>Ga0315900_10004349_pt1 | contig 20043 bp, 14 predicted proteins | sample LakEriMetagenome_FD_203521 | JGI IMG/M metagenome (GOLD analysis project Ga0315900, IMG submission 203521) | Freshwater fungal communities from buoy surface, Lake Erie, Ohio, United States - Buoy 12 MA114 | ecosystem: Environmental > Aquatic > Freshwater > Lake > Lake biofilm | place: USA: Lake...
TGGTGGCAGGCCGAAGGCGGCCTCGCGGTGAGCATCGTGCTGGCGACGCACGCCGGCTCGCCGCCGCCGACCTGGTCGCTGGCCTGCGGCGTGGCCCTGGCGGAGACCCTGCGGTCGGTCCAGCCGGCCGTGGCCGCGGTCGTCCGCTGGCCCAACGACGTCGAGGTCGCCGGCCGCAAGCTCGCCGGCATCCTCGTCGACGCCGTGGCCGACGGCCGGGCGATCTTCGGCATCGGCGTCAACACCACAGGCAGCGCCGCCGACGCGCCGCCGGCCATCGCGCACCGCGTCGCCACGCTGCCCGATCTCACCGGCGCCGCCCTGCCCCGTGGCCGGCTGCTGGCCGCCTTCCTGCCGCGGTTCCACGACCTCCTCGGGCTGCTCGCCGCCGATCCCGGTCAGCTGCCGCTCCGCTACTGTCCGTTGTGCGCGCTCGACGGCAAGCCCGTGACGATCCACACCGCCGACGGGCGGCACCATGGCGTCTGTCGCGGCATCGCCGCCGACGGCGGCCTTGTGCTCGACACGCCGGCCGGCCGGCGGCACTTCACCTCCGGCAGCCTCACCGACCCGGCCGCCGTGTGGCGGGCCGACGACTGATGCCCCGCGACCGCGTGGCGAAGCAGCAGACCTCACGGCCGCCCGTGGAGAGCTGCCGCACCCGGGGCAGGTAGCCCCAGTCCCGAAACAGCGCCAGCCAATCGGGCAGGGCGGCGGCCCGGGACCAGGCCGGCAGCTTGAGCGTGGCCACGATGCCGCGGGGCCGCACGCCGGCCTCCGCGACGACGCGGCCGATCGCCTCGAGGGTGCTCACCGGGTCGATGTTCATGTCGCAGACGAGCCAATCGAAGCCGCGAAAGTCGCGCAGCTTCACGTCCCGCGACCGCTTCCGCCAGTGCGTGAACCGTGGGTGGGCCGCGACCCGTGGATCGACGACCGCCGGATCGATGCCGACGACGTCCAGGCCCGCCTCCAAGAGTCGTTGGCACGAGCCGCCCGGGGCGGCGCCGAGCTCGCAGGCCCGCTCCCCCGGCTGCAACGCGATGGCGAACGCGGCGATCGCCTCGTCGAGCTTGAGCCAGGCCCGCGACACCTTGTCGGCCGGCAGCGCCACGGGATAGATGCCGCCCGGCCAGCAGCTCGGCGGCGTCGCGGCCCGGTGCCAGCCGACCCACCAGCGGTCGGTCGTGTCGATCACGCAGTCGAGCACGAGATCGCCCGGCGCCGCGCAGGCCGCGGTGTCCTGCGGCAGCCCCAGCGCGGCCAGCAGGGCGAGGCGGTCGGCGGTCGCATCGACTTCGCAACGGGGGTCGCGCGGCCAGACATGGACGTTCCGCCAGGCCGCCGGTCCGGCGCGATCCCGCGCGGCCGCCACCAGTCCGGCGGGATCCGCCGCCGTGACTTGGCCCAGCGAGCGGATCACGGCGCGGGCGAAGACGAGATCGGGGGCGAAGTCGTCCGCGGGGTCGCAGCCCTCGGGGAGCCGAAAGGTCACCACGCCGCGCCGCCACGCTCCCGGCTCGAGGTCGGGCAAGACCGCCCGCTGGCGGCGGCGGAGTTCCTCCTCGGCACCGCCCGGGCACGTGACGAGCAGGAAGCGGCCGCGGTCGGCCGGTCCGGGGGTGCGGGCCGCGGGGGTCGGGTGCGGCGAAGAGGCGGTCGGCATGGGGCCAGATCGTACCCCCGCCCGGCCGGCGCGGCCCAAAAATCAGGCCGGCCCGGGCGCCCAAGGGCCCGGGCCGGCCTTTCTCGTCTGAACGCTGACGCCCTCACGAGGCACCGCCAATGGCGGCACCGGGGAGGACGAAGGGCAGGCCGTCGAAACGGCCTGCGGGATCCCACGCATGGGATCCCGGGCGGAGCATCCTGGCGAAACCGGAGGTCTCGCCGTGTTGAACAGGCCCCCGGCTGCGGTCCGAAGAGCCGCCGCCGAACACCTCTTCAACGGATGGCTCAGCCGTGGCCCTTCTTCTTCTTGGCGACCTTCTTGGCAGCCTTCTTCTTCTTCTTCGCCATGGAAATGGCTCCTTGCCGCGAGCATCCAAACACGCATCTCACGCCCCTTCCCGCGGATGCTCCGTGACGGGAAAGGGACGACGTTTCGGCGACCGTGGCCGGCGATCACTCGCAGGTTCCGGACGTCGATTGCAGAGTTGTGAGGGATGGCGGCGAAAACTGTCAAGAGAAATCCGCGGAATTTTTTTCGCCGCCGGCCGGTCGGTGGGTGACTTTGCCGGCGCGGCGTGCGCCGTGATCGCCGCGCGCGAGATGCCGCCCCACCCATGCGTCGAGCAGATCTACCTGCGCGGCGAACGCCTGCTCGGACGTTCCCAGCGGGCTCTTGAAGAAGCATGCCAGCCAGTCCAGCGCGCCGATCTCGCCGGCCCGCGCGGCCCGCTCCACCAGCCGCACGAGGTCCAGCACCAGGGGCGCCGCCAGGATCGAATCGCACCCCTGCCAGGTGAACTGCATCGTCATCGGGGTGCCGAGGAAGCCCTGAAAATGCACGTGGTCCCAGGCGGTCTTCCAGTCGCCGAGGCTGTGAACGTATTCGATCGAGACGTGCGTCTGGGGCGGGTAGCCGAGGATGGCCGCGAGCAGGTGGTCCTTGCTCCGCACCTTGGCCGCCTTGTTCCGCGGGTCGTCGAGCACCCGGCCGTCCATGTTGCCGAAGATGTTGTGCCCCACCCAGCTCATGACCCGCAGATGCCGGGCCGCGAACATCGGGGCCAGCACGCTCTTGAGGAGCGTCTCTCCGGTCTTGCCGTCGCAGCCGGCGTGGGCGATGCCGCGGTCGCGGGCCACGGCCTGGAGGCAGGCGGGCGTGGCCCCGGTGGAGGGCGTGAAGTTGACGTAGGCGGCGCCCGCGGCGGCGGCGGCGAGGAAATACAGGCTGCTCGTCGGCAGGGGGCAGGCGACGGGGTCGTCGAGCAGCGGCTCCACGGCGGCGAAGTCGTCCGGGATCGGCCTGGCCGGCGGCGGCTCCGTCGAGGCCAGGTTCACGACCACCACGCGGTCCACCTGTTCGGCGGCGGCGAACGACTCGATGTCGGCCCGCAGCCGGTGGATCGCCTCGCGGGGCGTCTCGACGCGGATGGCTGCGGCGTCGTCGGCGAGCGCGTGGATCCGTTCGCCGGACGCGAGCACGGTCCCGGGCCGCAGCCGCGACTCGACCTCCGCCAGGAAGCCGGCGGCGGAGTCGATCAGCTCCGGCGGGATCGCGCGGCTCTCCGTCCACATCCGCCGCGCCTCGTCCGCGAGCCGGCCGGCGCGGATCTCGTGGCCACCGACGACGAGGTCGGCGAAGTCCACGAGATCGAGGTCGGTGAACGGCGCGAGTTCGGTGACCAGGCCGATCGGCTCGACGGCGCCGCGGCGGAGCGCCGCCAGGCCGGTGAGCAGCGTGGTCGCCACGCCCCCCTTGGCGCCGACGAGCCACAGCCCGACGCGGCGGCGGCCGGGGACACTGTCGGGCACGAGAAGGCTCCGGGAGGCGGCACGCGGCGCGATGGGAAACCGGCGGACGACTGGTATCATTCAACCGCGTATTCGACGCGTCAAGGAACCGCAGGGAGCGAAGGCAGGCAGTCATGAAGACGTTGGAGCAGGCGTGCGAACGGGCGCCGCGGCTGGAAACCGCACGGCGGATGGCCTCGCTCGAGCCCTCGGCCACGCTGGCCATGGCCGCCCGGGCGGCGGCGATGGCCGCGGCGGGCGTGGACGTGATCGACCTCTCGGTTGGCGAGCCCGACTTCCCGACGCCCGACCACGTGTGCCGGGCCGCGGAGGCGGCCATCCGGGGCGGCAAGACCAAATACACCCCGGCCGCCGGCATTCCCGCGCTCCGCCAGGCCGTGGCCGACGACTACTCCCGCCGCACCGGCCTGGCGATCAAGCCGACCCAGGTGGTGGTTTCCAACGGCGCCAAGCACGCGCTGCACAACGTGTTCACCGCGCTGGTCAACGACGGCGACGAGGTGATCGTGCCCACGCCCTACTGGGTGAGCTACGCGGAGCTGATCAAGCTCGCGGGAGGCCGTCCCGTGCTCGTCGAGACGCGGATCGAGGACGATTTCAAGCTCGGCCCCGCCGCCCTGCGGGAGGCGATCACGCCGCGGACCCGGATGCTGCTGCTCTGCTCGCCGAGCAACCCCACGGGCGTCGTCTACGACCCCGACGAGCTCGCCGCCCTGGCCGACGTCGCCATCGCGCACGACCTGGCCGTGGTCGCCGACGAGATCTACGACCAGCTCGTGTTCGACGGCCGGGCGAGCCCGTCGTTTCCCACGCTGCGGCCCGGGCTCGCGGAGCGGACGGTCGTCGTGGCCGGCGTCAGCAAGACCTATTCCATGACCGGCTGGCGGATCGGCTGGACGATCTCGCCCGAACCGCTGGCCAAGGCGATCGGCAACCTGCAGAGCCAGGAGACGAGCAACCCCTGCAGCGTCAGCCAGCATGCCGCGATCGCCGCCCTCACCGGCCCGCAGGACTGCGTGGCCGAGATGCGGGCGGCCTTCCAGAAGCGGCGCGACCTGGTGGCCGGCCGCCTGCGGGCGGTGCCCGGCGTGCGGCTGCCCGACATCGGCGGCGCGTTCTACGCCTTCTTCGACATCCGCCCGGCCCTGGAGCGGTCGCGCGGCCGGGGGATCGGCACGAGCCTGCAGTGGTGCGAGGCGCTCCTGGAGCGGGAGCACGTGGCGCTCGTCGCCGGCAGCGCCTTCGGCGCCGAGGGGCACGTACGGATGTCGTTCGCGGCGGCCGAGGACAAGCTGGCCGCCGGCCTCGACCGCATCGCCCGGTTCCTGGCGTGACGGCGGCCGGCGGCGCGGTCGGGATCGTGCTCGTCGGCGGCCGGTCGCGGCGGCTGGGGGCGGCCGACACGCCGCCGGGCGGCAAGCCGGCGGTCGCGTTCGGCGGCCGCACGTTCCTCGAGTGGATCGTGGCCGCCGTCGGCGCCGAAGTGGACCACGTGCTCGTCGTGGCGGCGCCGGGCCAGCCGCTGCCGCCGCTGCCGCCGGCTGTGGAGGTGGTCCGCGACAGCCTGCCCGGCGCCGGCCCGCTGTCTGCCATCCGCGACGGGCTCGCGGCCGCGGCGCGGCTCGTGCCCCGGCCGCGGACGGCGCTGGTCTGTGCCGGCGACGCGCCGCTGCTCCGCCGCGAGGTGGTGCGGCTGCTGGTCGCCCGCGGGCTGGCCACGGAGGCGAAGTGGGTGGTGCCGCTGCACGCCGGCCATCCGCAGGTGCTGCTCTCGGCGGTCGCGGTCGACCTCGGGCCGCGGATCGAGTCCTATCTCGCCACCGGCCGGCGGGATCCGCGCGGCCTTTTGGAATTGCTGGCGGCGGAGTCGCCGGCCCTGGTCGAGACGGTGACGGCGGCGACGTGGGCAGCGGTCGATCCGGCGGCCGACTCGCTCTTCGACATCGACACGCCCGCCGATCTGGTGCGGCTGCGCGACCGCGGAATCCCGCCTTCTGCCCCGTGAGCGGGGCTTCCTATACTCCGCCTCCATGGCGCGGAAGCATTCCCGATACCCGGGCGGTCGCCGGCGCGGCCGCTGGGCCGTGTTTTCGCTGGCGTCCCTGGCGGTGCTGGCGGGCAGCGGCTGGATCGCACCCCGCGTGCTCGTGCTCACGGCCCTCCGCGACCGGCCGCTCGAGGCCGCGTTGGCCGGCATCGACGGCAGCGTCTCGAGCGGCGGGGCGACGTGGGGCTGGATCGGCGGCATCGAATACCGCGACGTGCTCCTCCGCGACCGGACGGGCCGGGCGGTCGTCGCGGTGCCGCGGCTGTCGATCGACAGGAGCCTCGCGCAACTGGCCCTCGACCCGCGGAACCTGGGCACGGTGCGGCTGGTGGCCGCCGAGGCCCTGATCGACGTCCGCGCGGGCGGCAGCTCGCTCGAGGACGTGCTCGCGCCCTGGCTGGCGACCCGCGGCCGAACCACGGGCGCCGACGCGGTCCGCTGCGAGGTCGAGATCATCGACGCCACCGTCGAGTTTCGCGACCTGGTCCGCGGCGATGCCTGGCGGCTGACGGAGGTGTGCGCGGCCGGCGCGGCGCCGGCGGCCGCCTGGACGGTGGCCGGCCGGGTGCGGCCCGCGCCGGCCGGCGCGGCGGCCGATGCCGGAGCCGCCGCGGACGAGCGGATCGACCGGGCCACGATCGCGGCCCGCGCCACCGCGGCGCTGGCCCGCGACGGCGGGTTTTCCCTGTCGTCCCCGGCCGCGGATCCCGCGGCACGAGAGGTGACGATCTCCACCCATCGGCTGCCGCTGGGCATCTCGGCGGTGCTGGCCACGCGGTTCGGCGGCGGCTGGGTCGCCGACGGGCTGGCCGACGTGCGGCTCGACCTCGCGGTCGGCCCGACCACCCCGCGGCTGGTCGGCTCGGTGGCGGTCGAGGGCCTGGCCGTCTGCCGCGCCGCCACGCTCGAGGAGGTGCTGACGCTGGCGAGCGTGGAGGTGCCGCTCGACTGCGGGATCGCCGACGGGCGGCTGCTGATTCGCACGCTGTCGATCGACAGCCCGATCTTCACGGCCCGGGCCTCCGGGCGGCTGCGGCTGCCGACGGGCGGCGCGTGGGACTGGGCCGAGGCGCTGATCGACGAGGACTTCGCGGTCACCGCCGACGTCGATCTGGCAGCGGCCTCCCGCGGCCTGGCCGGTGGCATGCGGGTGCGTCCCGACGTGCGGGTGACGGACGGCCACCTGCAACTGGCCGCCGCGGCCCATGCCGACGGCGACGACCGCGTCCTGGAAGCGCGACTCACCGCCCGCGATCTGGCGGCCGTGCAGAGCGTGGCGGCCGCCGGCCCGGCCGCCGGCGAGCGGCTGCTCCGCTGGAACGAGCCCGGCACCGCCTTCCTGCGTGGCCGGCGGGCGGCCGGCGCGGGCCTGCGGATCGAGGACGCGCGGATCTCCTCGCCCGCGGTCGAGGTCGCCCTGGCCGGGGACGCTGCGGCCTCCACGATCACCTGGACGCTCGACCTGGGCGCGGCGGCCGGCGAGTTCGCCGAGGTGCTCGACCTCGGTGGCGTGACGCTGGCGGGGACGTCCCGCGGCCGGATCGACGTGGCGCGGGCCGAACCGACCGGACCGGCGACCGCGCGGATCTCGGCGAGCGTCGCCGACTTCGCGTGGACGGTCCCGGGCAGGCCGCCGTGGAAGGACGCCGAGGTCACGCTGGCCGGCGAGGCGTCCGGCCGGCTGGCTGGCAACGCGGCGCTCGTGGAGCAGGCCCACGCCCTGCTCACGGCCGGCGGCGATCGGCTGGAGGCGACGCTCACCGGCGGCGCGATCCTGGGCATCGACGGCGGCCCCTGGCTGCGGGCCGCGGCCGACGCGGAGGCGATCGCCGCCGACTGCTCGCTGGCGGGCGATCTCGGCCGTTGGCAGCCGCGTCTGGCCGCGATCTGGCCCGGCGTCGCGACAGCCGGCGCGTGGGCCGGATCCGTGAAGGCGTCGGCGGCCCTGGCCGCCCGCGGGGCGGCCTGGCAGATCACCCGCGCCGGGGCGGAGCTGGAGAAGCTCTCCATCCGTCTGCCCGATCGACGGATCGAAGAGCCGCGGGTCGTGGCGACCGCAGCGGGCCTGCTCCATCCTGCGACGGGCGGCGTCGAGGTGTCGTCGGGCGAGGTGCTGACGACGACGCTCTCGGTGCGGACCGGCGGCATGCGGTGGGAGCCGGGAGCGGCCGCCGGCTGGCCGGCCCTGCTCGACCGCCTGCGGGGCAAGGCGCAGTGGCGGGCCCACGTCGGCCGCCTCGAGCGCTGGCTGCTGCCGGCGGAGACGGCCGCCGCTTGGCCGGCCGACGGCGAGGTGGCGGGAACGCTCGAAGTGGCCGACACGGCGACCGGCGCGAACGTGCTCGCGGAGGCGACGGCCAGCCAGCTGACCATCGGTCGGGCCGCGCCGGACGCCGGCCGATCGCCCGGCCCGCCGCGGCGGGTGTGGCACGAGCCGCGGGCGCGGGTGGTGCTCGAGGTCACGCGGCTGGCCGCCGCCGACGCCCTGCGGATCGACACCCTGGAACTCGAATCCTCGACCGCGACGCTCTCCGCCCGCGGCGACGTGCAGGAGTGGTCCGGGCAGCGGCAACTGGAGCTCGGCGGCACGGCCGCCTATGACTGGGAGCAGGTGTCACGGCTGCTGACCCCCTGGACCGGCGGCCGGATCACCGTCGCCGGCTCCGGCGGCAGACCGTTCACGCTCCGCGGGCCCCTGGGATGGCTGGCGGCGATCGCTCCGCCGCCCGCCGCGCCGCAGCAGGCCGTGGACGTGGTGCCGCTGCCGGAGGAATGGCTCGCGGCCACCCGGGCCGGCGACCGCGCCGCCCGCATCGCCAGGCCGGTGAAGACCGCCCCGGACGCCGTCCGCACCCTGGCCGACGTCGCCCGCGGCGTGACCATCGACACCACCGCGGCATGGGCGGCGGCCGACATCGACGGCCTCGCCATCGGGGCCGGCACGGCGCCGGTGCGGCTGTTGGCGGGACAGCTCACCTGTGGGCCCTTCGACGTGGCCGCCGCGGGTGGCCGGATCCGCGGGGCGCCCTGGATCCGCCTGGCGGCTCCGGCGGAGTTGATCGTGCCGCAGGGTCGCATCGTCGATCGGGTGGCGATCTCCGGGCCGCTGTGCGACCGCTGGGTCGCGCGGCTCTCGCCGCTGTTGGGCCACGCGACGCACACCCGCGGCGTGGTGAGCGTGGACACGACCGGCTGCCGGCTGCCGCTGTCCGACCCGCTGGCCGGCGAGGCCGCCGCGCGGGTCGTGTTCGACGACCTGGAGGTCACGCCGGCGGGCGGCCTCGAGCCCTTGGTCGGGCTGTTGGCGAAACTCCAGGCGGTGGTGGATCCGCGGTTCGCCTTCGGCGACAAGGTGGTGCTGTTGCGGGTGCGGCCCGAGCCGGTCACGGTCCGGCTCGCCGACCGCCGGCTGTGGCACGACGGGCTGGTGATGGACGCGGGGCAGTTCGTCGTCCGCTCGCGGGGCAGCGTGGGGGCCGACGGCGGCCTGGCGATGGTGGTGGAGGTGGCGGCCCGCGGCGACCTCGCCGGCCAGACGCCCGTCGTGGCCCAACTGCTGCGGACGCCGCTGGCGATCCCGCTGGCGGGCACGGTGCACAAGCCCCAGTTCGACGCCCGAGCCATCGACCTCGTGCTCGGCCGGATCGTGGAGAACACGGCGCAGGCCGTCATCCAGGACGGCGTGGTCCGCGGGCTGGAGTCGCTGGAGACGCTCTTCGGCAACCCGCCGCCGGCGCCGCAGCAGCCCGGCGCCGCCCCGCCGCCGCTGACGTTCCCCGGGGGCCGGTGACACGCTGCCGGCCGCGACCCCTACCGCCGCAAGCGGCGGTCCATCGCCGCGATCAATCGCTCCAACCGGCGGCGGTAGGAGAAGTGCTCGACCTCGAGGGCGTGTCGCGGCGAGGCGACGTAGGTGATCGGCCCGCGGACGGGCCGCTGCCGCGCGGCGTAGAGCCAGGCGGCGGCCCGCGGGCTCCGCCGGGCGGCGACGGCCATCCGGGCCACGAGCCGGGATTGCAGGTCGGTGAGGCCCCACTGGCCGCTGTCCGGCTGGATGAGTCCCACGACGGCGACGTCGTCGCGGGTCGGATGGAGCAGATTCAGGTGGAGCCGCGGCAGGCCGTCGGCCGTGTCGGCGCCGAGCAGTCGGGCGTCGATGAAGGGGAGCGTCGTGCGGTAGCCGGTCGCACAGATGACGACGTCGTAGGCCGCACGGCGACCGTCGCGGAACACGACCTCGTCGCCGGCGAAGGCCGCGACGTCCGCGGCCGGCTCGATCCGACCGGCGTCGATCATGGGGAGCAGTTCCGCGTTGATGATCGGGTGCGTCTCCCAGAGCCGGTGATCGGGCCGCGGCAGCCCGTGCCGCCACGGCAGGCCGACCGTGCGGTCGATCATCCGCAGGCTGACGAGCCGGCGGAGCCACAGCGGCAGCCCGAGCTTCAAGAGCCGCTCGTTCCGCAGGTCGGCCGGCCGGCCGAGGATCTTTCGCGGCACGACGTAGTAGCCGCGGCGCAGGGAGAGCGTGGTGGCCGCCGCGTGGCGGGCGGCGTCGACGGCGATGTCGCAGCCGGAGTTGCCGCCGCCGATGACGAGCACCCGCCGGCCGGCGACGGGCACCGGCTGCGTGGGTGACTTGTAGTCGGCGGCATGCAGGAGCGTGCCCGTGAAGCGGCCGGGGATGTCGGGCAGGCGGGGCACGTGGTTGTGGCCGGAGGCGATGACGACACCGGCGTAGTCGCGGGAGGAGCCGGCGGCGGTCCGCACCCGCCAGCCGGCTCCCGGCCCGCCGAGCGGCTCGACCGTCTCCACCGCCGCGTGGGTGCGGACGTGGGGCACGAGGTCGAAGTGCCGGGCGTAGTCCCGCAGGTAGGCCAGGCACTGGCGGTGGTCGGGATGGAAGGGCCAGTCGCGGGGCATCGGGAAATCGACGTACTCGGTGAGCCGCCGCGAACTGATGAGCCGCGTGGAGGCGAAGACCCGCGACGTGGGGCTGCCGAAATACCAGTTGCCACCGACGTCGTCCTCCCGCTCGAGGGCCTCGGCGTCGATGCCCGCGGCGCGAAGGTTCTTGAGCGCCGTGAGCCCCGAGGGCCCCGCGCCGATCACGCACCAGCGGCCTGCGGGGTCAGTTGCGGACATGGCGGACAAGCAAGGCGGCGAGCCGGGCGAGATCGTCGGCCGTGTGATGCCAGCAGACGCTCGTCCGCACGAGGCTCCCGCCCGCGGGCACGCTCGGTGGACGGATGGCCGGCACGAAGAACCCCTCCGTGGCGAGCGACCCCGCGACGGCCACGGCCCGCGCCGCGTCGCCGACCACGACGGGTACGATCTGCCCGCCGCAGGCGGCGACGTCGAGGCCGGCGGCCGCCAGCCGGTCGCGGAACGAGGCGGCGGTCGCGAGCAACGCGGTCCGGCGGTCGGGTTCGGCGCCGACCAGTTCGATCGCCCGGCAGGCGGCCGCGGCCACGGCGGGCGGATGGGCGGTGGAGAAGATCCAGGCCCGGGCGGCGTGCCTCAGCCAGCGGATGAGCTCCGCATGGCCCGCCACGAACCCGCCGGCCGCCCCCAGGGCCTTCGAGAGCGTGCCCACGCGGACGTGGACGCCGGCGGCGCACCCGGCCGCCTCCACCAGGCCGCTGCCGCGGGCCCCGAAGACGCCCGTGGCATGCGCCTCGTCCACCATCAGCATCGCGCCGTGCCGGGCCGCGACGTCGGCGAGATCGGCGAGCGGCGCCAGCGTGCCGTCCATCGAGAACAGCGTGTCGGTGACGACGAGTTTGCGGCGGGCTTTCCCGGCGGACGCGAGCACACGGTCGAGGGCGGCCACGTCGCGGTGCGGGTAGATCGCCACCTCGGCCCGCGCCAGCCGGCAGCCGTCGATGAGGCTCGCGTGGTTGCGCTCGTCGCTGGCGACCAGGTCGCCGGGGCCGACGAGCGCCGGAATCGTGGCCGCGTTGGCCGCGAAGCCGCTGGGGAAAGCGATCGCCGCGGGCACGTCGAGGAGAGCGGCGATCGCAGCCTCGAGCCGCTCGTGGGCCTGCGACTGGCCGCTCACCAGCGGGCTGGCGCCGGCGCCGAACCCCTCGGCGCAGGCGGCCTTGGAGGCGGCCTTGGTGAGCCGCACGTCGCCGCAGTAGCCGAGGTAGTCGTTGGAGCCGAAGTTCACCAGCCGGCGGCCATCGAGCACGACCTCGCGACCCTGCCGCCCGCCGCGGACGCGGTGCGGTCGCTCGAGGCCGGCCCGCCTGACGGCGTCGAAGGCCTCCCCGATCCAGGCGAGCGGGCCGGGGAGCGGTGCGGCGGACCGCGGCGGGGCGGGCGCGACGGGATCGAGGCGGCAGGTCATGCCGCCATTATGCCTTGCGGCGCGCGGGCTTCGCCGGTCGCGGCGTCGTGCGGGCGAGCTTTTCGATCGTGCGGAACTCGGCCGCCGTCACCGGCTGCACCGACAGCCGGCTGCCGCGGCGCAGCAGTTCCATGCCGGACAGGGCCGGCACGCCACGGAGCTCCTCGAGGGGGATCTCGCGCGGGAAAATCTCCACCAGCCGCACGTCCACCAGCGACCAGATCGGGTTGTCGGGCCCGGCCTTGGGGTCGTGGTAGTCGCTTGTGGGATCCCAGGCCGTGGCGTCGGGATAGGCCTCGCGGACCACCTCCACGATGCCGGCGACGGCCGAGGGGGTGGCGTTGGAATGATAGAACAGCGCCCGGTCGCCTCGTCGCATGCCGCGGAGGAAGTTGCGGGCCTGGTAGTTGCGGACGCCCTCCCACGCCGTCGTCCGGCCCTTGGCGCGGGCGAGGTCGCGGATCGAGAACACGTCGGGCTCGCTCTTGATGAGCCAGTGGGGCATGGGTCGAGGGACCGAGCCGCCGGTCGGCGTGGCGGCGCGGTACGATGTCGGCGGGACTGCGAGGCGACGATCGGGAAGGCTGCATGATACCCGGCGGCTGGTCGGGCGGTGAGGTGCGGGCGGCGCTGGTCGGGGTCGCGCTGGCCGCGTGTCCGTGCGCCGCGGCATCCGCCCAGGTCTCGGCCGTGGGGCGGCTCGACATCGAGGGCACCGTCGAGTCGGTGGCCGGCGGGCGGCTGACCGTCCGCGACGCCGCCGGCACCGCGCACGAGATCCGCGTGCAGCCGATGGGCGAGCAGGCCGTGCCGCTCGCCGACGGCCGGCTGCTCCAGTTTCCGGCCGACATCCGCGTCACCGGCGGGTTCGACATCGCGAAACTGAAGCCCGGGCAGGTGGTGACCTTCGCCGGGCGGCTCAACCGCCTCGGCAAGGCCGACGGCGAACTGGTCGCGGTCACCCTCATCGACGCCGCCGGCGCCTCGATCGGCGTGACGATGCCTGCCGAGCCCGCGTCATCGGCCGAGTTCGCCGCCTGCACGGTGACGGCGGCGGTGAAGGTCGCCGCCAAGGGCCGGCTGGTCGTGGAACTGCCGGCGGACAGGGCCTTCCACCGCAAGACGGTGCTGGCGTTCAAGGTGGCCACGGACGTGGCGGCCCGGCTGGAAAGCCGCGACTTGAGGCGGATCGAGCCCGGTGCGCAGGTGACGCGGCTGGTGGCGGTGCGGCTCGACAGCGGCGACGTCGTGGCCCGGACGCTCGTGGTCGACACGGCCGCCGCGGCGGCCGTGAAGGAGCGGGGCGACGAGAAGTTCGCCAACAAGTATCGGTCGCTCTCCGACGACCCGAAGGCCGAGGCCCGGCTCGTCCGCTCGGCCCACTTCGCCTTCCTCACCGACGTCTCCGACCGTGAGGCGAAGATCATCCTCGACAAGCTCGAGCGGATGGCGGGCCTGCTGGAGAAGTACTTCGGCCGCGGCCCCACGGGCCCGATCGAGGGCTTCATCGTGCGGGATCTGGCCTCGTTTCCCCCCGGCACGCTCACGGAGCCGGAGGGCGTGGAGAAGATCCGCGCCCGGGCCGGCGTCTGCTTCAACTCCCGCCTGGGGAACCTGCGGAAGTCCACGCTCTACTCCTGCGTCGACCACGGCGTGATCCAGCACGAGTGCACCCATGGCTTTTGCCACATGACCTTCGGCTCGACCGGGCCGACCTGGCTGGCCGAGGGCGTCGCCGAACTGGGCAACTACTGGAAGGAGGGGGAGGCGGCGGTGGACGTGGAGCCTGCGGTCATGGGCTACCTGCAGCGGGCCGAGCCGAAGCGCGGGCTGCTCGAGATCGCCGTGCCGGGGCGGACGCCTTCCGGCAGCTGGCAGGACTATGCCTGGCGGTGGGCGCTGTGCCACATGCTGGCCAACAACCCCAACTACGCCGACCGCTTCAAGCCCCTGGCGATCGCGCTGATGGAGGGCCGGCCGGAAGCGTCGTTCGAATCGGTCTACGGGCCGGTGGCCCGGGAGGTGTCGTTCGAATACGACCAGTTCCTGCGGCACGTGGGCAACGGCTACCGGGCCGACCTCGTCGCCTGGCCGTGGAAGGCCCGGTTCCGCAAGCCGCAGGGGGAGGCGCGCATCAAGGCCACCGTCAAGGCGCAGGCCGGCTGGCAGGCCAGCGGCCTGGAGGTGGAGCGGGCGGCGGCCTACATGGTCGAGTCCGCGGGCACCTGGCGGACGGCGGCGGCCGGGGAGCCCTGCACGGCGGCCGGCGACGGCACCGGCCGCGGCCGGCTCGAGGGGGCGGTGCTCGTGGAGAACGAGCGGGGCTTCGCGCTGTCGGAGTCGTTTCCCCTGGGAGAGGTGGCCACGTTCACCGCCCCGGCCGCCGGCCGGCTGTTCCTGCGGTGCGCCGACGACTGGACGCAGCTGGGTGACAACGACGGCGGGATCGACGTCGCGGTGCGGCGGGCCGACACGCCGGATCCCTGAACCGACAAACGACGCGGCGGGCCGGGCGACCCTGTTCGCCCGACCCGCCGCCGCTTGCTCACGCGTCACGCGACCGGCCCGGGGCCGGCCGCGGTGCGACTAGCAGCCCTTCTTGCAGTGGCCGAGGAGGCCGCCGCGGCCGCCCTTGCCATTGCCCGAGCCGGCGCCGTGGCCGCCCGCGGCCGCACCGGCCGGGACCTGCTCCTCGACGCACTTCCGCACCTTGACGCACTTCTTCTCCATGACCTTCTTGGGCACGCGGACCACGTACGACTCCGTCTTCGTCTCCGTGACGAGGTCGCTGGCGCACACCGTGTAGGTCGCGGACTTCTGCACCGGCACCATCACCGTGAAGCAGACCTCGCGGGTCCGCGTCTCCGGCACGCACCGGTTGACGGTGATCTCACGGGTCCGGGTCTCGCAACGGCTCTTGTGCACGCAGACGGTCTTGGTCCGGGCCTCCGGGACCATCTTCGTGACACAGTAGTTGCGAGTCCGCTCCTCGCAGCGGGACAGGCAGACCTTGTACGTCCGGGTCCGCTCCTCGCAGCGGCTCTTCCGCACGCACACCGTCCGCGTCCGCTCCTCGCAGCGGGTCTTCCGCACGCAGTAGGTGTAGGGCACCTGCTCGCACTCGGTCTTCCACGTGGTGACCGCGATCTCCTTGGTCTCGCACGTCGGGACCCACTTGCGGCAGCAGACGACCTTCGGGCAGCAGGGATTGCCGGCGGCGTCATACTTGCCGTTCGCCGAAATCTCCTTCGCCTCGGTCACCCAGTGGCCGCCGCGGCAGGTCACCGTCTTGGTGCCCTTGACCGCGACCCGCTTCGAGACCGTGCGGAAGCCCTGCATCTGCTCGGTGTAAGGCACCCGCACCGTGTAGGTCTGCTGGACCTCCTCGGTGTAGGGCACGTTCACCTTGTAGGTGGCCGTCCGCTCCTCGGTGTAGGGCACGTTCACCTTGTAGGTGGCCGTCCGCTGCTCCGTGACCGGCACCATCACCGTGTAGGCCTTCTCGACCTGCTCGGTGTAGGGCACGTTCACCTTGTACTCCACCGTCCGCGTCTCCGGGACGTTGACGTTGACGGTGTACGAGACCGTCTTCGTCCGCTTCTCCGGGACCATCACGGTGAAGTGCCGGGTCTTCTCCTCGAGCCGCGGCACCTTCTTCGTGACCTGGAACGACCGCTCGCGGACCTCCGTGGCCCACTCGGTCTTCTCCACGTCCTGCAGCTCGGTGACCCAGCGCCACCGCTTCACCGTCTGCATGCAGGCGTCGGCGGCGGCCGCCTCACCCGCGACAGCCGGGGCGGCCGCGGCGGCCCCACCGGCGAGCACCGAGCCTTCCGCCGGGGCGGCAGGCGTCTGCCCGCGGACGAACGTGCCGCCGACGCACACGCCGGCAGCCGCCACCCAGGGCAGGAACTTGAACGTCAATCGCTTCTTCACAGAAACCTCCAGAGGGAAAGGGAAAGCAAACGTTCCGCGAAACACGTGTTCCGGAGCCGCCCGGAGGCCATCCCCAGTCGGTGGCTTTCCTGAAGGCGGGAGCCCGGCAGAGCCGCCAGCGACGAAACACCATCCGGGCGGGCCCGTCCTGTGAGACACCGCAACCAGAAGGGTTTGCGCCGCCGGCAAACTCTCGTCAGGAGATCGGGCTTCGCCGACCGAAAAACTCAGCCGCGCCGGGATTCGTCGGATGACGACGGTTCTGCGGGTCGTGCCGGCTCGCGGTCACAGGGCGACCCCATCGGGCCCCCTTCGCAGCAGGTCTCGAGGATCGCGCCGCAGGATCGGCAGACGAGCTTGGCGCGGATCTCGAAGGTTTCGCCCTGGCAGATCGGGCAGCGGCCGGTGGTCATGGCCGTCGAGGATACGACACGGCCGCCACTCAGCCCAAGTCGCCGCGGGTGCGGCGGACGCCCGGCGGCACGACCGGCACGGCGATCACGGGGAGCGTGTGGGTCACGCGCACGGCCCGTCCGCCGGGGGCGGGCCCCCGACGACTGCCGGCCGTGCGTGCCACGATCGCGGACATGCGAACCTCACTCCCCGTCGATCGCGGGCCGCTGCAGGCGGATTCCCGCGATCACGTCCGTCCGGCCGTGCGAGCCGGGGCGGCGGACCATCGACCGGTCCGCCTCGTCCACCGAATGCTACGCGGCGCGGCCGGCCGTGGATCGGCGGCGGGCGGCGGGCGGCGAGTTTCGGCCGTGCCACGCGGCCGGACACCCTGGTAATCGGGGACGGGAGCGGATTTGCACGCTCCGGCTCAGGGCCGACTTTCCGCCTGCTGTCTCTTCGGCCGGCCGGCGCGGCCGACCTCGCGTCGAACTCCGAGGCGGTCCGCCGTCGCTCGTCGCCCGTCGTCGCTGCCGAAGGGGAGACCCCGCCGGACCGATGCATGAAGTGCCGCTCACTCGGCTGCCGTCTGTGGTCTGTTGACCCAATTCACCCAGTCCGCTGGCGGCCTGATCGGCCAAGCGGCTCGATGCATGGAGTTGCCATGGTGCAGCCGGTGCCACAGCCCGGACCAACGCCAGTCCTCCGCTCGGTTCACGAGATTCGCCCGCAGGGCGTTGCGCTCCACGTATCGGCAGACGGTTAGAAAATGCTCGTCTGACGCGACCGGAAACGACTTGAATCGGCCCTGGTAAAGCGGGCCGGTGCCCAGCGTTCGGTGGGCGTGGTGCAACTGGTAATTCGCTCCCGTCCCCTATTCTACGAGCAGGACGATCAGTTCCTTGGGGCCGTGCGCCCCGAGCACCAGGATCCGCTCGATGTCGCCGGTGCGGCTGGGGCCGGTGATGAACGACAGCATGCTCGGCAGCCGGCCGGCGTGCCGCTCGCGGGCCGCCCGCAGCGCGTCGCCGAGCGTGGGCACCACCTGGTCGGCCGTGGCCACGACGACGTGGACATGGGGCAGCACCGACAGGCTCCGGCCGCCGCAGGTCGCGCTCGAGACGAGCACCGAGCCGGTCTGGGCGACGAGGGCCTCGCAGGCGGTGATTCCCGCGTCGCACGCCTCGAGGGCCCGCTTGTCGAACGCCCCGGCATCGACCCGGTAGGTGTCGCAGGCGACCGCCCCCGCGGCCACCGCGACGAGCGGATCGCCGTGCAGGGCGACGCGGCGCCAGCCGCGGTCGCTGGCCAGCCGAGCGAGAAAATCGGCCGCGGCGGCGGTGTCGGCGAGGCGGTGAAACTCGGCCCGCAGCCGTCCGAGTTGTTCGCCGAGGATTTGCAGGCTCTCCGCGGGCGAGTCGCCGCCGTCGGGCAGCCAGGGCCGGGCCGCCTCCAGGGGCAGCACGGGCAGGACCCCGGTCGGCGCGGGCTCCAGCGCGGGCGACTTCAGGTGCGGCGGCGGCGCGGGTAGCCGCAGCGCCTCGCGGACGCGGGCGAGGATCGTCTCCCGGGCGGCGCCCGTCCGCGCGGCCGTCATCGCCGCCTCCACTGGCTGCGGAAACTCCGCCGCGGCGCCGGCGGCAGGTCGCGGGTGGCGAGCCAGGCGTTCAGCGGTGGCGGCCGCAGCATCGTCAGCAGGCGGAGCGATTTGCGGAACCACCAGCCACCGGCCGCGAACAGCCACGGCCGGCGCGCGGCGGAAACGAAGAGCCGATGACCGAGCCGCTCGAAGAAGCCGGGGGCCGTGCGGGCGGCGTTGCGCCGGTTGTGGAGCAGGTGGTGGTGGATGTCGATCCGCACCGGGCAGGCGTCGGAGCAGGCGCCGCACAGGGAACTCGCCCCCGAGAGGTGGTTCCAATCGGCGAGGCCCCGCAGATGCGGCGTGATCACCGAGCCGATCGGGCCCTGGTAGGTCGTGCCGTAGGTGAAGCCGCCCACGTTCTTGAAGATCGGGCAGACGTTGAGGCAGGCGCCGCAGCGGATGCAGTGCAGCGCATCCCGCTGCTCGGGGTCGGCGAGGATCGCCGTGCGGCGGTTGTCGAGGAGGACGACGTGCATCTCCTCCGGGCCGTCGCACTCCCCCGGCCGCCGCGGACCCGAGTAGAGCGTGTTGTAGCAGGTCAGTGGCTGGCCGGTGCCGGCCGTGGCGAGCATCGGCAGGAGCACCGCCAGGTCGTCGAGCCGCTCCACCACCTTCTCGATGCCGGCGATCGCGATGTGCACCCGCGGCAGGCCGGCGGTGAGCCGGGCGTTGCCCTCGTTCTCCGTGATCGAGATCTGGCCGGTCTCGGCGACGAGGAAATTGGCCCCGGTGATCCCCACGTCGGCCTCGACGTACAGCCGCCGCATATGGCGGCGGGCGATCGTCGTCAGCTCCTCGGGCGCGGTCGTGGCCGGGCTGCCGAGGTGCTTCTGGAAGAGGTCGCTGATCTCGTCGCGGCGGACGTGCATGCAGGGGAAGACGAAGTGGTACGGCGGCTCGCCCCGCAGCTGCTGGATGAACTCGCCGAGATCGCTCTCCACCACGCCGTAGCCGTCGGCCTCCAGGGCCTGGTTCAAGTGGATCTCCTCGCTCGTCATGCACTTGCTCTTGATGACGGCCTTCGCCGGGGACGCACGCAACAGCCCCAGCACGATCTCCCGGGCCTCGGCGGCGTCGCGGGCCCAGTGCACCCGCCCGCCGTTGGCCGCGAAGTTGGCGGCGAACCGCGGCAGCAGCTCGTCGAGCCGGTTGACGGCCGACCACTTGGCGAGGCTGGCGGCGTCGCGGGCCTGCTCCCAGTCGCGGTAGCGGGCCTGCTGGGCGTCGCGGGTGGCGTAGTAGCCGGCGAGCGCCTGGCGGACGAAGGCCCGGTGACTCGCGTCGCGGACATGCTCGGCCGCGTCGCCGAGGAACTTCTTCTTGGCCAGCCGCGGGTCGGCGGCCTCGGTGGCGGGGGGGGTCGCGTGGCCGGGGGGCTGGGGCGTCATGCGTCGTCCCTCGCGAGCACCTCGGCCAGGTGGATCGTCCGCGGCCGCTGGCCGGTTCGCGACAGCCAGCCGTCGAGCTGCAGCTGGCAGGACGGATCGCTCGACACGATGTAGTCGCACCCCGTGCGGGCGAGCGACCCGCCCTTCACCTCGGCCATGGCCGTGGAGATCATCGGATACTTGACGCTGAACAGGCCCCCGAAGCCGCAGCAGCTCTCCGGCTCGTCGCACTCCACGAGCTCGAGGTCGCGGACGGCAGCGAGCAGCAGCCGCGGCTCCTCCTTGAGCCGCAGCTCGCGGAGGCCGTGGCAGCCGTCATGGTAGGTGACGCGGTGGGGAAACCGGGCGCCGACGTCCGTCACGCCGAGCTTCTTGACGAGGAACTCGCCGAACTCGAAGGCCCGGGACGCGAGGTCGAGGGCGGCGGTTTCGTGGGGTGTGCCGGCGAGCAGCCGTGGATAGAAGACCCGCAGCATCGCCACGCAGGAGCCGCTCGGCCCCACGACCGCCTCGGCCCCGGCGAACACGCCCACGGTACGGATGGCGACGGCCCGGGCCTCGTCCCAGAAGCCGGCGTTGAAGCTCGGCTGGCCGCAGCAGGTCTGGGCGGCCCGGAACTCGCAGGTGTGGCCGAGCCGCTCCAGCACCCGGGCCACGGCCATGCCGACCTGCGGCGCGAACTGGTCCACGAAGCAGGGGATGAAGAGACTGACCTGCATGCGGCCAGTGTACCTGCATGCGGCCAGTGTCGGGCGGCGCCGTGGGGCCGAAACGGCCGCCGGTCGTCAGCGGTGGGCCGCGTCGCCCGCGA
>Ga0315900_10004350_pt1 | contig 20042 bp, 22 predicted proteins | sample LakEriMetagenome_FD_203521 | JGI IMG/M metagenome (GOLD analysis project Ga0315900, IMG submission 203521) | Freshwater fungal communities from buoy surface, Lake Erie, Ohio, United States - Buoy 12 MA114 | ecosystem: Environmental > Aquatic > Freshwater > Lake > Lake biofilm | place: USA: Lake...
GGGCGACGAAGGATGCCAATAGGGTGATTGAGGTGGCCGAGATTAGCCGCTCGCTGAAGTCGCTCGCTCGTGAGCTAGACGTCCCAGTGGTGGCACTGTCCCAGCTCAACCGCTCGTCGGAGCATCGTGAGGATGGCGAGCCGCGACTCTCTGACCTGCGAGACTCTGGCGCTATCGAGCAGGACGCCGACGTGGTGCTCATGCTCTGGCGGCCGAGCGACCATGCGGTCAGGCTGAAGGTGGCGAAGCATCGCAATGGGCCGACAGGCGAAGTGGACTTGGAGTGGAGGAAAGAAACGGTGGAGTTCCGATGAGGCGCTACGAGTACGACCCGATCACGGAGAACGCTGCGCTAATACTCCTCATCATCGGCGGCGGGATCATGTTCCTTGTCGGCGCGAGGTAGCAAGTCCGACAGGTAGACCTTATCGGGCACGTCGCCCAGCTCATCGTGTCCGAAGAAGGACTCGTAGATGATGCCGTACTTCTTGCAGTACGCCCGGAGGCTTATGCCTTCGGCGTCTGCCTGTAGCTTGAAGAACTGTCTAGCGGATTTCTCCGCGCTCTCTTGCACGCTGGATTTCCTCTGCTAATATGTCCAGCGCCATCTCCATCCCAACTGCGACACTCATCACTACCGCCGGGTCGGCGGATTGACTCTTGATCTGGTTATAAAAGGAACGACGGACTTCCGGGGAGACGGTATCCTTACCGACCATTCCCCGGATGCGTTCAATCGTGGCATCCACAAACTTCACGAAGCTCCTATGATATCGGCAATGTCTCTGGCATTGCGTCGGTTGATGACCATGGTAGCGGCCAAGGTATACTTCTTACAGACAGCACAGTATAGCAGGCGAAGGGTGCCGTGCTTCATGGCAACTGGCACGCCGTACCTGCCACGCACTGCCTTAAGGATCGCCTTATTGCAGTACCGGCAACGCAGGTGTCTAGCAATGCTCAACGCGAATCAAGGGCAACGAACACAATCAGCGCAACGGCCAACGCCCCAGCGGGCATGGGCGCAAGTGCGGCCAACGCCGCTGCCGCAGGCAGGGCGATGCGCTCTCGGCTCCGCTTGCTGGTAGCTGGGCTAGTCATCACCTCAACTACGCGCTTGATAAATGGCTGTTCCCTGTCCTCAATGGTCTCTGGATTGGTTGCCAACTTCTGTCTCCCTTACTAATGTTGCAGCTACATAGGCTGCGACTTCCTTCGCCTTGTCTGGGTGAAGGCCACGGTTAATCAGCTCTTCCAATACCATGTCAAAGCAGAAGCCCCAAGCCGAGGTGATCTCGGCTGGGGTAAACCGCTTCCGGCGTGGTGCTGGTACGCTCACCGAACGTTCTTCCAGTTCACGTTATCTGCATCCCAGTTGTTGATCCAATGATCCTGGAACGACCTTGCATTGCGATCCTTCTCTGACGTGATGAAGTTTCCGCCCGGCCATTGGAGTCCTGGTACGGAGAACGGATTTATGGCGATCTCACCGCCGCCGTTGTACCTGCCTGTGCAGGCGTAGACGACGCACGTGTTGTCTTCCAGCGCAAGGAATCCCCTTGCCCATCCGGCGTCAGCGTAGAACATGGCTGGCTGCTTGGAATCGACCGTGATCGTGACGACCTTGCGGAAGTCGTCGTCCTCCGGGTTGCAGCACACGGCAGCAAGCATCGCTTTGCCACTGATGACCGTCATCACCTTGCCCATTGGCTCGGTGTGCTGGAGGTGCATGCCACGGAGCACACCCTCACGGCTGCGGCTCATGTTGATCTGCTCAATTTGCCCGAACTTCTTGTCGCCGTCGCCCGACTTCCAAAGCTCAGCGAAGAAGCCACGCTCGTCTTCCCGAACGGTCGGATGCCAAATCAAGGTACCTTTCATATCGTACAACCCTCACTCTCAATAGTCCCAGGCCTAGCCTCCCATCTGACAGGATGCTAAAGACTTCTGGGCTTAAATCAATAACGCGCTTGCCAGCGCCATCACGATAGCAGCGAGTGCAATGGTCACGAATCCATACCAAGGCGCTCCGCCCATTAGCTCGGTTCGTAACGACGACCAGGTACGGTTCGTCGTGAAAGTTCCGAAAACTACCGACTGCTGCATAGTATGTCTGCTCTCCCTTGCTATAGTACCCTTGGTACCAGCTCGCTATCCCTCGTTCTCCGTCGTCAAAGTCTGCGATTCCTCCTGCGAGGATGAGTGCTGCGATCCAAACCATTCTATAAAATCCTCCAGCTTCATGGAGATGATGGAGTCCCGCTTTTGCCCGGAACCCCTGGCCGTGACATGCACGACCGCCCTGAGCTGTCCACCTCTCTCCGGTATAGATTGTAGCAGATCCCAGATGCGAGTGGGGAAGGCTGTACCGCTCTTGACCTGGACTGACATCCAGTCATCCCGATCTCCCCCGTCAGCCTTCCCCCCAAACATACCGACCCGCCTGATGCCAAGCTGCTTGCAGACCCACCGCTCGATGGCATTGCCACGCGAGCGGTTAAGCCTGCCCCTGCGCTGGGCTGGTGTCTCAGCCATTGCAGGCGCACCCATTGGCGACGTTGCCGCAGTGCTTGCAGCCTTGCGGCTCCAAGTCCACCTGCTCCCTGATCATTGCGTCGGCCACTGTCTCCCTCAAAATGATTGGCGTGTTCTCCCCCAGCCAGGCGCCAGCAGTGTTGAACTCAATGTACTCTTCTGCCTCTGCCCAATGGTCGTTCTGGCATGCGTCGCTCTTGTCGCAGTCAGCGCCGATCTCGGCCGCAAGCTGGCCAACCATCTTGTCGTACGAATAAATAACCACTGGCCGTGTAAAGTGCGTGCCGAACCCAATGATGGCATCCTCAAAGCCATCAAAGAGAAGCGCACCGTCTGCCCATTCGGGCGTGTATGTAGGAACCATCAGAACCCCCAAAGCTCGGCCTTCTTCGTGGCGACCACACTGGCCGCCGCAAAGTCTGCCGTCGCCATCTCAAGCCTAGCTTCGGGCGTAGTCATGAACTCCTCGGCAGCGGCCAGCAAGTCAGCCGGATCAACCGAGCAGAAGTCGCACGCCGTGGCGTGAGCATCCTTCATGGTCAACGACTGCATGCCAACCCTGCACAAGCCACAGATACTACCCTTGATCGCTTCCTGTACGTTGCTGTAGCGGACCGAAGATGAGTGGGCTGGCCTCGTAGGCTCGGAAATCTGCGTATTGCTTTCCATTGTACTCACGGCTCTTCCCCCACTTCCCGATAGCGTGCATGTGTGGGCGAGGGTCTTTCGCCTCTTTCAACGCCATCGCCTTGTCGTAAATCTTCTGCGCGTGCGACTGGAACTCCTCGCCCCAGAAGCTGACCGTCACTGCAAGGTAGCGGCTCGGCGCCTCACCAGTCTTGCCGCCACCAATCCAGGCATCGTATGCCTCGGTCTGCTGCAAGCACTGGATCTCCAGCACCTTGCCCTTCGTCGTCTCCTTGAGCTCCGGCTTCCGCTTATCGCCGATCCAAACGTCAATCCTATCCATCAGAAGTCCAACCCTTCCAAGCCATCGTCCTTCTTGGCGGCTGGCTTAGGCTCGCCAAAGATCTTCTTTGCTGCTGCTGCAACCTGATTGTCCGTACTGGAGTCGGCCTCGGGGTCGTCGCCAGTTGGGATGAGGAAGCCAGTGAGCAGTGCATACTTCAGTGCGCCAGTCGCTGCCTTATACGCAGCCTTGTCGCCACTGTCGCTGCCTGTGCCGATGGACTGGAACGAGATCGTCTCGCCAGTGTCGCCATCAGTCAGCGTCCAAGTAAACCGCAGCGTGAGCAGCGTCTGCTTCCCGCTCGGCGTCAGCCCCTCGCTGATGACGTCAACGCTGGTCGGAACCATCGCAACGTTCAGCCGAGCAAGCTCTGCTCGTACCTTGTCAGCAACGGCGGACGCCTGCACAAACTTGTAGCCAAGCGCTGCGTTGTTGCCAGTCTTCGGCACATACCCTACGGCCTCCATGACCTTGGCCAGCTTCGTTGCCAGCCCATTCTTTCCTGTCACTTTGCACCTCCTAGGCACTCTGTCCTCCAATTACACCACCCGCATGGCCACTTGCGCCGCCCTGCGTCGGGGAATCGCGGAGGAATCCGTTCCCCATAATAGTTTAGCACACGCAGCACCCGCTGCGCCTTGCCGCCCCATTCGTCAATGTCTACTGGGAATTCTGCCAGATCGTAATTGTCTTTGTCAACGTAAATAACCCACGCCTCAACGGCTACCTGTAGCCCCATCTTGGCATGCTCCTGCCCAACGTACCAGGCGTACGATGCCACCTGCGTAGCGTGCTCCGGCTTGGCCTTCTTCAGCTTGGTAAACCCGCCATGCTTGATGCTCTTGAACTCCAGCACCACGATGTGGTCGGGGGCGATGGTCAGCAGGCCGTCAATGTTGCCGGAGAAGTTGTCCTCGGGCGCATCAACTGGCACCTCGAAGTCAATGGCATCCCCGTACTTCTCCTTGAGGATGTCCACCAAGAAGTTGCCAACGGCATTGCCCATGGCAAAGACGCGCAGCGTCTCAGGGGTGAAGGGCTCAGTCGGCGGCACGCCGTGCGCTGAGTACCAGTGTGCGCGTACGCAACCACCGAGCAGCGAGCCTCGCCACTTGCGCTTAGACGGACGGCCAACCTTGGCTCGCGCAGCCAGCGCCTCGTCAACTTGCTTAACTACGTACATACCCACCTCCAACACCTCCGAATGTTTGGGGCTGCATGGGGGAGGTGGCACCCATGCAGCCCTTCATTGCTGATCCTAACTGCTCACGCCAGAAGCGTCAAGCAGTTTCTTGAGCTCGACAATCCTGCCAGGACGATCCTTGAACTTGTCCGCGCTTGCGGCCAGCCTGCTCATGGCGTCTTCGTCCCCAAGGAGGATAGGCGAAGACGATACAAGATGCGGGGTACGGAATGTCCCAATGTGGTACGAACGCTTATCGGCGTCCGACTTCGATGGGTCGGTCTCAACGTCAACGTTCATGCTTGCGCCAACCTTTCGGGCTGCCTCAAAGATGCTGACGTTCTGCCCCGCCACGTTGTACACTCCGGCGTACTCTTCCTTGCCGGCAAGCGCTGCCTTTACGATAGCGCCCGCCGCATCATCGACGTGGAGGATCGGTCGCTTAGAGTCGCTAAGAGGAGCGATCTTCTTGTTCACAAGCGCCTCAATGGCAAAGTGGTTGATCGCCAAGTCCGTTCTGAAGTTTGGCGCCGCCCCCCACAGCGTGCCGAATCGCAGCATTGTGGAGTTTGGGTTGAGCATGTCAAGCACCCGCTCGGCCTTGATCTTTGAGTCTGCGTATGCGCTCAGCGGATTGAGCTCCGAAGTTTCTGAGCACGCAAACTCTTCGCCAAACCCATACACAGATGCCGACGATGCCAGCACATGCTTCGCTCCCTGGAACGCCTCGGCCAGCTCGGCGACGAGCCCGACGTTGGTGTCGTAGGTGAGCGCCTTATTAACCTCTGCCATTGGGTCATTGCTGATTGCCGCCAGGTGCACCACCGTGCGCGGCTCCCAGAAGGCACGAGGTGCCTTGTCGATAGACGACACCTGGAAGTCTGCGGTGTATGCGTACGGGAGCTCGACAGGGTAGAAGTTAGGGTCAACCCCAAGGATGACCGCCCCCTGCTCCCGAAGTTTCTTGACAACGATTGGACCGAGGTACCCTAGGTTCCCGGTGACGATAACTGGAACTGACACTATCTCCTCCCCAAGTAATGCTCGACCGCCTCCGCCCAGTGCGAAAGCTTCGGCAACTTATTATTCTGCAACGCAGAGTAGTTTGGCCTGAGCTTGTCTAGCTCTGGGTCGGAGAACTTCCCCCGCACCTGAGCCGTAGATTTGATGACTTTTCTCGCCCACATGGCGAAGTCCTGGTACGAGCACGACCCCTCGCAGACAGCATGGTACATGCCAGTCTTTGGGGAAAGCGCCAGCCCTGCGATGGTACGCGCCGCTTCCGGCAGGTACGTTGGGCTAATGATCTGATCTCGTGGCAGCGTCAGCTCGTCGAAGCTAGACGCCACCATGTCGATGAACGACTGTCGCAATGGGCTCTTCCACTTGCCGAACGGCGACGCAATGCGTACGACGAAGCCGTCCCGATTAAGGACGCCAAGCTCGCCTCGGCGCTTACTCTTGCCATAAACAGAAGAAGCCCCACCGGAGAAGAACTCGGAGTCTGGGTTCTCACCCTCTCCGATCTTCCCTACGATGGGGCGCGGTACGTCGGTGTTCAGCTTTCCGAACACATAGTCTGTTGAGATATACATGAGCGGGCGATTGTTCGCCAGCACGGTAGGAACGAGGAAGTTCAGGCGGTCAGCCATTGCCGGATCTTTCTCGCACTGGTTCACGTCACGGTACGCTGACGTGTAGATCAGCATGCTGTACTTGTCGCTTAGCTGATACAGGTCTTCCGGCTTGGCCGTAGACACGTCGAACTCAACGTCCGTCTTGCGGTACTTCTGAATCTTCTCGTCGGTGTTCCGACCGATCAGATGATTCTCGTACCCCATAGCGTCAAACGCTTCTGCCAAGTGCTGACCCACCTGGCCGTTGCCAACGATACCGAACATGCTCCCCCTTCCCCCTTATCGGTGGATTGTTGAAACCCCCGCCTTCAAGTGGCCAAAGATTTCTCGGAGTACGAGGACATCTGCCTCGCAGTGCTCCACGATTGTGTCGAACTCTTCATCGTCGCCGTGGTCTGCCTTGTCCCAGATGCGTGGCGAGAGTGGGGTCTTCCCGTTCTTCGCCTCAAAGAACGCTTCTGCGTTGGCAAGCGACTTGCGACCGATGTTGAACATGCTGCCCTTCGCCAGATACATTGCGTCAATGTGCATGCGCGGATAGAGCAGCGGCAACCCATGATACGCCAGCCTGGCGTTGATGCGCGGAACGTCAAACAGTTTTCCATTCCACGAGACGAGGATGTCGAAGTTTGCAAGCAGCTCGGCATACGCCTTGACTGCTGGGCCATCGTCCAGCACCGTCTTCCCCGGATGGGTTGCTACAGAGATGGTCGTCACGTTTCCGAACTGGTCGGCTACGCTTCCGCACAGGAATCTGCTCCACATTGAGAAGGTCGTCTCAATGTCAAAGTATCCCATGGTCAATCCTACAAACTCTTTATCTCCCGATACCGTGTCCCGTTTCGCGGGTGAGAGCAACCATGTATACGGATCTGTGTAAGTAACTACAGATTCTTTACTCTGTTTAACGGAAGTATTTACTACCTTCCGCTTCGCGGCCTTTTGATTGTAGCGATCTGCGCTACCCTTGTCAAGTCCCTTCTTGTAGAGCTTCTGTACACTGTCCTTGGTGGCGGTTCCACCCAACTTTGCAGCGATCTGCGAGAACGAGAGACCCTGCTTGCGCATGATCTCGATGTCTTTTAGTACGCTCACGAAACCCCCTCTAACAGCTTCAAGGCGACTGTGACTACCGTTCCGGCAATCGAGACCAGCACGCCTACTTTCCATCTTACACTAACCTGAGATTTTGTGGACAAGTCCTCCCGAACCTTGCGGGCAACTTCGTCGGAGGCCTGGATAATCTCCACCTCCCGAAGGCGCTCTTCGATCCGATTGGCCTGCTCGCGGAGACCCTTGATCTCCGCCATTAGTATACCAAATTGATTGGATGTCATCTTGCAATTGTCCCCGGCGCCATGAAGGACGTGGCGAACTGCGACCCCTGAACGAGGTCAAGCTCAATGCGCTCCGACCCATCCGACGCCCCGTACCACCGACACCCGGAAATAACAAATGGCTCGTCAATATTAACGGCGCCATGTTTAATGGTGACTTTGATGGAATCTCCTACGTCCCAGCCATTCCATATCTCCAGGTTGTCCACCACCACGGACAGGCTGACCTGCTTAGAGTTATCCGCACTGAGGTTGGTAATCAGGCGTTGCGCCTCCTTGTTGGCCTGCGTGCCGTTGGCGAAACCGGAGCTGGAGGTGACCATCTCGATCCGTCCGTACGAGGCAATGCTCGTGGAGTCGGACGACGCGGCCGCGACAACAGCCGTCGATGTCGTCGAGCCGCTAATCGCCGCATCTGCCGAGACGATAGTGATGTCGTTCCTGACACGAGCTGTGCCAGGGGTATATTCATAGAACTTAATATTCTCAGGGTAGCGCAGTGCGCCAACGCTGACGGCAGAGCTTGAGACCGGGATGGACAACTTAAAGTTGCCGTTGTAGTTGGCTGCCCCCGACGGCTTAACTATCCTAAACACGGCCTTGTCGCCGTTGGTTCTTGCCCCCATCTCAAGGTCGCACACGTCGGCAATGTATTCCAGCACAGGCTGGCCATAGCTATAGGCCGTGTGCACGGTAGTTCCGTCGCTACCGTCAATGGCCAGCGATGCGTACCGAAGGCGTTGACTCGACTTGCCGACCACGGCATCGTTGAAGATGGATTCGACTAAGGTGTACACGGTTTTGTCCGTGCTTTGCCCAAGGTTAACGGCACTTGTCGTAGCGTTCCCGCTTGTAAAGACACGCCAGGTCTGTCCTCCTGCCGTTGTTCCGCTCTGGTAAATACCAGCGTTGATCTTAAAGTAATACGACACGCCGTTGCGAAGTGAGTAAGCTACGTTTGGGCTGGTCGTGCTGGTCGGGGCATCGAGCAAGGCTGCTGAGATTGCAGACGTGCTGGCACCTTGCCCAATAAGCGAGGTCTCAAGGGCGAGCTTGGCCGAATATGGGAATAAATGTATTTCCTTATTGCTTACTGTAAATCTTCCGGCGCCAGTAGATGAGTCTGCGTAGATGCTGAACTCGCCAAGGTATCCACCTGGGGATAGCGGCGGAGTAGACGCCGTAATTGACGACGCTGGCGGAGACGCCTCCACGCGCACACGGAACTGAGGAGTGCTCTGGAAGTCTGTTGTCGTTGCGCCAGTGTAGGCAAGGGAGTATGTGAGCTTGATGTACGGGGCAGTGACGCTGGCTGTCTTGCTATCCACGACCACTGTCTTTGTGGTGCTTGCGGTGGAGCTGATGCTGAACGTGGAAATATTCCCCTCATTTACCAGGTCGTAAAGCGCAGTCCCGGTGGCCGTGTACGTGGTTCCGTTGATATTGTCTAGCGCCGTCGTGCCGTCCGAATGGTTGAAGATGGTGTCGGTAATCTGAATGTTTGGATTGAGCGGGCTCAGGCTGTCAAGGGTGACGCCTGGAAGTGGGGTAAAGATTTGATTGAGCAGAGCTTTATAGTCTAGCCCTGAGTACACCACCTCGGTGTCGCTTGCAACATAATCGTTAATCATGCCCGCCCCAACGAACTCCCATCGGTCTCGGTCTGGAGACCAGCGGCTAATCTCGTAGTGCCGCTCCAGGGGAACGAACTCGGCCAACTGCGGGTGGTCAGAAGCAAGAGTCCAGAATGCAGACCCTGTATCGTTGGCGTGCTCCTCTACGCCGATATCCTTTGCGTCGAATACCACGGCCTTCTGGTCCCCGCGCCAGCCGGTAGAGCTGACGTTCCAGAGAATAATCCGAAACGATTTGGTCGTGCTCAAATCCAAGCCTCCTGGTAACTATAGGAAATAGACGACGGATATCCCGCCCCGCCAGTAAATGCCACCGTGACGACGCTGGCGCCGGCCGGAAGGTACGGCATTTCCGTGGTTGCAGACGTAAGCGACGACATGAGCAGCGACCCGTTTGACGTCACCGTCCTAAGCGTGGAGTTTAGGATCGTTGTCTTTGAGCCTGTCCCGATTGACAGTGCAGTCGTCCACAAAGACGTGGACACCGTGAGTGTGCCAGCCGTGGTCAAATTGCTGGTAATCGTGAACGTAGGGTAGGCGCTATAGTTTCCGTTGTTTGTCAGGGACGCCGTTCCTGTGCCCGACGATAGCGAGATGCTTCCTGTGACTGGGGTTTGGCACAGCTTGCGCGGGTCTTTTGAGATCAGGGAAACCGACACCCTAGTCGTGAGCCCACGGTCTGACGTTTGCGGCGAGACGATTGTGCTGGATAGGTTGTAGATCGGCAGCGAGGTAGGGCGCACTGCCAATCGCATTGGGATGCCATTGGTCGAGTACGCCGCAATGTTTGTCGGCTGGGTAAAGTCCATGGCTCTGAAGCCGTCATCGCTTTCGGCAAAGGCAGGATACGGCTGGAGGGCGGAGTTCAGGTCGTTGAGCTTGTCGTAGAAATCTGCCGAAGACGAGCCGTACACGGCCACGATGATCGTGGTGTTGCGCTGCGGTAGCAAGGCGATGTCCGTGTCAAGACCGTCCCTCTGGGCCAAGGTGTCAGAGAACCCAGAGTACTGGCCATTGGCGTAGGACAGCGACTCGATCATGTAGCCGGAGAACGGCGTGCCCGCAGTAGGGGCTGTCGTGATCGAGTTAATATTCAGGTACGAAGCCGTCGACGTACCAGTGGAAATACTTACTGCCTTGGTAAAATCCATGTTAGCCCTGCTTTCGGAATACGCGGATGCGTGCCTTCTCCTGGCGCCATCGTTGCTGCGCTGCTGCCGCAATATTGTTGAGCCCGAGCGCCGTCACGTCCGTGTTGCCAGCAGCCACCTGCCACTGCTGGAACTGTGCGCGGTCGTACATCAGCATCGTCAAGGCCTCAGCCTCGACAAAAACCTTGACCGCGTACTGTGCGCGGGTGTCCAGGTCTGTTGTGGATGAGCTGACGTCGATGTTGATTGGCGTCCACGCACCGTAGCCGAATACTCGGAACGTCCCCGTGTCCGAAGTAAAGCGGTAGTGCGGCGGGAAGAAGAGCTTTCCGGCATGGAGTTCCCACCCGGAGTTGGCCCCGTATCCAAGCGTTGGGTATACCGTTTCGACGTAGAGGTTGCTCGCGTCGTAGACGTCGATGCGGATTGGCCACGTCACCGTGCTCAGAGACATGGAGTGAACCGCTCCCTGGATCGGTTGCGTGTACGCCGCTGTTTCGATAACTTCCTTTGGGTACACCGTGCCAATGGCATCGATGCCCTGATTCACCAGCTCGCCTAGCTGGGCGTCTGTCCACGTTGTGCTGTTGGGGTCGCGCAACGTACGTCGCAGCGACGTGAGCAACGCGGAAAATGCTACTGCCATTTATGACACCTTAACCTTCTTCCCCCTATTCTCTGCCGCCCACTTAAATGCGTCGGCCCATTCCTTTGCCCTGTCCTTGTAGTGGTACTCCTTGAGCACCCGCTCCTTGGCGGCTGCCGCTAGGTCAAGCCGCAAGTTCGGGTTTTTAACGAGCTTTTTCATGGCATCGTGCCATTCCTGCCTACCCCTGGCCAAAAGGCCGTCTATGCCGTCTCTGATAGGGGCGTAGGGGCCTTCTCCCTTGTACCTCTGGCCAATGAACGCTGCCCCGGTCATGGAGTACTCCAGCCAGTGCAGCTCACTCTTGGCCCGGTCGAACTCGTCCCCGCCGAGCGGGGCAATGCCAATCTCAGGCCATGTGTTCGCCAGCAGCTTGCAGAAGCCAGGGATACTCTCGATGTACCCATACACCTCGTCGAACAGTGGCATAACCATGTGCTCAGTATTGGGGTTCATCCCAATAAATACCCGCTGCAATTCTCTGGCAAAATCTTGCACGGCCTTCCCGCCGTATCCGCCAGTCACCTTGCCACGGTCGTCAATATCCCCAACGTAGTCTCGCATCCTGGCTGTGCTACCGTAGTAAAGCATGCGAAGCCGCGTATCTGGTCGCTCTGCTGTGCGCTCGTAAAGAGCCGGGTCGATAGCGTTGCGGATGACACGAACGTTGTCATTGAACCTGGCGTATCGTTTGGCAATAGTAGGGGTCGACGTAGTTAGGAGATCGGCCCGCTTAGCCATCGCCTCGATCATCGGATATTCTGGAATGACGTCTTTGATATAGCCATTCCACTTCTTAATGTTGAAGTGGTCGTCATCCGTTTCGTAAACAATTGCCTTGTCATGGTTGCCAAATTCAAATGTCGGCCAGAGCAGGCGGGTGATGACATCCCGCTCCTTCATTGGACCGTGCTCGTGGGTTGCGGCCTCAGTGTAATTAAATGTTACGGCAGGGCATTGCTCGCATGCAAGAGTAGTGTTGTAATACCTGCGGAACACTACAACGTCGGCCCAGTCAATGTCCTTCGCGTCAACCTTGACCAGGCCTTTCATAAAGGCCTCAACGAGGTGCATGTTTTTGCCGGCATCGGCGACGTCAAAGTCAACCCGACTGATTCCCCTGTACTCCACGCCAAGCTTTAGAAGTTCGTCAGAAAACTGGTGTCCCCGGAAGTAGGCGCATGGCCCATCTTCAACATGTCCCCAAACTAGTACCTTTAGATTCTCTGCCACATGTCCCCCTTGATTTGGTCCCCCCGAGCGGCAGACGCCGCCCGGGGGATTATACCTCAGATCGCTAAACTATTAGCTGATCGTCGAGGTCGTGCGCAAGATGCGGTAGCGGGAACCCGCCTCGTCGATCCACATGGAACCGAAGCGCATCTTGTAGCCGACCAGCGCCTTCTGGGCGAGCGGGTCGGTGTGGTCTCCACCTGGAGCCACGAAGTAGCTCTGAAGCGTCTGGCTGTCACCGATGGTGTAGGCGTCAGGCGCTACGAAGAGGGCTGCGTAATTTGCGCCCGATGACGAATACGTCGTCGGGGTTGCGCCTGCTGCTCGGAACGCATCCGAGGACACAACGATGCGGCAGCCACCGAAGCGACCGATCTCGTTCGTAAGGGCCGGAAGATCCGACACATACTTGTTGAGCTCGATGAAGCCGTTGGCTGAAGTATCGGTGAGCAGGTCGAACTGCTGGTTCGGGTGGATAATCAAGCGATAGAACCCGTCAGCAAAAGGCGCCACATTGGAAGCGAGCAGGCTCGCAACCATGCGCTTCACGTGCCAGCCGGTAAGGGCGGCGCTCACGGCCGTAGCCGCGTTTGCCGTCACTGCCGTTGCACCCGTCGCGCCAAAGATGGCGGACGTGAGGGCCGACGCATGAAGATTGTCTCGCACGAGGTTGTCCATCGTGCGGGTTGCCTTGTACGCCACGCGCTCAGCAGCGATGCTGATGAGGTCGTGCGGCGAGTCAAGCTGGGCGAGGTCCGTCACTGCGACGGTACCACCGTACTGCGCTGCCGTGAAGTACTCGGACGAAATCGTCAGAGCGTCATCGGTTGGCGCTGAACCCTCGGTAAGAGGGGTCGTGTTGGTTGAAAGGTCCGCATAGCGGGCGTAGCGAATCGTGTTTGTGCCCTTCACGAAACGGCCTGGGACATAGAGTCCTGGCATCGCGTGAACGGCACGGGCGCGAAGCTCTTCCTCGGCTCGCGCCTGGACTAGCTCCTGTACAAGATCGCTAAAACCCGAGGTAGCGGTACTGGTCGTAGCCACTGTTTACTCCTTGGTTTATCGACTAAATGGGTTGCCCAACGACTTCAGTTCTTCTGAAATGTCAGCAACAGTGCGCTGCTTCTGAGCGGGCGGAGCGCTCTTACGTGGGGCATTGACATCCACGAAAGTATCCTTTGGCTCTTCTTTGTTGACGGTTGTAACAAACTTCTCGAATGCCTCGGCTTGCGCCGCGAGACTGAGACCTTGTACTTCCTCAGCAAACTTAGCGTAAAGGGGGTGCTTCCGAGCAAGGTTCTCTCGCTCATTGGCCTCTCGTGCCGCCTTTAACTCAGACTCCAACTGCTGTGCCTTGAGGTTAACCTTTTCGAGTTCCGTCATATTGGCGTACTCTACTTCGGCCTTCCACTTCTTGAGCTGCTCCGCTTCCTCTCGGATTGCGGCGAGCTCCTTCTGCGTAGCGGTTAGGGCCTGATCCTTACCAGCTAGGCGCTTCTTCCAAGTGGCTACGTCCTCGTCCTGGGCAGTGGCCACAGGCTGCTCAACGGCAGCTTCTGGTGCTGGCGACTGCTCCACAACTGGAGCCGCGACTTCTTCAGCCATCCTGACTGTTCTCCTTTTTGCGAGCCCCTATCAAAGGTGGGGCCATTCCCTTTTATTCTCTTGGTGCGAGGAACTCGCTGACCTCATCGATCACGCTTCGCTGCGGATCTCCGGTCAGGAATTTCTGGATGTCGGATACTGCGTTGGTTACCGACCTAATGCTTTGGATCGGTCCGACCGCTCGTTCTGCCGTGGTAATCACTGATCCGACGATGCGGCCTGGGATTGATTCGAAGTTGCCCTCTGCGACTGGGCGCATGACGCCCTCTCGTAGCCAGTACGGCAAGCTTGCACCGATATCGGTTGGCCAGCCAGGCAGCAATCCGTTGAGGAACATGATGAGCGGCGGCCGCTCGTTGACATATTCTTGTAGCTCCGGGCTCGTCTCAAGGGCTGCCGCAACGTGGTCAGCAATCAGGTCGAACCTGCGGTAGCCAACGAACGGAGCGTACTCTCCCGTGAATGGGGCATACTTGAAGAGCGCGTTGATAAACGCGGGTAGAATCTTACCATACATGTATGACGTTGGGTAGAACCCAAGGTACGGGTGGTTGAGCGTGCGCTCGAACGCACCCTTGTATGAGTTGTAGAGCTGCTCTCGCGCTGCAATCTCCATACCCTTGACGTGCGCTGTCTTGAAGTACGACACAAGGTCGGACACCGCAGCACGCTGGTACAGGAAGTTTGCAAGCCCACGGCCAAGCGCCATCTCCTCCTCTGGTGCCAGGAACTCCTTCTTGGCCATCTTGCTCAAGGCCAGCTCGAAGCCAGGAAGCCTGAGCTCGTCCCTCGTTGCAGCCTCTGCCAAGCGCCGCCCGATGTTGACGGTTGCCTTGCGGTAGTTCTTCATGCCGATCTTCTTGGCCTTTTCCGCCTGCAACTTAGGCAGGTCGAAGAGCGCGGCCTTCTCGGCGCGGAGGTTATTAGCGGTCACGTCCATGACCTCAAGGCGCTGCCTGAAGATCTTCTTAAGGGACTCAACCTCAGACATGAAGGCGCCCTCTGAAATCCCAGCGGCCTTCAGCATCTCCTGCTTGACCTCATTCGCGGCATCGTCAATAACCGCGTTGATGTCACCAAGCATGGTGCGCATCTCTGAGTACTGGGCGAGGAAGTCTGGAACCGCCGTTAGCGTCTGTGCCTGGGCAAGCTCTGGGTATGCCTTGATCGCCGTTCGCTTCCAGTTGAGCGGGCTTGGGTCCCCAACGTCCGGCTTGAAGATGTAGCTAGGATTGACCTCTCCCCACACGGCCTTCTTCCACTGGCCACGAGCACGATACTTGGCATTGCTGCCAAGATCGATGCGGACTACGCGGCCGTCTGGCATGATGCCGACGTTGCCGAACTCAGTGCCAACAACGTCGGTGTTGCCGATAATAAGGTCGGCAGCCACGTTGTCCATGAGCTCGCGGGATGCAGCCTCCTCGCTAAGGTCTGCTCCAAACTTGTAGCTCTTCCAGTCTGTCATGCCTTCGACCCAATCGCTGACGACATACACGTCGCCGTTGCGGACGGTGATTCCGACCTGCGGAACCGTCACGCCCATCTTTCGATAGAGTCGAGCGTTGATGAACTCTGATAGCGGAGCAAACTTCTGCTCTGGGTCAGTCGGGTCTTCTACGCGCTTTGCATAGCGCTTGACGTTATCCTTTCCCATCCATACGCCGGTGTCTCCGCCAACGTTTAGGTTGGCCAGCGGCCCCTGAACCTTAGTGCCAAAGACATCCTCGCTGTTCCTGGCGCCAGAAATAGGCGCCTCGCTGAACTCGACTCGTCCTCGGTAGATGTCGGCGACTGCATCTGGCGCTGGATCTGGGATCTTTACCGGGTTAATCGGCAGGCCAATCCTGCGACGTCGTACGCTATTCGACTTCTGGATGTCGTCTCCGAACCTTACGCCCATGCGCTCAACCTCGGCAAGTACGCCTGGGTGAACGGTGAGCAGGCGCTCAACAAGGTTTGCCGACTGCTTGATACGCTGATCCTCGATAACAATGTCGTTGAATGCCTTCTCCAGCTTGGCCTTGGCGCTTTCCTCTGGGGCAAAGCGGTCAAATGCCAACTGATAATTACGCTGAAGCTGCGGCTCAACAACGAATACTCGGACGTTGCCAGAAGTTTCAAGCTCTGTTACGACTCGGTACTTTGTTCCTCGCGGAAGGAGGATCTCGGCTTCGTGGTCAATGTGCGAAGCGCCAACTGCGTTTAGGTCAAACGCCGGGATTCCCTTCGGGCTTTGAACAATAAAGATTCCTGGCTTGCTCTTACCCCTGGCAAATCCAAGTGCGGTATTGCGATCCCGGCTGAAGGATGCAAACGGCTCGTAGCCAAGAACATCGCCTTCAATAATTTCGTCTGGGTTATCCACTAGGCGCTTAAGGTCAACGCCACGGTAAAGCGGGGCATCGATCACTACGCGATTATTAAGGATTGTTTTATCAATGTCTGCAACAAGTGCATCCATTTCGGAAATTGGATTGTTTCCTCCCATCATTGTCGATGCGTACGCGGCCATGTCCTCGGCATCCTTTGCCAAAACAGTTTGCTGTACGCCAAACTCATTCTTGGCAACAAGGTACTTCGAGATCGACTCGTAGCCATTGCTGACCCAGCGGCGGAGCGAAGTCATCTGCGTCGAGCCAACCTCATCTGCGGTCGTTACCGCAGTCAGGCCACGATACTGGCCTTCCTTTGTTGGCACTGCGCCTGCGACGGCTCGCTTCTTGATGGAGTTCTTGTAATTCTTGAACGCCTTAATAAACTGATCTCGGCTTCGGATATCCGTAGACACAAGGTCGTCCAGCTTGAGGCTAATATGCTCGATCTGCTCGAGGGCCTCCGGGGTAATGTTGTCGGCCATGACGGCGCTCTTGAACTCAAGGAAGTCCTTGATCCTAGACGGGGCTCCGAAGGTGAATGCGGCAGAGCTGACATCTGCAATCCGGTCAATCTTGGCTGGGATTGTCCCGTAGATGTGCATGTCGACGAGAGCGTCAACATTCTCGGCTACGTCAATTGAGCCAGTGACCTGGTACATAACCTCGTTAAACTCTGGGAACTCCTTCGCCAGCATTGGCCCGACGTTTCGCTTCACCTCATTGAGGGCGGTGGCGTCGATAGCCGTAAGCTTTCTTGCAGCAATGACCTGACGCATCTCATTTGAAACGGGCACCAGGTAGCTGACCATTTTGCCTGCAAGGTTTGCGTCAACCTGTGAAATCCTCTTCTCAACAACATCGTCAAGCTTTGGAATCTTCTTGCTCATTTCATTGAGGACAGATCCGCCTGCCCGCAGGACGTGAGCGCCTACCTCGTGGTTGTCGTATCGGAATGAACCAGGAGCAGACAGAACCTGAGCAAGCATGCTGCCGTCTCGGAACGCCTTCTCCCCACGGATGCCACGAAGAAGCGTGAACGCATACGGCTCGAGCGCTTCCTGCTGGTTGAAGTATGGGTTGTATCGGTAGCGCAGAAGTGGGAACATCTTGTTGGCCATCGTGGCCAGCGCCGGGTTAGCCCGCTGGATGCGCTTGGAGAAGTTTGTCGTGAGCCCGATTGTCTGCGGGTCGCCCTCGAGAGCGTAGAGCAGCGCGGCTCGTGGGCTCGGGTTGCCCGACGCAGCGCCAAAAATTCGGTCGTACTTGCGCGTAGCACGCTCGCCCGTACCGAAAGTATTGAGAACGATGTCGGCGACCTCGTTCTCTGTCAAGCCACCAGGACCAATCTCCTGCTGAACTGCGCGTTCGACAAGGTTGGACATAATGCGAAGTGACTCCTCGCGGCTGACCTTGTTGCCAAGGTAGGTGCGGAGACGCTCGACAGAAAGATCGTAAAGCTCATTGTTTGAGATTGGAACGATAGCGCTTCGCATCTTCTGAAGCGTGGTCTGCTTCTGGACAAGCGGGAGAAGCTCGCCGCTGCGCATGCCGAACTCTGACAAGTCGACCTCATCGTCGATGCTTGTGTACAGGTCGAAGCGCGGCCGGATGACGGCCTGGCCGTTTAGGTTCTTGACAACATCAAAGCCCTGGATGATTCCGTTCTTTGGCTCCACACCCATCTCGTAGCCAAGATCTCGTAGGCCAGCGCGTAGCTGGACCAGCTCCTGCATCTGCTCATCGTTCTGAAGGAGGCGTGCCTCTTCGGATCCTTCCTTCGGCAGGGCCGCTTTGGCCGCCTTTTGCGCAGTGAGCAGGTCATTAACAGATGATCCACCGTTCTTGATTGCAAAAGAAACCACATCAAATCGGCCAGCAAAATCCCTGTTCCAAGTGTTCGTTGCAGGATATGCCTGCACATTTTCGTAAATGCTTTCATACGAGGCTGTTCTTGCTGGGTTGTCCCAAGGAACAACGTTAGTGTATCGTCGCTCCAGAAGCGGAACGCCTGTTTCATCAAAGATTCTCTGGAAGATAAATGGGTTGATTTGATTGTTAGAAATCGTGGTCTCTTTGTACTTCTGGACTAGACCCATTGCAAACGCAGCTCGTCGGTCCGCTACGGAGCCGAGCCCCTCTAGGTACTTGTGCGCAGCGATTGACGGCGCCGTAAGGTCATCAAACAAATCTTTTTCAACTTGTGACTGTACGAGTTCCCCGGAATACTTGACGTACTGGTTGTAGAGGAACTCTGAAAGTGCCTGCGGGTTCGTCTCTACATCTTTTGCAAGCTCTTTTGCCTTGTCAAAGGCAGGGGCGTCAAGACCCTTTAGTTTCCTTACAAGCATCCGAATGCCGGCGCCTACGCCATCTGCGGAGCTCAGGAACATAAACGGTCGAGGGGAGAAGTTGCCAAACTCAGCATCGTAATCAAGAAGAGAATATTTAGTACTATCGCTCATAATCTTTGAGACCGACGGGGCAGGAGTGTCTAGGCTGTGGAAAAGATCGGCAAATGAGATGGAGAACGATCCGGTATTGTCTTCAAACGAGGTCTCTTCGTATGCGTTCTTGAAGTCGCCAGGATACCGCTTTCGGTTATTGTGAACTTGATTAATTGAGTTTCTTACTCGCTCAATCAGGTTGCTCTCTTCCACCCATTTACGAAGCTCTGGTGCTGGCACGTCGTAGACTGATGCGCCATGCTTTGCAATAAGATCCTTCAGCCCTGGCTCGTCGATAAGATCGCCAACGCGATATGGGTTTACGATCTCTGCGCGCTGAACAGAAGATGTAAGGTATTCCGAGATCCATGATCCAAGATCAACGTTCACTTGGTGCTCGAGCGATGACGCATATCTGTGTGCCCGGTCGTCACCAGCAAGCTCGATAATATTCTTGACCTGGTTTGACTCATCAAGCTTAAGCATCATTTGATCAAGCTTTGGGACAGAGATAAATGGCGAGCTTTCGAGCAGATATCCAACTGCCATCTTGCCTGGATCTACGAAGATCTCAGTGCGAGCGAGGGAGTCAAGGCCAAGGACTGTGTTAACACCTTCTTCGGTATCTCCAGGAATAAATAGCTTTTCCTTGCCAGAGATCGAGGAGTATGTGTTGAGGTTCTGGTAGTAGTATGGGAATGATCGTTCATTAGCAGGTACAAAGCTGTCAGCGTCGCTAAAGTAATGCTTGATCCCACCCTTTGGGTTTGCCTTGCCAAAAGCAAGAAGTGGATGTGTCCACTTTCCATCTGGACTGGAAAGAGAGCCAAGGCGGTTCATTCGATTCCAGATGATTTGCGAAGCTTGCGGGCCAACTCCCTGGCCATACGATGACGGAGTTGGGATTGCCCATGCTACTGGCCTCCCATTCTCATCGGCAAGCAAGCCAGTTGGGAACTTTGATTCCAGGTAAAAGTCCTGTACTCCTGGGTCTAGTCGGGTCAGCAGCCTCTCAGTGAACCCAAGAGGTACAACCGATACATCCCCGTAGCTATCTCCCTCAGCGAGCGACTTAGCAACGCCAGGGATTGTGGTGCCCATTGGGTCAAGCGCTCGCGTAATAACTGGGTTGCCAAACGGCACAAGTCCAGCGTTGCCGACGGCAGAAGTCTGAAGCGACTCAAGCGTGTCAAGAGAAGATAGTGGCGATGTTTCCGGGCTCGAAAGGTAATTAAGTTGACGCATTGGATTATTGCGAAGCTGCAATGTGGCAATATCGTCATCAATCT
>Ga0315900_10004351_pt1 | contig 20041 bp, 16 predicted proteins | sample LakEriMetagenome_FD_203521 | JGI IMG/M metagenome (GOLD analysis project Ga0315900, IMG submission 203521) | Freshwater fungal communities from buoy surface, Lake Erie, Ohio, United States - Buoy 12 MA114 | ecosystem: Environmental > Aquatic > Freshwater > Lake > Lake biofilm | place: USA: Lake...
AAATAATTGCCGTAATTGAAAAATTACTCATTGCAAATCTATCCCAAACCGAAACCACCACTGCTAGTACGGTAATTACGGCAGCTAGTACTCGCCTGATACTTATTAAGCTTTTGCCACTTCCCATAAAGTTACTTTTTGGTCATTAAATGAGGTGGGTAATAAATTCGGATGAAATCTCTAGTTTCATCTAGGTAAATGATCAAGTTTTACTTGTATAGATTCTTATTCTATATGAAAAACAATATGATTTTAATTCAATGATACATGGAAGCAATATTTTTTAATTACCATGAAGCTAAACAACAACTACTTTTAATCTAAGTAAATAAAAAATGAAAATTATCACGTGCCAAAAACGTTTATGAATTTTTCAAAGGATTGTGGTATCTTCATAGAAATTCTCCTTTTGTCACCATTCATTGAATTAATTAAACTTTTTTCGAAATCAGAAATACTTGCATTCTCTATAGCTTCTCTTGAATTATTTGAAGAATATAATTCTAATATCGCATCTCTGATTGACTCTGGGGTATTTTCGATCAATCTTAATCCTTCTTTTACGATGGACTTTCTACTCATTGTCCTACTTATTTTCATGGACATGAGTTCTTCAGGAAAAATTATTCTTGATCTCTTATTGTCAAGAATTAATTTAGGAAGATAAAAATCTGTTGAAGGCCCAAAGTTATGAATTGGCCACAAATTTGTAATTAGCCTTGGTTTTTTAAATGGAATTACTGCCACTGCAGCGCCATTGCTATTTCCAAACCAAAGTTCACAGTTTGCCCAAAGCCAAAAATCTAACTGATTAGACCGAACGTCACTATGTGCATAGTCAATAGCATGAAAATTCTTATTAAGTCTTGGGAAGTTAGGTCCACCCATTCTGATAACCTGTCCACCTAATTCAGTAATTAAGTCACAAGCTAAATCATATGACTCAATTGAGGAATCTCGAGTTTCTCCACCGTAATCGAAACCAAACCTATGTTCTTTGACGTGTAAGATTGCAAACCACTTACTTGTATCAAATCCAATCTTAGCTAATTGACTAAAGGCAATATCTGTAAAGTCATCATTTGATGATAATTTAAATTCATTAGTTATTTCTAGTTCAGGAAATTCTTGATCAGTAGGAATTGCTGCACTAACCTCTAATCTCCAATTCAAATCGTCAATTTTACTGTATTGTAAAGTATCTATACATTCTTTTTCTAACTGAAAATTTTTAGGACTGCCTTTTAAAAGTGTAACTTTTAAGGGTATTATTTCAATAAGTTTATCCAAATAATATCTATTTGGACTTAATTCAGGCCAAATTACTAATTGTCTTTTTTTAGAAAAATTTCTATAATAATTTACATATAAAAAAAGATACCCTAGGTGACCCAAATTTGTATTATGTTCTGGAAGATACCTAATAATTTCATGATGCTCTTGAAATCGCGTCTTACTAAAATCTTTGATCACTTTATTCAACAGATTTGAATGACCGGTAACGCTATTATTGTGAAAGGACCATACTAAGAAGAAATCTAAGTTTTTTTTTGGAGCGTTGTTGTTAAATACTTCACGATCACAAAATTCGTTAAAAATTGATTTGGAATAGTTATTAAACATGTAATGACATTTTTGATAAAAAGCTGCTTTTTGATGTCCTAAATATCTAGATTTATATGCTCTGTTAGCCCATTCAAATATGCGCTCCCTATCACAGTTCAAGGACAGGGCGCAAGATCCGAATAAACAACACAGTGATTTTGGGAAAAACTTAATAAGAATCAATGGTGTTGAATTAGATATTTTCCTAACTAGATTAGATAAAACTCGAGAGCATGTATCACCAAACCTTGTAGCTACTGCATCTATAAATCTCTCAAATCCCATAATTGTTATAATGCGATACACTCTAACAATAAACATGATTAAATTATAGAATTTTGGAACTGATAAAAGGTATTATAAATTTAATGGCTCCAATTGAAGATTTTGGTACATGGTATGCATATTATAAAGCAGCTTTATTCAATTTGCAAATATAGGTTATTTTAAAATTTTGTGACTTAAAAAGTCCGTTATATGCGAACGATATCGGTGAGTCTTGAATTCCTAGAAATATGGTAATCATTTATTTATATCATAAAAAAATTTAGAAGGCTTAGAATAATAAGATCTATTATTAATTCACAATCAGATACAAAATATTTTTATTTTTAACTTTGAATTTATGCAATTTATTTTTTAGAAATTCAAATAATTTTTGTTTTTTGGCTTCTTTATTTTACTAATTATAAAATTAAGACACTATTTTTTTAATAATCTAAGAATTTGAACTAAACTAAGTGTTTTTAATTCTCTTATTGTCTTAGGAAGTTTTGGATAATACATACGTAAATTAGAGTACTTAATCACAATAAAATGCTGAAATCTATATAACGTGAGTTTGCTAAAACCATAATTTCTGAACAAACTTTTTTTTAAATGCGCATTATCAAGTAGCTTTAATAAGATTAATACTAATTTGACTGATTGCCAAAAGCCTTTAGGCTCACATAAATTGAAGGTCTTCTTAGGAGAATATAACCATGCATTCGCATTAATCAAGTAATCTTTAACGTCCTCGGAAGTATTTATTATTCCCGTATTTAAATCAAAGTTTTTAGGTCTTTGAAACGGTAAGTCTGCATTTTTATCGCCGGTAAATCCCACCTTCCAATCTATGTGTTGAATCGAACCATCAACAATGGTACAGCACGGTCTAAGTTCACTTGCTTGTGGCGCAGAAATACCAGCATGGCCGTATCCATCTAAATGTCTAAAAAATTCTAGGGCGGGAATATATCTTGTGGTCCAATCAAAATTTACATACGGACCAAAAGGATTATCCGGCCTAGTAATTCGGGCCCCACCCGTAAAATCATTTTCCCACCAGCTTTTGAAAAAAACAGGTTTTATCAAAGTTGTGCCTGAAGTGTAATAGGTCTTATTATAAAAAATAGGAAAACTACATTCCGAATCTTTATATTTTTTGGTTCCTAGCCCATGAATGTATTCCTGCCAATGCATTACGCCACCTATTGCGTGTGGTTCGCGTGATTCTAAAAAATTAACAAATTCTCTATAGTGCTGAATTACCCCGGGTAAAAAAACATGATCTAAATTATTCATTAATAAAATCGTTGTCGCAGACTTAGGAATTTTATAGGCAGCGTCCCTCCATTGGGTAAATCTTTCTAACCGGAATGGAAATAAACGAATTCTAGTATTTTGAAAATTGCTTTCAATAAAATTTGTTATTAACTGCTTATATTTCATATTGGCATCATCAAAATTCAAATAAAAGTCTGCGTAATCTAAATTTATTTTTTTTAAAGAGTGTAGCGTACTAACAAATTGATCAGCTTTTGAAAATTTAAATTTAGCAAGGTTGTAATAACCCGCATTAGTAAGTGACTCATTGGTCAGAAACCCACTCATTAACATATACTGAGAAATAGTGTGAGTCCCTACTATTTGGAGTTATTAAATATTATCAAATTTTGTCGAATCTAAAAGCTATAATACTCTTACTGCAACTTGTTTTTCTGTGTATCCAATGAATTCATAAGACACATTATGTGCAAGCACAGCTTCACTCCAGGCTTTGTATTCGTGTAATTTCCATCCAGGATAACCAAAAAATTCGTCAAAAATAATTATAGAATCGCTCTTAAGTTTAGGAATTAATTGGTCTAAAACAAACTTAGTTGGTTTATAAGTATCTGCATCTAAATGTACTAAATGAATTACCTTGTTATCTATTTTGTTAAGAAACTCAGGTAAAGTTTCTTCAAATAAACCTTGAATTAAAGTAACGTTTTTTTGGACACTTGGTGGACTTCCATTCAAATTAAACCAACCTTTTCTAGGCCAATGGCCCGCCCAATCTTCTTCGAGGCCAAAAAAAGAATCAAAACCTATAATTTTAGATTTTGGACAGAGACTTGCAAAATGGTTAATTGATGTTCCCTTATACACGCCAAATTCTAATATAAAACCATCTTCTGATTTAAGAATAGGCAATAAATCTACAGAATAACTTCTCAGTCTTAACTTACTATCAAAATATAAAGCATTAGGCATATTTTCCAGGACATACGTTACCGAATCTTTTATTGCATTATATTCAAGCAAATCATAAAATTTTGAATTAGTTGATTTCACTAATAAAGATCTCTGACATAGCCTTATAAATTTACCTACTGTGATATCAAACAATTTCATAAATAAATCGTAAAATTTCATGATCTAAGTATACTCACTTTACCAGGTATTCCAAGATACCAGTTACTATAACATAGATTATAATTAGATTTTGTTTTATAATGTTTCATAATTCCAGATTTATATTCTATCAATTAAAGTGTAGTTTACCTAGATATGTAATTAGAGAATTCCAATTCGCTCAAAAGGATTCGAACCCCGAACCTTCTGATCCGTAGATGGCCAGTAAATCTGAGCTTTTAGTTCCCTAAAACTCACCTTTACTTGCCTATCTTTCCGACTGTGCTTACGCCCAATCAGAAAGTCAAATGCTTTATCCGTTGTCCTTCAGGGATTAGTATACAGATTAAACACTAAGTAACTAGATTATTTCTTCTTACTCTTCTTCGCCTGAGCTTGATTTTTTACTTTTCCATTCTTTTGTTTAGATTTTTTTATTTCAGATGTATTTTGTTTAGTTTGAATCGTTGGAGATTTTTTCTTAGGAGTTGAAGTGTTTTTCATACCCTCTTCCATCTCCTTTAATAGCTCATTAATTAGTGGTACAAGCCCAGATAGATCTCCCCACTCTCTTTGTTCATTAGCTCTTCTAGCCGCCTCAGCTTGGGCGGCTGCCTCTGCAGCTGAGTTAGTAGACGTCACTGGTACTGCAGTCACAGTTAAGGTAAAGGTTTGAGTGGTTGAACTAGTCGCATTTGTAGCGGTAATTGTGTAAGCAGTAGCTGCTGCAACCTCAGTTGGTGTACCAGTTAATAATCCAGTTGTGGTGTTAAAGGTTAAGCCAGCAGGGGCCGCGGGTGAGATTGCATAGGACACGATAGCACCACCGGTGGATGTGATGGTGTAACCAGAGATTGCAGTATTAACAGTCTTACTCTCCGAAGAGGATGAGAGGGTGAAGGCAGGGGCTGCAACATTAGTAGTTATCGAAGCGGAGGTAGATGATGCGTTTGATGTACCTATTGAATTTGTAGCTTTAACTGTAAAGGTATATGAGGTTGAAGGAGTTAATCCCGTGACAGTTATAGTTCCACTTCCTGCTTGGGTTATTGATCCAGTTATGTCGCCAGGATTTGAAATTGCAGTGTAAGAAGTTATCGATGATCCACCATTACCACTAGGAGCAGTAAATGAAACTGTAGCTGTAGAAGCACCAGTTGCAGTTGCTACACCAATTGTGGGTGCAGGCGGTGCTGCTTTAGCTGACAGATAAAATCTTTGCCCATATGGAGCAGCAAATGCCTTTGATCCATCATCTGACAAGGCAACATCATTAATCCATCCAATTTGAGTAGTAGATGAGTACCAACTCGCACCTGAATCAGAGGAGTAATGAACGAACTCCCAGTTAGTACCAGCAACGATCGTACTGCAGTCACTTGAGCACGCTACAGATATATGTTTTTTAGTTGGTGAATTTGGTAAAACTTCCCAAGTGGTTCCACTATCAATCGATCTATATATTTTTCCTTCACCCACAGAAGCAATCATTTTTGTACCATCATTTGAAATTGAAACATCTGCCCAGCCTCGTGCAGTTTCACGATTGTTCCAAGTTGTGCCAGAGTCTGTGGAGACATAAATTGCTCTACTACTAGCGACTGCAACCATTGTTGCACCGTTATCGGATATCGCGATTCCATTCCAATTGCCAACATCTTTTGTACTCCAAGAAGTTCCACCATTAGTTGAAACATAAAGTGCAGTGCCGTGTAAACCTGCTGCAGCTAGAACTTGACCATCGGCTGAAGAGGCCACTTTATGCCAAGATTGTGTTACAGAATTTGAAAGCTGAGACCAAGTTGCACCAGAATCGGTTGAACGTTCGAGTTTAGTTCCATTAGAACTAGCTAGAAGTAATTTACTTCCATCACTCGATGACGCTATTCCACGATAATTTCCATTAGTGGGATTAGACAGTGTCCAAGTAACACCAGAGTTAGATGATAGCCAAACCGCCTCGTAAGAAGCTGCAGCCAATCGACTTCCATCACTTGATGAAGCAATTCCAGTCCATTGTCGAGTTTCAGTTGGATCAGCTCCAGGGCCAGTCACGGCGGTCCAAGTATCCAGTGCCGATGAAGTTGGTAACGTGATAAAACTTATTAATAAACTAAATACAAAAATAAGTCGAGTGCTTGGATTGAATCTCAACTTATACATTAATCAATTTTACAGATTAGGCATTTATTGGCAAGAAAGTTAGTTTTTATAGTGCGCCCGCAGGGATTCGAACCCCGAACCTTCTGATCCGTAGTCAGATGCTCTATCCGTTGAGCTACGGGCGCCTTAAATTTAAAATTGAAGCATATGTATCTAACTGATCGTACCCAGATTAATAAGTCGATTCCAATCAACTTCTTTTTGGCGCGGTTTACCTGATAATTCACCGGCAATTACTTCTGAAGCATTGATTTTATCCCAACCAACTTGGTTAATGACCTTATGATCGGATCTTAGTAGACTTACAATCCCCGCACAATTCTTTGGTGCCTTCAGATTTTGTATAATTAGCTGTACAACATCGGCCGAGTCACTCTTATTTGTTCCAATTACGCCAACGGGACCTCGCTTTGCCCATCCAGTTACATAAACGTTATGTTCAACGTGTCCTGCAATATTCACAATTCGGCCGCCATCAACTTTTAGACCTAAATTATCTTCTGACTCATACCCGATAGCAGTTACAACTAGTCCTGAATTAATCGAAAAATACTGCCCTGAGGGCCTTATTTTCCCTTCTGCTATCTCATTACTTGAAAAAAGCACTTCTTCCACTTTTTGGGATCCTCTTATTTCAACTGGATTAGCCAAAAATCTAAACTCTAAATTTCTCTTTAAACCCTTTTTACGGCTTTCTGCAATTGATTTCATAGCAAGTATATTCAGTCTAATATCTTTTTCTATCACTCCTAATTTATCTACTCTAGTGGTCGCATCATTTAATTGATGGTTATCAAAAATCACGTCTACATGATCTAACTCTGGAAGCTCTCGTAATTCAGATAAGGTGAAGGCAGCATGTTCAGGTCCTCGCCTACCACAGACTATTACTTTTCTTATTGAGCTTGACTTAAGTGATTTTAGTGCGTGTTCAGCTATATCTGTTCGTTCTAATTCGCTTGGATCATTCACGAGAATTCGTGCAACATCTATTGCAACGTTTCCTGCACCAATTACAATAGCTGTATCACAATTGAAGTCGATCTCTAAATCACTAAAATCTGGATGCCCGTTGTACCAGGAAACAAAACTAGACGCTGGCAAGCAATTAAGTAGATCCTCTCCTTTTATTCCAAGCTTTTTGCTTTTTGGAGAACCGGTTGCTAAAACCACGATATCATAAGCTTCACGTAAATCTCTAAGCGATACATCCTTGCCGAGCTCTACATTAGCAAATAATCTAAAATCGTTTTCTCTAGCAATTTTTTCAAAAACTTTCGAAACAGTCTTTATTTTTGGATGATCCGGCGCAACACCACTTCTTATTAGCCCCCAAGGTGTTGGTAGTCTTTCTATCATGTCAATTGAGAACGAATGTTCTTTATTGTTTGCTCTTTGAAATGCCTGTGCGGTAAAGTATCCAGCAGGACCAGCCCCAACGATTGCAATCTTATATTTCATTTATTCTCCAGTGATCTAATTAAAAGTTATTAAGGGAAATTTTATTTTTTTAGCGCCTTTAATACATCATCAATATTATCGGTTAAACTTTTACCAGGCTTGAAAATAGTGCCAGAACCACAAACTAACCAATTGGCACCACTATTATTTAGAGTCATCGCATTCTCTAAAGTAACTCCACCGTCTATACCTATTTCTACACTAGGTTTAATTTGATCTAACCATAACCTCAAGTTTATTAGTTTATCCAAAATCGAAGGAATAAATGGATGTCTTGGAATACCTGGATTAATTGCCATTAACATAATTAATTGAGTTCTGTCCAACAAGTTTTCTAGGTTAAGAAAGTTAGTCTCTGGATTCAAAACAATACCAGGCTGCGCTCCCAGTGAAGCTATTTGATCCAATACTGATTCTGGGTTCTCGAGGTTTTCATAATGCACTAGTACTCGATCAGCCCCTAAATTAATGAATTGATCAATATACTTAATTGGCTCGAGCATCATCAAGTGTACTTCTATAGGTAGTTTTGAATGATCTCTAATTGAACTCAACAATTCTGGGTACAAGCCAAGTCTAGGTACGAAGCTTCCATCCATGACATCAAAATGAAGTCCTGACAATCCACATTCTTCGAAAATTGGCAAATGTTGAAAAATCAGTGATGGATCGTCTGAAATTAAGGAGGCATATAAATTTATGTGACTATTCGATGACATTGTGTCTCCTCAACATAGAGTTATGATCCTCATTTAAATCTGCCATTAACTTAAGGACTAGCCCATCAAGAAATATCAATAAAGACTGTTCAAATAGAGTTGTCATAGGCTGAATAGATCTTCTCTTGTCAAACTTTGAATATTTAGTTTCACATTTTAAATGAATTAAACTTGAACTTAACTCAGCAATCCTAGATTCAATATTGGATGTAATACTAATAATGTCTAAGCCTTGAGAGCTCGCTATCTCAGCAATTGAAACGACAGATTTCGTAGTTCCCGAACCAGAACCTATAATTAACAAGTCACCAGTGGACGTTTTAGGTAGACTCACTTCACCAAGAAAATTACACTTTAAATTTAGATGATTTAACCTCATCGCGAAAGTTTTTATGATTAAACCGACTCTACCCGCCCCATAAACCACAATTCTATTAGCACTCGTAATTTTGCTAGTGAAGTTTTCAACATCATCATAATTTGAAATTTCTAAAACTTCAGATATTTCAGCCAGTATAGTACAAATATTTTTGTGCATAGCAAATAATACTATAATTTTATAAGATAAGAGCTTAATTAATAATTTTAAAAGAAAAATTTCTCTCTAATATGTAAAATTGCCTCTGCGACGGCTCTTTCGCCCCCCGTATATTCTGTCACGTAATCTGCCTTAACTTTTGTTGGCTTCAGCGCATTACTCGTTGAGATTGAATATAAAACTTTATCAAAAACTAAAAAATCCCAAATTCCATCTCCCATATAAATAGTCTCATCAAGTCTAAAACGCTCTTTAATCCAGTTAAGTCGATCAATTGAATCTACTAAGTCAATTTTTAATCCCATGTCGTAGCGTATCCTTTTTTCTGAAATTTTAAATCCTTTCGAATCTGCTGTTACAACATGTATGTTTAAAAGATGCTTAATCGAATTAATTGCTTCATGATCATCGGGGCCAAAAACTTTCATAATCTTACCGTCTTTTGTGTAATAAATTTTACCATCTGTAAAAACACCATCTAGATCTAAAATTAGATTTTTTGGATGACCTGTAATTTTTTTCTTAATCATCGAGTGCCTTCCGTAAATTATATCTACCATAATAATATAAAAATTTATCAAAAGGATGATGATGAAGAGGTGACATATTTAACCAAATCAAAGCAGTCAAGACTTGAATTTTTTTCCAACTAAATTTTTTTTGTTCGGAGAACTGCTTCAATCTAATTTGCATATCTACATGTACATCTTTTCGTAAAATTCCACACTCTATTCTTGATTTACGTTCCTTGACGAAGAAGTCACCATTAAGCACCACGCCATGATCTACATGCAGGCTATGATTTAATTTAGCTAGATCGTAATATATATCCCCGAATTCATCAGTACTGCCAAAATCTTGCCGCCAGTCAATTAGTTTAAATCCGCTTTTCGACACTAAAATATTACTTAATATAAAGTCGCCATGAAAATGTCCCATATCTATCATTTCCGTCAATATTGGCTCAGCATTTATTATTAATTGCTTTGCTGGTGGGGTACTTGATCCATTTATCACACTTGTTTCATCCTTAATTGACCTTGTTTTTAAAAAAGCTTCTAATCTTTCATTTGATTTCGTGAAATAAAAATTTCTGCATATATCCAATGAATGTGTTAAATCTCTATTTGGTCTTATAGACCATAAATTAGCATTCATCCAATTTAAAAGCTGTGAAATTAAATCTGGATTTAGTATTTTAGACATAGGTTCGCCTTTTTGAAATTCATAAGAATAAAAATGCCGATTATAATCTAATAATTTAGGTGTAGTCTTACCCAAAAAATTAACTCTTTTAACCCTCTTAATTATAATCTCAGAATTTGAGAAGAATTTTATCACCCGATTATTAATAAATGATATAGATTCTTCTAGCTTTTCTAAAGTATTAAAATCGTTTCCAAAAAATTTTTTGGCGCTCAATAAAGAATTTGAATTTCCTAAATCAATCCAGTTATAAAATTCTTTAACTTTAAATTCTAACCCTTTAATATTAATCAATTTATTTAAGACTGAAATATCATTTAAGTCTGTACTATTTTCAAAATCCAAAATCTTTTCTAGTTGCTCCCAAAAATCTTTAAAAGATTTTATTCCCACTAAACCAATGTGCACAAAATCGAACTCAGTCATGCCTTTTGCATGAAATTTTTCGACTATGCCACCGTTTGCATCAAAGCTGGCATAATTTGTAGCGTCATTACTTACATAACCCGCAACCCAATCGGTGATGGGATATGGAATCTTTGTATTTTCTACCAAGGTATCTGAGGCGTGAAAAATAAAAGGTTTCTGTAAATATTTCTTAGCACAGTAAATCGAATATGCCAAACTACTTCCAGTACCTTCGTAAGGTGAAACTTTAACAAATTTAAATTTTCTTTCTGGATAAGCTAATTGTAGGAATTCTTGTACGTGATCACCAAAGTAACCTAATGTAATGACATAGTCAGAATCCTCTGGATAATATTCAATTATGCGTGCAAGCGCAGGCTTTTTTCCAACTACGATCAAACTTTTATTTGTGTACTGAGTAAAATTCCCTAATCTACTTCCAATTCCAGATGTAGTGATTAGTACCGTATACCTGGTTTTTTTGGAAGTCATAATTATTTTATCTTTTTGTTTTTAGAAATGTCTCTTTTTTATTCTAATTGCTATTTTAAATGGCTACTAGAGATTTATTATCAAAATAAATTATTTATAAATCAGAGTGCAATCAAAAATTCTCAAAAATTGAGCTCCTTTAATTTTTGTGTTTAATTATGTAAAGAGTATCACTATCTGAAAAAAAATTCAATCAAATTGATTATCGATTAAAGACTGCTCCTAATAAATTTAAAATTGAATTTGTTTATTACTAAACGAGATTTGAATTAAATTTTACACCATTTTTAATTCAGCCCAAATTAGAATCTACCTCAATTAATTTGCGGAGACGAGAGGATTTGAACCTCCGAAACCCTTTAGGGGTTAACCTCATTAGCAGTGAGGCGCACTAGACCGGACTATGCGACGTCTCCATCAAGCAGTAAGATTACCCTTCTATCTTATCTGTAACCAATTGTGGCTATACAAGTAGGCTATGGGCATGAATTTTAAAAATAAGTCTCAAAATAGGACAGATCAATTACGGTCACTTGATCTTGCGCCTACTGATGCAATAAATAAGTTTATGAAATCGGGTTGGGTAAAATTTGAAGAAGAAGAAAACTTGTCACCTCATCCAGTAACCGTATTTACAAAATTGCGCAAAGAAAAATTATCTAGAAAATATCTGAATAAAAGATTAATTTTTCCAGCTGGGCGTTTATGTATTAGGACTAATGATACTGATCACCCATTCCGGGCTAACTCGGTTTTTGCCTGGATTACTGGAATTATTGCAAGTGACACCGTGCCAGAATCAGTTTTTATTATGGAGCCTAATGGTGATGGCCACGAGCCATATCTGTTTGTTCATCCAAGATCTACTAGAGAGAATGATCAATTTTATAAGGACACCAGGTACGGTGAGTTTTGGATAGGTAAAAGACTGTCTCTTATTCAAACGCAGAGTAAGTATCAAATAACTGTACGAGAGTTAGAAAAGATTGAATCCTTTCTTGCTAACAAGTGCGATTCAATAATTATTAGAGGTGAAGATGCAAGAATCGATAAATTAGTGGATACTAATATGGGGCTAGAGGCCGATTTTTTAAATACTATCTCTATGCTAAGAATGATTAAAGATAATTATGAGATTGATCAAATGCAAATGGCGGTTGATGCAACAATTCAAGGCTTTGCTGATATGGTAAAAATTTTTCCAGCTGCTACTTCACGACCACGAGGTGAGCGAGTAATTGAATCTGCTTTTAATGGCAGAGCTAGAATTGAAGGAAATCATACTGGCTACTCACCGATTGTAGCCTCTGGCTCACATGCTTGCATTTTACATTGGACTAAAAATGATGGATATGTTTTGCCAGAGGATTTAGTTTTAATTGATGCTGGTGTTGAATTAGATTCTCATTACACCGCAGATATCACTAGAACTTTTCCAGTTAGTGGTAGATTTTCTAAAGCCCAACGTGATATCTACATGATTGTTTACCGTGCACAATCCGCAGGAATTGCTGCAGTTAAACCTGGGGCTAAATTTAAAGACATTCATGCCGCCTGTATGCAGGAGATTGCCAGAGGTGCATTTGAATTAGGGGTATTGCCGGTATCCATTGAAGAATCCTTGAGGCCTGAAAATGGTTTTCATAGAAGGTGGCAATTTCATTCATCTAGCCATCATCTTGGTATTGATGTGCATGATTGCGCCAGTGCTAGAAAAGATCAGTATTTAGAAGGCGTGTTGGAACCCGGGATGATCCTCACAGTTGAACCAGGCTTTTATATTCAGCCAGATGATAATTTATTTAGCCAGGAGTACCGAGGTATCGGAATTCGCATTGAAGATGATGTATTAGTTACTGCATCTGGGGCTAAAGTTTTATCAAACGCTCTACCTCGCCACCCCGATGAGATTGAGGCATTTATGAAAAAGCTTATAAAATTAACCAATTAAATAATCTTGAAAAAGTAAAGATACATACTGTTCAAATTCTAGTTCGCTCGAAAAAAATTGCCTAGATTTTTCTTGCCTTTTCTCATAGACTCCCGTAGGAGACAGCGTAGCCCAATCCTTCTCGAGTTTGATTCGCCAATTTTCAAACAGTTTCACTTTGAGCACATTGGTATCCCAAAAATTATTTTCTGATATGCGGGGTAGTTCTGAGCCTGAATCGACTAGTATTGGAGTGGCGCCCGAACTAATCACCTCATAAAATCGAACAGTCGAATTTCCAAAGCCCCTAGGACATAGAACATAATCTGACCCTGATAAAGATTTTGAAAACTCTGAAGAGAGTTGTGGAAAATTTAGATTTGATCTTAGCGCCGTAAATGTGTCTCTTTCTACTACCGAGACATCAAAATAATTTGATAGTGAGTTCAATTTTAACACGGATATTTTCCTATTAATAAATACACTTGATTTAATAGGTCTACGTAGGCTGCTTAAGTTTTGTCCAAATAGACTACCTGGAGATAATTTCGGAATGTGACCCATAAACGAAATAGTTGGTTTAGGCCTCCACGCTCTTAAGTTGAATTCTCGTTTAATTATTGGCCAAGGCAAAACAATTTTTCTGAACCTATTTTCCCATGGGTGCAAAAAAGTTCTTAATTCTAAAGTATTGGGTAAAAAACAACTTGGTGAAATGTCTCCTGTGTTTAAAATTAGTATTGGAGTCCTTTTGCTTATTTCAACCAGATATTTGATATATTTGCTATTTTCTCTCAATGCTACCCATGGGTGGGGTACAAGGACATAATCTGCTTCTTTGAGATTTGTTGTAACTGCCAACCTGGGAATAAAGTCTAAATCGGGATGAGTGGGACTGGGATTTTTCTGTAAATAAAGAACGTTTTTTTGGACCCCTCTTATATTTTTTGCAACATAAATTTTTCTTGAATACACTTTATTTCTGTTAACTAAACTCCATTGTTCCCAATTTAATTGACTTTTTATTGTTCTCATTTTGTGATTAATTAATCTAGTTCACTTAAATAATATTTCAAATTTATATTTTTTAATGGGTATTTTAATTTTGTTAAATGCTTTTTTTTAAGTTTAAATTTAATTATCTTAGATTGATTAAATTTGAATGCCAACTGATTATTTTTTTTTGAGTTCCAAGCCGAAATTAGGTATATATATGAAAGTAATGTATAAGGTAAGGTGTAACGTCCAGGGTTGGCAATAAATAATATCGTTGTCATTAACCAAGTTAACAAAATTATTACAAAAAAATTGAGTGTAACTAGATCTACAAATTTTTGATACTTGAAAACTCTACCATTCAAAACCACTAAAAATATTCCAATTAAAAACGTCATTCCAAGCGAAAACACTCTAAGTTTATCTAAAATTGCAATAGGAAGGTGTAATACTTTTATAAGTACATTCCCAGCGCTCTGCAAAGTGCTCTTACTTTTGTCCATCAAAATCGGTTCTATGAAAAAAGCATTTGACATAACGAGTACCTGAGCTGAATCTATCACTTTTATTTGCAGCCATTCGAAAGGGTTATTGAATATTAATCTACTCCAATTATTCAATAGACTCCCTACTATGTCTTTATCGGCGCCGGAATAGGTTTTCAAAGCGGGAGAATTTGAAACTTCAGGTAATTTGGTTCTTAAATGATCCCAAGCCATTGGTTCCAGAGAGGCACAAATACTCTCATAATCACTATTTTCATGTAAAAATGGAGCTAGAGTCTCTTTGGCAATTTTCACCGTCGTTGAATCATGACCCCAGCAATATAATTTCGCAGCATCATACAAAAATAACTGCTGTTCCGCATAGGCTGGTTTTAAATCAAATCTAGCTAGGATAAATTTATCTGCTACATAAGGGAAAAAAGAAATAGAAACTAAAAATAAAATTTGCACTTTTATTCCTATTTTTCGTGCATTAAAAACTTTTAAAAACATTACATAAACTACAGCCATTATAGGAGCTAAAATAGGCTTAAAAAAACAACCTATAAAGATAATAATATAACTTAAGACAATCAAAATCCACTTGAACTTAATTTTCACAGTTAAAATTTTACTAAGAACTCCGATACCTAAAATAAAAATTGAAAAAGAAGTTGCATCTCTGACAACTTGTAATACAAAAAAAATACCTACAAAATAAATAATATAAAACAATAACCGTAACTTATAAATTTTTAAATTGTTAAGGATTAGGTACATTCCAATTGTATATAAGCAAATTTGTATTAGTCCAAGGGCAAATAACCAACTTCCAAACAAATTTGGCCAATAACCGTAAATTAAAGGCACCAAAAATCCACTATTGTCGAACTTATCATGGTAAAATTTGATACTACGCTGAGCTCCTTCACCGCCCACTCCTGGATATAGTCCCACAATAAAAAAAAGTATAAATAGAAATAAAATAACTCTAAAAGTGAATTTATTTACGATAGTTTGAGTATGTAAAAATTTCAGCATGAACTTAGAGTACTATAAAAGTCAATCAGGAAAAACAAGTACAATTATTAATACCACTTGTTTAATTGTGTGCAATTCCTATAAATCTCCTTGAGTCAAAAATGATATAGGATTCTTTGAAATATTTTGGTATTACTTCACCCCACGCGGATGAGGCATCTACATCGTCGCTAATAAGAATTCCATCTCGATTTAATCTTCTTATAGCTAATAAATACTCAAACTTTTGCCATCTGTACCCATGATTTGAATCATGTAACCAAATATCAATTTTTGGCAAGTTTTCGATTATTCTTGAAAAATGTTTATTAGTTTTTTTCTTTTCTAATAAATGGAAAATCCAATTTGCTTCAATTAAATTAGAATTGCGCGTTTCAGGTAAAATATCGAACGAGTGTAAAAAGCCTGAATTGTCATTTTCATTAAGTGCAAACATTATTGAATTTGTTGTTATCCCATTTGCTACTCCAGTTTCTACTAATATTTTGGGCTTTTTTGACTTTACTAATATATATAGTAAGGAAAAAAGTTCAAGCTCAGCGTTCCATCCTTCACTAGTAATATGTCTATGTTCCTCTAGTACTTTTTTATATAAACTCTTTGCAGTGCCCAAGTCTTTCTGTAAATCAGAATAATTCAATTTGGACTTAATCATAAACTCTTCGGTGCTAAGAAAAACGCCATTAGCATTTTTTTGTAAAAAATTTAAACTTACTCCTTCACGGCTGCCATATAAAAAAAGATAAACTCTTCTAAGGAATATTTCTCTTAAATTTGGAAATAAGTTTTGCTTCTGATTCAAAGCATACCCTCTCGTTTTCGAATCCTACTCCCCAGCCATCTAACTGGGTCATACTTCTCATCGACCACCCGCTCCTTCATTGGAATAATTGCGTTATCGGTGATGCGAATATGCTCTGGGCACACCTCAGTACAACACTTTGTAATATTACACATACCAAGCCCATGCTCTGCTTGGGCTTTTTTCTTTCGATTTTTTAAGATATCAAGTGGGTGCATATCAAGTTCGGCAATGCGAATAAAAAATCTTGGACCAGCAAAGCTTTTTTTATTCTCTTCATGATCGCGAATTACATGGCAGGTGTCTTGGCATAAAAAGCACTCAATACATTTTCTAAACTCTTGGCTCCGCTCAACATCCACCTGGGCCATTCGGGCCGCCCCTGGCTTTAGATCAGCTGGCGGGGTGAAAGACTCAACCTCCATCGCCTTTTTATAATTAAATGAAACATCAGTTACTAAATCTTTTATTACCGGAAATGCTCTAAGTGGAGTTACGGTAATAGCTTCACCATCGGCAAAGCTTGCTACCTGGGTCATACAGGCAAGACGTGGTTTGCCATTTATCTCCATTGAACATGAGCCACACTTACCAGCTTTGCAATTCCATCTAACTGCTAAATCTCCCATTTGAGTTGCCTGCACCCGGTGGATTACATCCAGCACTACCTCACCCTCATTTGCCTCTACCTCAACCTCTTGCAGGGCGCCGGATGAAGCGTTTCCGCGCCAGATTTTAAGTTTTAGTTTTTTACTCATTATCTGCCGCCCTTTGCTAGCTCATCGCTGGTTAAGTACTTCTCTAGCTCAATTGCATCAAATAATTCAAATAGCTCCTTTGGCATTACTGGCAGTGGTTGTTGTTTTACCACTACCTCTTTGCCATTAAAGGATGCAATATTGTTAAGTGTGCGCCATTTTGGATCCATCTTAGGAAAATCATCTCTTGTATGCCCACCACGAGACTCCTCTCGGACAATCGCTGATTTTGCAGTGCTCTCGGCAACTAGCAACATATTATCTAAATCAAATGAGAGGTGAAATCCTGGGTTAAATAAGCGATCTCCTGCTACTGATACATTTTCAATTCGCTCTCTGATATCTTCAATCTTACTTATCGCATCTGCTAACTCACTTTTTGTTCTAATAATGCCAACTAGATTATGAGTAATCTCTTGTAGCTCTTGGTGCAGGGTGTATGGATTCTCTCCCCCTGTTCTCTTAAAAGGAGCGGCAATCTTTTCAGCAGCTAGTTTTATCGTTGACTCACTAACCTTTACCGGTTGATTGTGTTTTACATACTCAGATGCACCAACTCCAGCGCGACGACCAAAAACTAACAAGTCAGATAGTGAGTTTCCACCTAATCTATTTGAGCCATGCATGCCACCTGCCACCTCACCTGCGGCAAATAAACCAGGAACACCAACTGCGGCTGCGGAATCAGGATCTACCTCAACCCCACCCATTACATAGTGACAGGTTGGCCCAACCTCCATCGCCTCTTTAGTTATATCAACTCCAGCTAACTCATAAAATTGATGCCACATAGATGGCAATCGCTTCTTAATTACCTCAGCACTTAATCGCTTTGATACATCTAAATAAACCCCACCATGCGGAGAGCCTCTACCAGCTTTAACCTCAGAGTTAATTGCTCTTGCTACCTCATCACGAGGTAGTAACTCTGGGGGACGGCGATTATTATCTTGATCGATATACCAACGATCTGCCTCTGCCTCATTATCGGCGTACTTATCTTTAAATACATCTGGAATATATTTGAACATAAATCGCTCACCTAAATTATTGGTTAATACTCCACCCTCACCACGAACTGATTCGGTTACTAAAATTCCGCGCACCGATGGGGGCCAAACCATGCCGGTTGGGTGAAATTGTAAAAACTCCATATCAACTAAGTTGCCGCCAGCTTTTAAGGCCAGGGCGTGTCCATCTCCGGTGCCCTCCCAGGAGTTTGAGGTAATTTTAAATGTCTTACCAACTCCACCAGTTGCCAAGATAACTGCACTTGCCTCAAATAAGAGCTCAACGCCATCCTCTCTGCGATAGCCATAAACTCCAGCTACTTTTCCATTTTCCTTTAAGACATCGGTAATTGTTACCTCAGCAAATACCTTTAGGTAACTTTCGGCATCCCCAAACTCCTTTTTATCTGCTTGTTGCATCGCAACAATTTTTTGTTGCATCGTTCTAATCAGCTCTAGCCCTGTTCGATCACCAACATGGGCAAGACGTGGATACTCATGTCCGCCAAAGTTTCGCTGCGAAATCTTTCCCTCTTTGGTGCGATCAAAGAGTGCGCCCCATAACTCTAACTCCCAAACACGATCTGGGGACTCTTTGGCGTGAAGCTCAGCCATTCGGTAGTGATTTAAAAACTTACCCCCACGCATTGTGTCTCTAAAGTGAACCTTCCAACCATCATTTTCATTGACATTACCCATTGAGGCAGCCACGCCACCCTCTGCCATCACAGTATGGGCTTTGCCAAATAATGATTTACAGATAATTGCAACCCGTAGACCTGCGCTTCGGGCCTCAACTGCAGCGCGAAGCCCAGCACCACCTGCACCAATTACCACTACATCGTAATTGTGTCTTTGCATCGCTACCTTTTCACTCATAACTTATTTGCTCACCCTTTTTTAAAAGAAGTAGTAATTGGTAATGGCCCCACTTGCGACCTGGCGAACATAAAAATCGGTAAAGGCGACACCAAAGAGGGAAACCCAAGCAAAGTTTGGATGGTAGTGATTTAAGGTGGAGACAACTGTCCAAGCCTTATATCTAATTGGATGCTTTGAAAAATTCTTTAATCTGCCACCAACTGTGTGGCGGCAGGTGTGACAGGATGCGGAGTATAGCCAAAGTAGGGTGGCATTTAGTAGGAGAACTAATGTGCCCACCGACATATGTCCCCATTCACCCTGCTCATTTTTAAATGCAATTACTGCGTCATAGGTCAAAATTACGTTAAGGACAAGGCCAGCGTAGAAAAACCAGCGATGACCATTTTGTAAGATTAATGGCGCTCTAGTTTCTCCGGTGTACTTCTTATGTGGCTCTGCTACCGCGCAAGCTGGCGGTGACATCCAAAATGATCGGTAATACGCCTTGCGGTAGTAGTAACAGGTTAATCTAAAACCTAATGGGAAGATTAAAATAAATAAGGCTGGCGAAATTAAAAGTCCAAATAAAGTCACACTCCCAATTGGTGTACCAAAGTGAGCAGCTCCCTCAACACAAATAGTTGATAAACAGGGTGAGTAAAATGGTGAGATTAGAGGCTCTGCGAAGTAATGTTTATTTTCAAATGCTCTAAAGGTTGCATAAATAACAAATGCAATTAAAACTGCAAATGTAATTAATGGTTGCACCCACCAACGATCTGTTCTTAAGGTGCGATCTGTGATTAAGGCCCGACCTTGGGAGAAAACACCGGTCTTGACTTTTCCTGAATCAATTATTGCCACGGGCTTAGTTTGCTCTTACCTAAGAATTAAGGCTAGGT
>Ga0315900_10004352_pt1 | contig 20037 bp, 14 predicted proteins | sample LakEriMetagenome_FD_203521 | JGI IMG/M metagenome (GOLD analysis project Ga0315900, IMG submission 203521) | Freshwater fungal communities from buoy surface, Lake Erie, Ohio, United States - Buoy 12 MA114 | ecosystem: Environmental > Aquatic > Freshwater > Lake > Lake biofilm | place: USA: Lake...
CTGCGCGCCCTGCAGGCGCCCCTCAAGGACCAGTACCGCCAGCAGCCGCAGGCGGCCGTCGTCACGCTGAGCGCCGAAGGGCGGCTGGGCGAGGGCGTGAGCTGCAGCGTGCAGACCGGCCAGGCGCTGGTGAAGGCCGGCCTGCATCCCGCCTCGGGCGGCGACGGGCTGTCGGCCTGCTCGGGCGACATGCTGCTGCAGGCGCTGGTGGCTTGCGCGGGGGTCACGCTGAACGCGGTGGCCACCGCGCTGGGCATCCCGGTGCGCGACGCCACGCTGCGCGCCGAGGGCGATCTCGATTTCCGCGGCACGCTGGGCGTCGCCAAGGACGCGCCGGTGGGCTTCAGCGCGGTGCGCCTGGCCATCTCGCTCGACACCGACGCCAGCGCCGAGCAGGTGCAGACCCTGCTGCGGCTCACCGAGCGCTATTGCGTGATCTACCAGACGCTGGCGCGGCCGCCGGCGCTTGCCGTCACGGTGCAGACGGCGGGGGCGGCGGCCTGAGCGGACCGTCAGGCAGCCGCCCTCCAGACCGCCTCGACAATCGACAGCGACGATCCCGGCAGCAGATAGGCGAGGACGTTGGAAGTCCGTTGCCTGGCCCGACGCCGAGGCATGGCTCGATGCTGGTTCATGCGGCGAACGGCCGCGTCGTCGAGATCGCCCCCATCTCGCAGCGTCTCCCCGAGATCGCCGTCGCCCTCCAGATCCTGGAGCACAGTCCCCTGAGCGGGCGTCCGGTCAAGGGCGGCAAGCGCGAACTGGTGATCGGCCGTGGGTTGCACAGGCATGTCGCGCTGTACCGGTTCGTGATCGCGATCGACACAGTCTTCGTTCTCGCGGTGCGTCGCCGGCGCGAGAGCGGGCACAGGCAATCGCCCTGACGTTACCGACCCGTCTGCGGCCGCCTACCGCGGCTGCTCGCGCTGCTCCTGCGCAAACGCCGCCTCGAACTCGCGCATGCGCGCATCGGCGAGCGAGGCGGTGTAGAAGTCGAGCGTGCCGAGGCGGCGAGCGATGCGCAGCTGCTCGACCGCGGCGCGCCACTGGCCCGCCAGGCCGTACTCCTCGGCGGTGGCCAGGTGCGCGAGCGCGGTCTGACCGATCATCGCGCGCGCCCGCGCGAGCTGGCGCCAAAGGCGCACGTCGGTGCGCGCGGCGGCGAGCTGATCCTCCAGAAACTGCACGGCACCGGGCGCCTCGCCGGTGGCGAGCATGGCCTCGGCCTGCAGATGCACCAGCGCCCGCGCCTGCGGGAAGCGCGCCGAGGCGGCACGCGCCAGGCCGAGCGCCCCCACCGGATCGCCGGCGCTCAGGCGCGCCTCGGCGGCGAGCCGCTCGACCATCGGATGGCCCTCGGGCAGCCGCAGCCTCACCTCGCTCAGCGCCCGGCCGGTGGCGCCGAAGTCGCGCTGGGCGAGGGCCACCGTGGCAATCGTGAACCAGCCGGCAAGCTCGTCATTCAGCGTGCGCTCGCGCAGCTGGCGCTCGATCAGCGCGCGGGTGTCGCGCAGTCCGTCCACCCCTGGCGAGACCAGCGCCCGCAATCGCGCGCGCACCAGCCGGAACTCCAGGCTGTCGGGGCGCTGCCGATAGCGCTCGTCCTGCACCCGCAGCTGCATGTCGGCGATGCGCTCGGCGGTCAGCGGGTGGCTGCGCATGTAGCCTGGCGCAGAGCTCTCCGACAGCCGCGAAGCCTGCTGCAGCCGGCCGAAGAAGGCCACCATGCCCGCCGGCTCGAAGCCGGCCGCGCGCAGCGTCTCCAGGCCGACCCGGTCGGCCTCGCGTTCGGCATCGCGCGAGAAGGCGAGCATCTGCTGCTGCTGCGCGCCGCCAGCCATCGCCGCGACCCCCGCCATGGCCTGCGGGTTGGAGCGCGCAGCCAGCGCACCGAGGATGGTGGCAGCCAGCGTGACCATCGAGGTCTGGCGCTGGCGCGCGAGCATCCGCGCGATGTGGCGCTGCGTGACATGGCCGATCTCGTGGGCGAGCACCGAGGCGAGCTCCGACTCGCTCTGCGAGGCGACGATCAGGCCGCTGTGCACGCCGATGAAGCCACCGGGCAGCGCAAAGGCATTCAGCGAGGCATCACGCACCAGGAAGAACTCGAAGCCGAAGCCTGCGGCGGCCGGGGTCTGCGCAAGCAGCCCGCCGAGCGCGGCGAGGTACTCGCCCACCTCGACATCGTCGGCTACGGCGGGATCGCGCCGCAGATCACGCATGATCGCCTCGCCCAGCCGGCGCTCGGCAGCGGGCGAGAGCTCCTCGCCGCCGGCATCGCCCAGCCGGGGCAGGTTGTCGACCTGCGCGAACGTGGCTGGCGGCGCGCCCGCGAGCGCCAGCGACAGCACGACGGCGAGCAGTCGCGCCGGCAGGCGACGGGACCGAAGGCTCGGGGGGGTCGGGATCGACGAGGGCAAGGCTGGGGCGCGATGACGGTCGCGTCTATCATAGACCCAACACGACCGCCGCCCTTGCACGCCCACGCCCCCGGCCCCCCTTCCCGATGACATCCCCGCTCACCCACTTCGACGCCACCGGCCAGGCCCACATGGTCGATGTCGGCGACAAGGCCATCACCCGCCGCGTGGCGCTCGCCGAGGGCCGCATCCTGATGCTGCCCGCCACCTTCGCGCTGGTGCGCGACGGCGGCATGCGCAAGGGCGACGTGCTCGGCATCGCGCGCATCGCCGCGATCCAGGGCGCCAAGCGCACCGCCGACCTGATCCCGCTCTGTCACCCGATCGCGCTCACGCGGGTGGCGATCGAGGCCGAGCTCGACGAGGCCGCGAGCGCGGTGATCCTGCGCGCGCGGGTGGAATGCAGCGGTCAGACCGGCGTCGAGATGGAGGCCCTCACCGCGGTGCAGGTGGGCCTGCTCACCGTCTACGACATGTGCAAGGCGGTCGACCGCGGCATGACGATCACCGACGTGCGGCTGCTCGAGAAGCGCGGGGGGAAGTCGGGGGACTGGGCGGCCGATCAGTTCCAGCCACCGCCCAGCGCCTTGTAGAGGCCGACGAGGCTCTGTGCCAGCTGGCCGCGCACCACGGTGAGCGACTGGCGGGCCGCGTAGAGCGAGCGCTGCGCATCGAGCACGTCGAGGTAGCTGGCCGCACCATGGCGATGGCGGGTTTCGGCGAGTTCGGCGCGGGCGGTCTCGGCCTGCACCAGCGCCTCCTGGGCCTGCAGCTGCGCGAGCAGCGTGCTGCGCGCGACCAGACCGTCGGCCACCTCCCGAAAGGCCTGCTGGATCGCCCGTTCGTACTGGGCGATGGCCTGCTCGCGGGTCACCGTGGCCGACTGCAGGACGGCCTGATTGCGGCCGCCGTCGAACACCGGCGCGAGCAGCTGGCCGGCGATGCCCGCGGCGAAGCTGCCGCCGCTGAACAGACTCGTCAGGCTGCGGGTGGCGCTGCCGGCGCTCGCGGTGAGCGTGATGCGCGGGAAGAACGCCGCGCGCGCGGCGTCGATGCCGGCCTCGGTGGCGGCGAGCTGGCGCTCGGCGGCCCGCAGATCGGGACGCCGCACGAGCAGTTCCGAGGGCAGACCGGCCGCGAGCTCGGGGAAGACCGCCGCCTCGTCCAGCGACGCCGGCGCCACCCCCACCGAGGCGAAGGGCACCCCGAGCAGCAGCGACAGGGCGTTCTCGTCCTGCGCGCGCTGGCGCTGCAGTTGCGCCAGGCTGACGCGCGCAGCCTCGAGCAGCGACTGCGCCGCGCTCACCTCCAGCCGCGAACCCGCGCCGAGGCGCAGGCGGGTTTCGGCCAGGCGCAGGCTTTCCTCGCGGCTGCGCTGGGTGAGTTGCGCGAGCGCGAGCAGCGACTCGTCGGCCCGCAGGTTGAGCCACGCCTGCGCGACCGCTGCGACCAGGCTGATGCGGGCGGCCACGCGCTGCGCCTCGGTCGCTTCGAACTGCGCGGCCGCCGCCGCGCTCAGGCCGCGCAGGCGCCCGAAGAGATCGAGTTCCCAGGCGCTCATCTGCAGGCCACCGAGGTAGAGGCTGTTGAAGCCCCCGGCACCGTTCGGATTGCGCGAGCCCGACAGTCCCGCACCGACCGTCGGCAGCAGGTCGGCCTCGCGCAGCTGCATCTGCGCGCGGGCCTGCTCGATCGCCAGCGCGGCCAGTCGCAGGTCGCGGTTGTGCGTGAGCGCGGTATCGATCAGGCGGTGCAGCGCCTCGTCGCGAAAGAAACCGCGCCAGCCGATGGCGTCGGCCGGCAGCGCCCCGGCGGGCGCGGCCGCGGCCGGGGCCGGAAAGGCTGCCGGCAGGCCGGGTGCCGCCTGTCGCGCCTCGCGCGGCGGCGGCAGCCCGGCGCAGGCCGACAGCAGTGCCGGCAGCCCGAGCGCGACCAGCAGATGGCGCCGGTTCATGCGCCCTCCCTGCCGCCCGACGGCGCCGCAGGAGGCGGCGCCTCGGGGGGCGGCGCGGCGGCCGACGACGCCGCCCGCCGGCCTGCGAAGAGCCGGCGCACGACCACGAAGAACACCGGCACCAGGAAGATCGCGAGCACCGTGGCGCTGATCATGCCGCCGAGCACCCCGGTGCCGATCGATCGCTGGCTGGCCGAGCCCGCGCCGGTGGCGAGCACCAGCGGCATCACCCCGAGGATGAAGGCAAGCGAGGTCATCAGGATCGGCCGCAGACGCAGATGCGCCGCCTCGAGCACCGCATCGACCGCGCTGCGGCCCTGCGCCTGCAGCTCGCGCGCGAACTCGATGATCAGCACCGCGTTCTTGGCGGACAGCCCGATGATCGTGATCAGACCGACCTTGAAGAAGACATCGTTCTCCAGGCCCCGCATCGAGGCTGCGGCCACGACCCCGAAGACCCCGAGCGGCACCACCAGGATCACCGCGAGCGGAATCGTCCAGCTCTCGTAGAGGGCAGCCAGGCACAGGAACACCGAGAGCAGCGCGAAGGCGAACAGCAGCGTCGCGGTGGCCCCCGAGAGCTTCTCCTCGCGCGCCAGCCCGGTCCACTCGTAGCCCAGCCCCGGCGGCAGGCCCGCGGCGATGCGCTCCATCTCGGCGATGGCGGCGCCCGAGCTCACCCCGGGCGCAGGCTCGCCGGCAATGCGCATCGCCGGGTAGCCGTTGTAGCGGATCGCCTGCATCGCACCGCTGACCCACTGCACCGACGCGAAGGCCGACAGCGGCACCGGCTGCGCCTGCGCGTTGGGCACCGGGATCTTCAGCAGCGCCTCCGGCTGCATGCGCGCCGGCGCATCGGCCTGCACCACCACCCGCTGCACGCGCCCCTGGTTGGGAAAGTCGTTGATGTAGGCCGACCCCAGTGCACTCGACAGCGTGGCGTTGATCGCCGCGAAGCTCACGCCGAGCGCCGCCGCCCGGTCGCGATCGATGCGCAGTTCGAGCTGCGCGGCGTCCTCCAGGCCGTCGGGGCGCACCGCCGCGAGCAGCGGGCTCTTGCCGGCCTCGCCGAGGATCTGGTTGCGCGCTGCGAGCAGCGCCTCGCGCCCCACCCCGCCGCGGTCCTGCAGCCGGAACGCGAAACCGTTGGCGCGGCCGAGATCACGGATCGGCGGCGGGCTCAGCGGGAAGATGAAGGCGTCGCGAATCCGCGAAAGCGCGCCGAAGGCGCGCTTGACCACCGCCTGCGCCGAGCGCTCCTCGCCGGGCCGCTCGGCCCAGTCCTTGAGCGTCACGAAGGCGAGCGCGGCGTTCTGCCCGGTGCCCGAGAAGTTGAAGCCGAGCACGCTGACCACGCTCTGCACCTCGGGCTGCTTCATCATGTAGCCCTCGACCTGCTGCATCACGTCGAGGGTGCGTTGCTGGGTCGCGCCCGGCGGCAGCAGCACGTTGACCAGCAGGTTGCCCTGATCCTCGTTGGGCACGAAGGAAGTGGGCAGGCGCTGGAACATCACCACCGCCGCACCGATGATCGCCGCGTAGATGATCAGGTAGCGCCACGCGCGCCGCAGGATGCGCGCGACCAGCCCCTGGTAGGCCGCCGCCGTTCGGGTGTAGCCGCGGTTGAACCAGCCGAAGAAGCCGCGGCGCGCGTGGTGGTGGCCGGCAGCCACCGGCTTGAGCAGTGTGGCGCACAGCGCGGGCGAGAAGGACAGCGCGAGAAAGGCCGAGAACAGGATGGCGACGACCATCACCGCCGCGAACTGCCGGTAGATGTTGCCGATCGAGCCGCTGAAGAAGGCCAGCGGCACGAACACCGACACCAGCACCACCGTGACGCCGACGATCGCCCCGGAGATCTGGCCGAGCGCCTTGCGGGTGGCCTCGCGCGGCGGCAGCCCCTCCTCGCTCATGATGCGCTCGACGTTCTCGACCACGACGATCGCGTCGTCGACCACGATGCCGATCACCAGCACCATGCCGAACATCGTCAGCACGTTGATCGAGAAACCCATCGCGAGCAGCGCGCCGAAGGTGCCCAGCAGCGCCACCGGCACCACCAGCGTGGGGATCAGCGTGTAGCGCAGGTTCTGCAGGAACAGGTACATCACGACGAAGACCAGCAGCACCGCCTCGACCAGGGTCTGCGCCACCTGCAGGATCGAGATGCGGATGAAGGTGGAGCTGTCGTAGGGGATGCTCGCCTTCACGCCCGGCGGAAAGAAACGCGAGAGCTCGTCGAGCCGGGTCTTGATGCGGGCCGCGGTCTCGAGGGCGTTGGCGTTGGGCGCGAGCTGCACGCCGATGCCGGTGGAGGGCTTGCCGTCGAGGCGGGTGCGCAACCCGTAGCCCTGCGCGCCGAGCTCGATGCGGGCGACGTCGCGCAGCCGGACCGTCGAGCCGTCGGGGTTGGCCCGCAGCACGATGTTGCCGAACTCGGCGGGATTGGCGAGCTGGCCCCGCACCACCACCGCCGCGAAGATCCGCTGGTCGGCGGTGGCCGGCTGCTCACCGATGAAGCCCGAGGACACCTGCGCGTTCTGCGCGGCGATCGCGGCGTTGACGTCGCTCATCGACAGTCGCAGGCCCTGCAGCTTCGCCGGGTCGACCCAGATGCGCATCGCCCGTTCGGTGCCGAAGATCTGGGCCTGCCCCACGCCGGGCACCCGCTGGATCTCGGGCAGCACGTTGCGCGCGGCGAAGTCGCCGAGTGCGACAGGATCCCAGGCGGGATCGCTGGAGGAGAGGATGGTGAAGAGCAGGAAGTTGGGATTGGCGCGGTCGATGCGCACCCCGAGCTGCAGCACCGCCTGCGGCAGCCGCGGCGCGGCGCGGCTCAGCCGGTTCTGCACGTCGACCGCGGCCAGGGCCGGGCTGGTGCCAGGCTCGAAGCTCAGCGTGATGGTGCCGGTGCCGTCAGCCTGCGCGACCGACTCCATGTAGATCAGCCCCGGCGAGCCGTTCATCTCGCGCTCGATCAGCGAGATCACGCTGTCCTCGAGCACCCGGGCGGTGGCACCCGGATAGGTGACGGAGAGCTGCACCGCGGGCGGCGCCACCGGGGGGTACTGGGCGATCGGCAGCTGGGTGACCGCCACCGCGCCGCCGACCATGATGAACAGCGCGATCACCCAGGCGAAGACCGGGCGATCGATGAAGAAACGGGCCACGGGCGGTCTCCGTCAGCGGGCGGCCGGGGCCGCGGGCGCTTTCGGTGCGCCTGCCCCGGCGGGACCGCCGGCGGGCGCCGGAGCCCCTCCGGCGGGCACGGCCCCGGGCACGCCTGCCTGCCACGGCACCGGCTTCACCGGCCCCTTGCCGCCGCGCAGCTTCTGGAAGCCGTCGACCATCACCTGCTCGCCCGGTTCGAGACCACCGAGGATGACCCACTGCCCTTCGCGCGCCGAGCCGATCTTCACGGGCCGCGCGCTGACGACGCCGTCGGCGCCCACCACCCGCACGCTGTCGCCCTGCGCGCCCCGGCTGACCGCCTGCTGCGGGAGCAGCACGGCCGAGGGTGCCTGCGCCTGCTCGAGCCGCACCCGCACGTAGAGGCCGGGCAGCAACTGGCCCCGCGGGTTGGGCACCTCCGCGCGCAGCGTGATCTGCCCGGTGGAGGGATCAACGCTGAGATCGGAGAAGAGCAGTCGGCCCGGCAGCGGATAGGCGCTGCCATCTTCGAGGGTGAGCCGAACCTGCGCGGCATCCTTGCCGCCCGCGGAGCGCAGCGCGCCGGACTGGATCGCGGCGCGCAGACGCAGCACATCGGCCGCGGGCTGCGTGAAGTTGACGTAGATCGGGTCGATCTGCTGCACCAGCGCCATCGGCGTGGCTTCACCCTGGCCGACGAGCGCGCCCTCGGTCACCAGCGCCCGGCCGATGCGTCCGGCGATCGGCGCACTGACCGAGGCGTAGCCGAGATTGATGCGGGCACTCTGAACCGCCGCCTGGGCGGCGGCCACCTCGGCGCGGGTCTGCTGGGCGGCGGCCTGGGCGTTGACGAGTTCCTGCTCGCTGATCGCCTTCGCCTCGAAGAGCGGGCCGGCACGCTCGGCCTGCGCCTTCGCCTGGAAGGCGGTGGCCTCGGCGCGCGCGAGCGCGGCCTGCGCACTGGCGAGCGCCGCCTGAAGCGGGGCGTCGTCGAGCCGGAACAAGGGCTGCTCGGCACGCACGTCGCTGCCCTCGGTGAAGAGCCGCTGCTGCACGATGCCGGCCACGCGCGCGCGCACCTGCGCCACCCTGAAAGGCTCGGTACGGCCCGGGAGCTCGGTCACGAGATTGACGGCCGACGCGGCGACCGTGATCACGCCCACCTCGGGCGGAGGCGGAGCCGGGGGCGCGGCCGGCGGGGGCGCCGCGCCCTGCCCGCAGGCGGCGAGCGAAGCCGCCGCAAGCAACACGACCAGCCGGCCGCGCCACGCGACGCCGGATCTTGCAGAGGGCTCGGCGTGAACCGCCGGCGGGGGGTCGAAAGTCATGGCATCCCAGCGCTGAAGGACATCAACCGCCGGCCCATGCGCCGCCGGAAGAACCGCGACGTGGGCCGCAGCGTGGTCGACGTCACGCACGGCCGAAGGCGACCTAGGATACGCTCTGACGCGTCCCCTGGGTTTCGATTGCAGCCACCACACCCCGCGAGGCCTTCATCATGCCAGCCTTCACCGAATACAACCCGGCCGTGCACAGCGACGCCAACGTACTCGGCGCCATCGTCACACCGACCGCCGGGATGACCATCGTGCCCGGTAGCGTACAGATGCGCTGGGGTATCGCCTCGTCGATCACGCTCGGCGGCCCCGACGGCGACTCTCCGGGACTGCCCGGTTTTCCCAACCTGCCCGGCTTCCCGGACTTGCCGGGCATGCCCAGTGCCCAGATGGTCCGGTCGATCAGCTTCTACGACGGGTCGATCAGCTCGCTCGGCATCGGCGCCGGGCTGCTGTTGTCGACCGGCGGCGCGCTGCCGCCTGGCATCAACACCAGCGAGTCCTACTCAGGCGTCTTCGAAGCCGACACCTCTGGCGAGAGCGCCCCAGTGGATGCGGAGCTCACCGCCGTGGCGCACGCCGCCTTCGCCGGTGCCGGGGTGATCCGCGACACGACCGGGCTGTCCTTCTCGGTGAACGTGACCGACCCGACGATCCGCGGCCTGCGCTTCGATGTGGTCTTCGCGTCCGAGGAGTACCCGGAGTTCGTCGACAGCGACTTCGTCGACATCGCGGCAGTGATCGTCAACGGGGCGAACTACGCGCTTTTCAACCAGCAGGCCGCCCAGCCGCTGAGCGTGGTCAGCGAGAACCTCGCGCTCGGCAATTTCCGCGATAACGCCGGCGGGACGATCCCTCTGGAATACGACGGCGTGTCGCGTGCGCTCAGTGTGGTGGCCCCCCTCGAGCAGGGCATCAACACGATCAGGATCGCCGTGGCCGACACCGGCGACGAAGTCCTCGACTCGGCCCTGTTCGTGTCGCGGCTGCAGGTGGTGGATTACGTCGGCTTCGGGCTCGCGCCGGTCATCGAGGTGGCGCAACCCACCCCGGGAAGCGCGCACACCACCCAGGATCAGACCGGCAACCAGATCTACACCTTCCTGCAGGGATTCACCGGCACCATCGCCTTCGGCGCGGGGACCGGCGCCGGCTCGGGAACGGCGCAACCCGGTGGCAACGATGTCGTCGACGGCTCGGATGCCTTCGTCACGGTGAAGATCGACGGATCGCTCGCCTCGCTGCTGGGCCTCGAGCTGATGCCCGACGGACTGAAACTCGAACTGCCTGGCGGCATGAAGGTGCTCAACGACGTCGAGCGCATCGCCTTCGACGACCTCTTCGTGGCCTTCGACACCCAGCGCGGCGACCCCGCCTGGAACGCCTATGCGCTGCTCAAGGCGGTGCTGCCCGACCTGCCGCCCCCGTCGGTCCTGACGACCTGGGTGCTGAAGGCCGATCAGGCGGCCGACCCGCAGGCGCTCGCGAGCCAGATCCTCGACCAGTTCCTGCCGGGCATCACCCCCGAGGCGCTGATCACGGTCCTTTGCCAGAACCTCCTCGACATCACGCCATCGCCGGAGATGGTCAGCGCGCTCGCCGGCCTGATCGGTCCGGGCGGCGCCTTCCCGACCGACGAGGCCTTCCTCTACGCGGTCGCGAGCAACGAGACACTGAACAGCATGGTGGCCTTCACCGGACTGCCCGCCTTCCTGGACCCCTCGGTCTTCAGCGCTCTCGGGTGACCCGGACGCGCGCGCCGGCCGATCCTGGTCGCGCGCAACCGGCGATCGTGACCGCCGTGCTAGGCTTTCCCGATCGATTCCGGAGACTTCGTTGGCCCGCCCCCTCCTCCTTGCCGCGGGCCGCTGGCGCTGGTTGCTGGCGGCCGTCGTGCTCGCAGCCGCCGCAACCGGCGGTTATGTCTGGCACCAGCAGGCCCAGCAGGCGACCGCGCCCGCGTGGCGTACCGCCAAGGTCGCGCGCGGTCCGATCACCGCCACGGTCTCGGCGACCGGCACGCTCAACGCCCGGGTCACCGTGCCGGTGGGCTCGCAGGTCTCGGGGCAGATCCGCGAACTGCATGCCGACTTCAATGCCGAAGTGCGCAAGGGGCAGCTGATCGCCCGTATCGACCCCGAAACCTTCGAGTACCGCGTCCGCCAGGCGCAGGCTGACCTCGAGGCGGCACGCGCCCAGGTGCTGACCGCCCAGGCCAATGTCAACGCCGCCGCCGCCGCGGTGTCACGCATCACGGTGAACCTCGCGGAAGCCACCCGCGACGTCGACCGCAAGCGCCAGCTGGTCGAGCGTGGCTTCATCGCAGGAGCGGACCTCGACAGGGCACGCGCGGTGATGGATGCCGCCACCGAGGAGCAGCGCAGCGCCCGTGCGCAGGTCGAGGTCACGCAGGCCCAGACCCGCAGCGCGCAGGCGGTGGTCGCGCAGCGCGAGGCGCAACTCGCGTCGGCGCGGGTCGACCTCGAGCGCACCGCGATCCGCGCGCCGGTCGACGGCATCGTGATCAAGCGCTCGATCGACGCCGGCCAGACGGTCGCCGCCAGCCTGCAGGCGCCCGAGCTCTTCGTGATCGCCCGTGATCTGCGCGACATGCAGGTCGACACCTCGATCGACGAGGCCGAGATCGGCCGCATCCGGCTCGGGCAGCGGGCCAACTTCACCGTCGATTCCTACCCGGGGCGCAGCTTCTCGGGCACGGTCGCGCAGGTTCGCAAGGCGGCGCAAACCGTGCAGAACGTGGTCACCTACACGGTCGTGGTGACCACCGCCAACCCCGATCTTGCGCTGATCCCCGGCATGACCGCGAACGTCCGGATCGTCGTGGACACCCGCGACGACGTGCTGAAGGTACCCAACGCCGCGCTGCGCTTCCGGCCACCCGACTGGAAGGAACCCGCACCAGGCGGCGCCGCGACGCCGCGCTGGCTCGACTGGCTGCCCTCGGCGCAGGCGCAGGCACCGGGCGGCGGCGGACCGCTCGCGCAGTTCCGCGAGCGGCTCGAGCGCGATCTCGCGCTCACCGACGAGCAGAAAGCGAAGCTCGACGCGATCTTCGCCGCGATGCGCGAGCGCTTCGCCGCGGTGCGCGACGCCCCGGACGATCAACGACCGGCACTGGCCGAGAAGGCGCGCGCCGAGCTGCGCGAGCGCATCGCGATCATCCTCAGCGCGGAGCAGCGCAAGACCTACCAGACCATCCTCGCCGAGATCGACGCCCGCCGGGCAGCGGCTGGCGCAACCGCCCCGTCGGGCGGGGCGGCCGCAGGCACGTCGGCGGCAGCGGCCGGCGCAACCGCTGCCGCGGCAGCAACTGCCACGGCAAAGGCTGGCGGAGCCACCACCAGCCCCGCCAGTCAGCCTGGCGCGGGCGGCCAGACCGGCGCCGGCGGCAGCCCGCTGCAGCAGTTCCGTGCCCGGCTCGAGCGCGAACTCGCCTTCACCGACGATCAGCGGGTGCAGCTCGATGCGATCTTCGCCGCGATGCGCGAGAAATTCGCCACGCTGCGCGATGCACCCGAGGCCGATCGCGGACGCCTGCTCGAGCGCTACCGTGGCGAGCTGCGGGAGCGTATCGCCGACATCCTGAACGCCGACCAGAAACCGAAGTACGCCGCGATCATCGCCGAGATCGCCGGCCGGCAGTCGGGCCGCGGCCGCCTGTTCGTGCTCGGCGACGATGGCAGGCCCCGTGCGGTTGCGGTGCGCACCGGACTCACCGATGGCGCCTTCACCGAGATCAGCGCCGAAGGCCTCAAGGAAGGCGACACCGTGCTGGTGGGCATGCAGGGAGCTGCCGGCGCTGCCCCCGCAGCACGGCCGGCCGCGGGTGGCCCGCCGCGGCTGCCCTTCTGAGCGGAGGCGCATCATGCCCGGCCCGATGGTGGTGGTGCACGATCTGACCAAGACCTACCGGATGGGCGACACCACCGTTCGGGCGCTGGCGGGCGTGAGCCTGACGATCGAGGCCGGCGAGATGGTCGCGGTGATGGGTCCCTCGGGCTCGGGCAAGTCCACCTTCATGAACGTGCTTGGCTGCCTCGACCGGCCTGACGCCGGCAGCTACACGCTGGCCGGCGAGGTGGTGGCCGGGATGGACGGCGACGCGCTTGCCTCGGTGCGCAACCGGCGCATCGGTTTCGTCTTCCAGCAGTTCAACCTGCTGCCGCGGACCACGGCCCTCGACAATGTCGAGCTGCCCCTGCTCTACACCGCCACGCCCAGCGCCGAGCGACGCGCCCGCGCCATCCGCCGCCTGCAGCAGGTGGGGCTGGGCGAGCGGCTCGACCATCATCCGCGCCAGCTCTCCGGCGGGCAGCAGCAGCGCGTGGCGATCGCGCGCGCGCTGGTCAACGATCCGGTGCTCATCCTGGCCGACGAGCCCACCGGCGCACTCGACTCGGGCACCAGCCTCGAGGTGATGGCGCTGCTGCAACGGCTCAATCGTGACGACGGCATCACGGTCGTGCTGGTCACGCACGAGAACGACATCGCCGATTTCGCCAGCCGCATCGTCAGCTTCCGCGACGGGCGCATCGTCGATGATCGCCGTCACACCCCGCGCGACGCGTTGGCCACACTCGCCCCGCCGGCCTCGGCGCAGCCGGTCTGAGACGATGAGCTGGCTGTCCACGCTGCGCGTGGCGCTGAACGCGCTGCGGGTCAACACGCTGCGCTCGATGCTGACGATGCTCGGCATCGTCATCGGTGTGGCTGCGGTGATCACGATGATCGCGGTGGGCGGCGGTGCCCAGGCCCGCGTCGAGGAGCAGATCCGCAGCCTCGGCTCCAACGTGATGATCATCCTCCCCGGCTCGTCCAACGCCGCCGGACTGCGACTGGGCGTGGGCGCTGCGCAGACCCTCACCGAGGACGATGCACGGGCGATCGTGCTCGAGGTCGAGCAGGTCGCGGTGGCCGCGCCGCGGCTGAACAGCTCCGGCCAGCTGGTGGCGGGCGGCGCCAACTGGTCGACCCAGATCCAGGGGGTGACCCCCGACTTCTTCGAGGCGCGCGAGTGGAAGCTCGCCGCTGGCCGTCACTTCGAGGCGCCCGAGCTCGCCGGCTCGGCCAAGGTCGCGATCATCGGCCAGTCGGCCGCACGGCAGCTCTTCGGCGAGAACACGCCGATCGAGGCGATCGTCGATCAGCAGATCCGGGTGCGCAAGGTGCCGATGACCGTGGTCGGCGTGCTCGAACGCAAGGGGCAGAGCGCGCTCGGCCAGGATCAGGACGATGTGCTCTTCGTGCCGCTGAGCACCGCACGCAACCGGCTGGTGGGCCAGACACAGGGGCGGCTGCGGCGGGTCAGCACCATCATGATCAAGGTCCACGAGGGCGCCGACATGAAGGCCGCCGAGGACCGCATTCGCGAGCTGCTGCGCCAGCGCCACCGCCTGCAGCCGGGGCAGGAGGACGACTTCACGCTGCGCAATCTCACCGAGATGCTGCAGGCGCAGGAGGCCTCCAGCCGCATCCTGTCGCTGCTGCTCGCCGCGGTCGCCTCGGTGTCGCTGCTGGTGGGCGGCATCGGCATCATGAACATCATGCTGGTGTCGGTCACCGAGCGCACCCGCGAGATCGGGTTGCGGATGGCGGTGGGCGCGCGCGGCCGTGACATCCTCAACCAGTTCCTGATCGAGGCGGTGACGCTGTCGCTGATCGGTGGCCTGCTCGGCGTCGGGCTGGGCGTGGGCGGCTCGTGGGCGATCGGCGAGTTCGCCGGCTGGCGGACACAGATGTCGGTCGAGTCGGTGGTGCTGGCGGTGGGCTTCGCCGGCGCGGTCGGCGTGTTCTTCGGCTACTACCCGGCGCGCAAGGCGTCGCGCCTGCTGCCGATCGATGCGCTGCGCTACGAGTAGCGCGCACCGCCCCGACACGAAACGGTGCGGCGCCGGCCAGCCTGCATGGGCAGCCGCGGCCTTGTATGCTGGCTGCACCCCCCCACTTCCGGAGCGCGCCGCCATGCCCGCCTACCCCCTGCCCAGCGCCGATGCCGCCGCCCACGGCATCCGCGTCGACCAGCTCGAACGCCTGCATGCGCTGATCGAGCGCCACATCGAGCAGGGCCGCTACCCCGGGGCGACGATCGCGCTCGCCCGCCACGGCAGGCTGCTGCACGAGCGCCACTTCGGGCAGGCCCGAACCGGCACCGCAGCCCAGCCCGCCGGGCCCGATACCCTGTGGCTGCTCTACTCCAACACCAAGGTGGTGCTGGCCACGGCCCTGTGGAAGCTGTGCGAGCAGGGCGCCTTCCGCTTCACCGACCGGCTGAGCGACCACGTGCCCGAATTCGCCCGCCACGGCAAGCGCGACATCACGGTGCTGCAGATCATCACCCACCAGGGGGGCTTTCCCAACGCGCAGATCTCGCGCGAGGCCTGGTCCGACCACGCCGCCATGCGCGCCTCGGTGTGCGACTTCACCCTCGAATGGACGCCGGGCTCGCGCGTGCACTACCACGGCCTGTCGGCGCACTGGGCGCTGGCGGTGCTGATCGAGGCGCTCACCGGGCAGGACTTCCGGGCCTACGTGCGCGAGGCCGTCCTCGAACCCCTGGGGCTGGCCCGCGACATCACGGTGGGGCTGGCGCCGGCCGACGATGCGCGCGTGTCCGACATGCACGAGCCCGACCCCTCGGGCCAGGGCATGCGGCCACTGGCCGAGAACAACAGCGAGACCTGGCGGCGCGCCGGCGCCCCCGGCGGCGGCGGCTACGGCACCGCCCGCGGCATGGCCGCGCTCTACCAGATGATGCTCGCCGGCGGCGCGCTCGGCGGGGCGCGCGTGCTCTCGCCGCGCATGCTGGCCTACGCGATCCGCAACCACACCGGCGATCGCACCGACGACTTCATGGGCATGCCCATGCATCGCGGGCTCGGGCCGCACCTGCGCGGCACCACCGCCACCATCCGCGGGCTGGGTGCGATCGCCTCGCCCACCGCCTACGGCCATGGCGGCGTGGGCACCTCCTACTGCTGGGCCGATCCCGACTCGGGCGTGTCCTTCGCCTACATCACGAACAACCGCATCCCCGATCCCTGGCACTCGGAGCGGCTCGACACGGTGGCCACGCTGGTGAACGCCGCGATCGTGTAGCGGCGGCGGTCGGCGCGCGGGGTCGGGCGGCTGGCGCGAGGTCGGGCGGTTAGAATGCGGACCGCAGCGCTGCCGCCCGCAGCCGACCCGCGCCACTGCCCGCCACGCCCCGCGCCGATGGACTTCCTGCCCTTCACCCGACCGAGCATCGACGAGGCGACCATCGCCTCGGTGGCCGAGGTCCTGCGCTCCGGCTGGATCACCACCGGCCCGAAGTGCCGCGCCTTCGAGGAGGCGCTGTCGGCGCGCTACGGCGGCCGCCCGGTGCGTCTGGTGGTGTCGGCCACCGCCGCGCTCGAATTCGCGCTGCGGCTCGCCGGCGTGGGGCCTGGCGACGAGGTGATCACCACGCCGCTGTCCTGGGTGGCGACCGCCAATGTCGTGCTCGCGGTGGGCGCGCGGCCGGTCTTCGTCGATGCCGAGGCCCGCACGCGCCTGATCGACCTCGACCGCCTCGAGGCCGCGATCGGCCCGCGCACCCGCGCGATCATCGCGGTCGACCTGGCCGGCCTGCCGGTCGATCGCGACCGGCTCTACGCGATCGCGCGCGCACGCGGGCTGCGCGTGATCGAGGACGCCGCCCAGTCGATGGGCGCGACCTGGCGCGGCCGCGAGATCGGCTGCGACGGCGACCTGGTCGCCTTCAGCTTTCACGCCAACAAGAACATCACCACCGCCGAGGGCGGCTGCCTGGTGATGAACACGCCCGAGGAGGCGCGGCGCTTCGAGAAGCTGCGGCTGCAGGGCGTGACGCGCCATGCGGATGGCGGCATGGATGTCGACCTGCTCGGCTACAAGGACAACCTCACGGATGTGGCGGCCGCGATCGGCCTGGGCCAGCTGCCGCACCTGGAGGCCTTCAACCACCGCCGCGCCGAGTTGGCTGCGCGCTACCTCGGACGCATCGACCCGGCGCTCGGGCTGGCGCTGCCGCCCGCAGACGACACGACCGGGCCGGCGCGCGGCAACTGGCACATGTTCCAGCCGCTGCTGCCGCTGGCGCGGCTGGCCCTTTCCCGCGGCGAGTTCCTCGCGGCGATGCGCGAGCGGGGTATCGGCGTCGGCGTGCACTACCCGGCGATGCACCGCTTCACGCTGTTCCGCAGCCTCGGCTGGAAGGACGGTGACTTTCCCGTGGCCGAGGCGATCGGCGAGAGTACGGTCACGCTGCCGCTCTTTCCGGCGATGCGCGACACCGATGTCGACCGGGTGTGCGCAGCGCTCGCCGAGGTGCTCCGCCCGGCGCTCCGGGAGCCGCGCGCGTGAGCGCTGCGCCCGTTCCCGCCCCGGCATCGCCGCAGGCACAGGCCGACGCGGCGCCCACGCTGTCGGTCGTGATCCCGGTCTACAACGAGGAACCCGGCCTGCAGGCGCTGTTCGACCGCCTCTACCCGGCGCTCGACGCGCTGGCCGTCGCCTACGAGGTGGTCTTCGTCGATGACGGCAGCCGCGACCGCTCGGCCGCGCTGCTCGCGGCCCAGTTCGAGCGCCGGCCCGCGGACACCCGGGTGGTGATCCTCGACGGCAACTTCGGTCAGCACAGGGCGCTGCTCGCCGGCTTCGAGCGGGCGCGCGGCGAGCGCATCGTCACGCTCGATGCCGATCTGCAGAACCCGCCGGAGGACATCGGCCTGCTGCTCGCGGCGATGGACCAGGGCCACGACTACGTCGGCTCGATCCGTCGGATGCGGCGCGATGTGGCCTGGCGGCGCTGGGCTTCGAAGGCGCTGAACCACCTGCGCGAGCGCACCTCGCGGATCCGGATGACCGACCAGGGCTGCATGATGCGCGCCTACAGCCGGCGCATCGTCGACGCGATCAACCAGTGCCGCGAGATGAACACCTACATCCCGGCGCTCGCCTACACCTTCGCGATCAGCCCCACCGAGGTGGTCGTTGGCCACGAGGAGCGACACGCCGGCGAGTCGAAGTACTCGCTGTACAGCCTGGTGCGCCTGAATTTCGACCTGATGACCGGCTTCTCGGTGATGCCGCTGCAGCTGTTCTCGATGCTGGGCATGGCGGTCGCGCTGCTGTCGGGGGCGCTGTTCGTGCTGCTCGCAGCCCGCCGCCTGCTGCTCGGTCCCGAGGAGGGCGGGCTGTTCACGCTGTTCGCGCTGCTTTTCTTCCTGGTGGGTATCGCGCTGTTCGGCATCGGACTGCTCGGCGAGTACATCGGGCGCATCTATCAGGAGGTGCGCCAGCGGCCACGCTACCTGGTGCGCGCCGTCCTCGAGCGGCCCCCGGGCGACGGGCGGCCGTGACGCGCGCGGTCGTCTTCGCCTACCACGAGGTGGGCGTGCGCTGCCTGAAGGTGCTGCTCGCCCACGGCATCGACGTGGCGCTCGTGGTCACCCACGAAGACAACCCGGCCGAGCGCATCTGGTTCGGCAGCGTCGCGACCGTCGCGCGCGAGCACGGGCTGCCGGTGATCGCGCCGGCCGACGCGAACGACGAGCCCACGTTCGCCGCGGTGCTCGACTGCCGGCCCGACTTCCTGTTCTCCTTCTATTTCCGCCAGATGCTCGCGCCGCGGCTGCTCGAGGCGGCTGCGCGCGGCGCCTACAACCTGCACGGCTCGCTGCTGCCGCGCTACCGCGGACGGGTGCCGGTGAACTGGGCGGTGCTGCATGGCGAGCGCCAGACCGGCGCGACGCTGCACCGGATGGAAGCCAAACCCGATCGCGGCGCGATCGTCGCGCAGCAGGCCGTGCCGATCCTGCCCGACGACACCGCGGGCGAGGTCTTCGCGAAGGTCACGGTGGCCGCCGAGATCGCCCTCGACGGCTGCCTGCCGGCGCTGATCGCGGGCACCGCGCCGCACCGCGACCAGGACCCCGCTCAGGCGAGCTACTTCGGCGGCCGGCGCCCGGAGGACGGCCGCATCGACTGGTCGCAACCGGCTGCCCGAATCCACGACCTGGTGCGGGCGGTGGCACCGCCCTACCCTGGCGCCTTCGCGGTGTTCGACGACGTCACGATCCGCATCCTGAGAACGTTGCGCGCGCAACCATCGTCGAATGCGACGCCGCCGGTCGGGCTGCGCGCGGGCCTGTTCGCGGCTGCCGACGCGCTGTGGCTGCGCGCGGCAGACGGCGGGCTGCTGCGGGTGCTCGAGGCCGCATGCGACGAGCGGCCGCTCGATGCCCGCGCCTTTGCCCCGCGCTTCGGCGCCAGCCTGGCAGCCCCGGCTGCCGCCCCCGCGCCCGCCGGCGGCGTCGTCCACGCCCCGCCGTACGCCACCGACCGCCCCCTGCCCGGAACTCGCCCATGAAGACCCGCAAGAAGATCCTGATCCTCGGCGTCAACGGCTTCATCGGCCACCACCTGTCGCAGCGCATCCTCGCCGACACCGACTGGGAGGTGTACGGGATGGACATGGCCAGCGACCGCCTCGAGCCGCTGCTCGGCAACCCGCGCCTGCACTTCTTCGAGGGCGACATCACGATCAACCGCGAATGGATCGAGTACCACATCCGCAAGTGCGACGTGGTGCTGCCGCTGGTGGCGATCGCCACGCCAGCCACCTATGTGCGCGAGCCGCTGCGGGTCTTCGAGCTCGACTTCGAGGCCAACCTGCCGATCGTGCGGGCCTGCGTGAAGCACCGCAAGCGGCTGCTGTTCCCGTCGACCAGCGAGGTCTACGGCATGTGCGAGGACGAGCAGTTCGACCCCGAGGCCTCGCCGCTGGTCTACGGCCCGATCAACAAGCCGCGCTGGATCTACGCGTGCTCCAAGCAGCTGATGGACCGCATCATCCACGCCTACGGCACCTCGGAGGGCCTCGACTACACGCTGTTCCGGCCCTTCAACTGGATCGGCCCGGGCCTGGACTCGATCCACACCGCCAAGGAGGGCAGCTCGCGGGTGATCACGCAGTTTCTCGGCCACATCGTGCGCGGCGAGCCGATCCGGCTGGTCGACGGCGGCACGCAGAAACGCGCCTTCACCTACGTCGACGACGGCATCGACGCGCTGATGCGCATCATCGACAACCCGCAGGGCCGCGCGAGCGGGCAGATCTACAACATCGGCAACCCGGCCAACAACCACTCGGTGC
>Ga0315900_10004354_pt1 | contig 20034 bp, 25 predicted proteins | sample LakEriMetagenome_FD_203521 | JGI IMG/M metagenome (GOLD analysis project Ga0315900, IMG submission 203521) | Freshwater fungal communities from buoy surface, Lake Erie, Ohio, United States - Buoy 12 MA114 | ecosystem: Environmental > Aquatic > Freshwater > Lake > Lake biofilm | place: USA: Lake...
TTTCATCCTTTAATAAAATTGTCGTTGTTAAAGGTTTCGCGGCTTTTCTTTAACTGCCGCTTGGCCGGATGCGAATAAAGCACCGCGCCAGCTTGCGCGGGCGAGTCTTCAAATAAACGCCATCGCCCTCCCTGCTTCCCGCGCCATTCGTGTTCCCTTCGATGGCCTCGAACTTGTCGCCGAGGGATCGTTTAACGATACCGATGTGCGAAAAGTCGTAGCACACCAGATCCCCCGCCTTCGGCTCGGCGGTATCGGGCAGGACCGTGCAAGTCGCGGGGCGGTCCTTTGCCCACTTCATAAAGCCATACGCCAGCGCGGTCTTCGGACGCCATTTGGCGGGCGTGGTTGCGCGCAGGCCGAGCCACTTCACGTTCGCGGGATCGTCAAGCCACTGCTGAAGCGTCCACGCGCAGAACGCCGCGCACCAAGGCCACGCACCGGGATCAAGGTTGGTCGCCGCTTGATATTTGCGGACATCCTTGCCGACGTTATTTCGCGTCTCCTTTTTGCCGAGTTCCCTTTCCGCGATTGTCGCCAGCAGCGCGATGCGGTTTGCGCTTTTCCGCTTCGCGGTGGATGCGGGTATGGGCGGCGGCGAGGACTTCGGCAAGGTCACCGATGGAGAGCTTGTTGACGAGGGCAAATGCGATTGCTCGCCGATCTGCCGCAGGCCATCCAGAAATTGCGCGAATGAGTTCGTTAACCATGTAAGTGCCGCTTTCATTTAGAAATCCGCGCTGCCCCGTATGCCGATGTATGAGATGCCGCGCTTCGTGAACTTCACGATTGGCTGAACGGACGAGAGCAGACGCACGACGAAGGGCCGCGTGTCAGACCGCTTCGGCTTTGTGAAGATGGCGCGTAGTGCCTCGCCGTTGATCGTCACCGGATAGCGCGGCTCGCGCTTCATTCGGGCAGGACGATGCGGTCAGCGTCGATGGCAGCTTCCTTCTCCGCGCTGCCCCACGGACGCCAGAAAAGCACATACCAAATCTGCTTATCGAAGTCCGCGCCCCCACTCAGTTGCCAGCCCGACTTTGCTAACGGCACCCCGCCGTTCTTAAGGTCGAGCGGCATCGTGGCACACGAAGCGCAAAATAACGCCATGAGCGCGGCGATGAGGCGCATGGCCTACTTCTCCTTGCGGAACACTTCGTAAAGGCCGACAGCGGCAATCACCGTGGCGGCAATGGCGCTCCATTGGTCGGGGTCGAGCTTCCAGCCTGCGGCGGCAGCGAGAGCGGCCAGCCCAGCCCAAGTGCTTTTTTCCTTCAGTTTGCCCAGCGCGGTTTGAACGAGGTTCATGCCTCGGACGGGGTGTCAAAGCCTGCCATGAATGAAAAACGCCCCACGATTTCTTTCTAAAATGCGAGAGCCGCCCGTTGCCGAGCGGCCCTGCGTCCCATAGCCGAAGCGCAGGGAGGGAATTAAGATTGCAACCCCGTCACAGCCTCCGCGCTCGCGGCCTCGTAGTCAGCCTGCGTGATTTCGGTGGCCGCATTACTGCCAAGGAGTGAGGCAATAGCACTTTGAAATGGCTCCATGTCGCAGTGAGTCGAGCGAATGGCGATCAACACGTTGCCATTACCATCCTTTGCCGCTGTCTCTAGCGGCTCGATGCTTGTCTCGCCTACGGGAAACGGCCACGCCGCATCCATAGCAAGGCGGGTTTGCTCGTAAGCGGTTGGCTCAACTGTAAAATATCGGTTCATGTCGATACGTTGCGGTAGGGGTGAGTGGACGGAAGACTCGCAGACAATCCCCACTTGTGCGCGAGGTAGCCTTCGATGGCTTGGCGTTGCGACGCGGCCAGCGCCTTCTGGTAAAAAATCACCTCACAGATTTTGCCGTCGAAGCAATAGGTATCGGCGTTCCACTGGCGGCCTATTTGCAGATATTGGCGCATTGCGGCGTTGTTTGTTTGGCTAATTGCAGATGTTGCTTCGCTCCCGCCATTCAAGCGAATACGCACCGAGCCGCCACTGTGTTCAAAACCAAACACGGCAAGACTTCCTGCCGTGTATGATTGAGTGGCTGTGGCGTAAGCAGAAAGAAAAGAATAAATGCCAACCGTGTTATTACTCCGCAAATATCCGCCTAAATATCCAGCTCCGTCTCCATAAAGTGCCTCATTGACGTAAGCATTGGCGCTGTTGGTTGAAACCGTGTCTGCGTAAGCCACAACAAATGCGCTGTAGGTAGTGTCGTTAATATACGCCCCCAAAGTTCCTGACGATGGCCCTGTGGTGCTATTCCCGTATGGATCAAACAGCTTGTCGTTGTCCCCGTCGAAATCCAGCGCATCCTTGCTGTTGAACTGCGAGGCGAGGCGAAGCGGTCTGTTGTTGGCAGTGCCCTGCACAAAATGCCGCCCGTTGCCGCTTTTGTCTTCCCACCGCGACACGGCTCCATTCGCTGCGACAAGCGATCCGCCCGTCACCGCATCGTAAAGCGTCGAACTGTCTGAAGCATCAAGCCACAGAGCTAAAAAAGGGAATTTAAGGGGAGAGACGGCGTTCCATTGATTGTCGCGCTGGTAGATTTCCGCCGAGCGCAGCGACCACACGCCGTTGGCCGCGCCGAAGTTTTCGGCTTCGTCGCGCTTGCCAAGCGTTGAACCGTTCCAGCGAAGCGACATTAGCTGATCTCCTCGTAGCTCACGACCACTTCCAGATCGCTCGCCGTTCCTGCCGTGGCTCCCAGCGAAGAATCCTCGCGCAGATAGAGCGGGGCGTCCTTGCTCACAACGACCACTGTGGCGTCCGCTGGAACGCTGACGGTGGAGGCAATGCGGAAAGCGGTGCCGCCGATATCGTCTTGCGTGTAATAGGACACGGTCACATCACAGGCGTTGGTGCCGTCTACGTTGGCGACATAGACCGAGTTGACCTTCATCAACTTGCCGCTGCTTGCGGCGTTGTTGAGTATCGCCGTGGCGTTGGTGGTCGAGAGGGCTGTGCCCGCCGTGTAGCCCGTGATGTTTTTCGTGGCGTCATTGATGTTTGGAGTTGCCATAATTTTGTCTTTCTAAAAGTTCAGTTGAGGACGAAGCCGACTGCGATTGCTTGGTTGATGGATGCGCCGCCACTCGCCGCCGCAAAGCTCGGAGCCGACGATGCACCGTTGGAAGTCAGCACCGTGTTGGCCGCGCCAAGGGCAAGCTCGGTCACTTGGCCGCTGCCGTTGCTGTAGAAGACCGACCAGTTGCCAGCGGTGTGGTCGCTGGTTCCTGTCATTGCGTGGCTGCGAGTGTGGAAGCGCGAATCGTCGCCAGCCGCAACCGTGTTGGCTCCCGTGCCGACTGTGACCGAAATCGCTGGCGTGGTTCCGCCCGAAGAAACAATGGGCGCGGTTCCTGTGACGCTGGTGACGCCGCTGGCTGCGGGGTCGGCAAACTCGACGCCGCTCAAGTCCGACTTGGTGCGGAGAACCTGCCCTGCCGTGCCGAGGGCCAGCGTTGTGACTGCTCCTGCTGTGGTGGTGACGAGCGGGAGGCCAGAGGTGGAGCCGACTTTTCCGTCGTTCGTTAGGTTGCCGTGGGCGTGGGAGGCTGGGGCCGTGGTAGTCAGCGCGAGGGTGCCAGAGGCGTCTGGCAGATCGTAGGTGCGGTTGGCGGTGAGCTTGCCCTGTGCGTCAAAGGTGGCCTTTACTTCGTTCTCGTTGTCTTGAATGGCGACATTGCCGTTGACTTGGAACTTCGCTCCCCAAGAAGAGACGCCATCGACTACCGCAGGAACTCCGTATCCAGTTTCACCGACAAGAACATCGCCATTGTCGCCAAATGAAATAGTGTTTGAGGCTAGGCTTTGAGAATAAACATTGAGGCAGCCACTTAGTCCATAAAGCCCTTTGTCGAGAGTTCTGTCAGCGGCGTCACTTCTGTCGGCCACGCCTAAAAATGCACTGTTCCCTGCAAAAATTACTTCTCCGCTGGGCGAGGTGATAAAGGGAAACGATGCAGAGCTTTCTGAGTAAATGCCAAAACCAGTATTGCCAGCCGCCGTGGTCGGCACTCCAGATTTTAGAGTATAGGTTTCTTCGGAAACTGGATCGGTGACGCTGATCTCTCTGAAGGAAAGCGGGTCGCTGCCCGCCGCAACCCCGCCCGAAAGCGTAATTTCTTCAAGGTTGTCGGGAACCTGCGCCCCATCGCCCGAAACAACCTCTGCGGTGTTTGAGGTGTTGGCTGCGTTCCATGCGGCGAGAACGGTGTCTATATCATCCACACCGTCGAAGGCGAGTGTGATGCTGTTGCCTGCGGTGCCTACGTTGATGGCGCGGATGAAGACGTTTGTAGACATCCCTGCCACTTGGTCGTTGAAACTGGCTTTAATGCCCGTCGCATGGCTTGCCGCATGAGCCAGTGTTGAACTTGGCGTCCTTGCGTTAGTCAAACGAGTGTCGTTGCCGAGAACGACTTCAGTCGATGAAGCGTTGCCTGTTTTCGGAGTGCGCGTAGAAACGGAGTCCTGCGCGGCGTTGCGCTGGTAATTCGACAAAAGCGCCTGATCAACAACAGGCGTGTCGCCACTGCCCTGTGGGCCAAGCACCCAACTCGTTGCCTGCCACGGATAGGTCGTGTCGCCCGCGCTGATATAATACTTCTGCGATTGCGACAAATTGCCAAGCACCCACTCTTCTTCGCCGTCATCCCAATACAGTGCATAGCCCTGTGCGGATTTGTAAATCGCCTTGCCGTTGTCGCTACCGTCGCGGAAATAAATGCCGTTTGGCTCGCCTCCGCTTAAAGTTGTGTCTGAGACATCCACGGCATCGCAATAGATGGCGGTCGGCTGGTGACCGTGGTTTGCGTTGGCCGCGTCGATTGAGGCAGGTGTGATTGTGACTGCGCCTGTTTGCCCGTTCACGCTGGTGACGGCACCCGACTCGTTGGCCCATGCAGGCAACCCCTGTGCCGACACTTTCAAGACTTGGCCCGTTGTGCCAATCGGCAACCGCTCGCCCGTGGCCGCGCCCCGGTAAAGCGTGTCGCCTTGAGTGGTGAGCGTTTCCAGCCCCGTCCCAGCCGCGCCTGCCGGGCCTTGGGGGCCGGGAGTGCCGACTTCGATGACCTCTTGCGAGGTTGTTTCGATAACAATTTCGTCGGCCATGTTAGCGGGTGACGTTGGCGCTGACGGTCACGATGCCCTGCAACAGGCGCGTGACGATGCCGCCTGCGGAGACGAGTTCTAAATCATACACATAGCGGCCCGCAGTAATCGCTGCGGTGTCTGTCGCGCTAATGGACAGCGTGATCGTGCCAGCCGTGCCGCCGAGGGTGATGCGGGTGTTTTCCGTGGTGAGCGAAAGCGTGGTCGTTGCGCTGGCTGCGGTGGGGCGAATCTGGGCGCGTGCGGTGAATCCGGTCAAATTGACGTTGGCACCGTCCGCCTTGTAGCGGATGACCCGCGAAAATGTCGCCCCCTGCGGAATGCACAGGTCAAGCTCGTTGCAGCAATCGCAACTCATTTGAAGCGATCCCTCCACGCCTTGCGGACGGTCAAAACGCCCGCGATGAGGCCGAGGCCAAGCACGCCCAAGCGCATGGCCGTTTCAAGGTGCGGCAAGAGGCTAACCACCACGGAGCCGAGGCTTGTGGTCACGCCGATGAGTGGCCGCGAAAAGAAGTCGATTGGGTCGTGGATGCTCATTGGTAAAGCGGCAGGCGGTAGTTGTTGGTGCCTACCCAAACGCGCATCCAAACGGCGGGCGTGTTGGTGTTGGTGGGCGCGGTATTGGTGAGGCCAGCGCCAAAGCCGAGGTCTCGGTGCATCGTGAGCGCCCCGGTGTTGGTGTCGCGCAGGGTCATGACGCGGTTGCTCTGGTTGATCGTCCAAATGTCGGCTTCGATAGCCGCATTTGTGTTAGTGATGCTGTTGGAGCGAGAGCGGTCAGACGGTCCGATCATCATCAAAGCGTTGTAGCCAAAGACGCTAAAGACCGCTAAACCCTCGCCGCCGTTGTTGGTGCGAACTACTCGGAATCCGAACTGAGCCGATTGATTGTTCGCCTCGGCGCGGCCTACGCGAAACAGCGTTTCGTTAGAGACGGTCGTGTTGTTCGACGCGATGAGGTTAGCAAGGCCGAGAAACGGTTCGTTGTTGGTGCGGTAAACGAACAGGAGGCCGTTGGTTGCTGTAGTGTTGTTAATCGTGATGTCGCCGTTGTTACTTAGTCCCGCGAAGGTAACGACGTTGGATGCTCCAAGGCCGAGGTTGGCGCGGACACTTTCCGGTTCAGTGAAATCCCATTCGCCGTAAAGCGTATAAGTTTCCAGTTCGATTCGGTCAGACCCTGCCCACCGCATCATGCCACCGTCAGTGACTTGAACATCCCCGCCTGCAAACTGGATTGCGTTGCTGAACGTCAGCGTGTTTGTTCCGGTGATAAACTGGCCGTTTGTGTTGTAGGACAGGGTCTTGACTGTCTGCGCTTGCGCTATCGCGGCAAAAATTAGGGCGGCGAGGATGGTGGAGAGATAACGCATGGCGGTTATTGTTTCGTTGCGGTCAAAACGCCGTTGGTGTCGATGGTCACGGTCCAAAGATCGTCGGCACTGTCCTTGAGCGTAAAGCTCGAGCCGCCCGCGATGGTCGGCGTGGAGCCGGAGCTAATGATGTCGTTGCCGAGGACGGCGGTTCCTTGGAAAGTCTGGCGGAGCGTTCCGTTTGTGATCTGCGCCTCGATGGTAACTTCGGTCGTCCCAGCGTTTGCCAGATTGGCGATTTCCACCGTATTGAGGTTCAGTTGCCCAGTGAGTCCAGGCGCACCGGACAGCGTGCTGGCCGTAATGGCGACTGTTGGCATGTCGGCACCTGCGTAGCTGCCGCCATAAGTCAGATAGTAATCGGTCGGCGATCCTTGCGCGGTGATGTTTTGCGTCGAAGCGCCTGCCGCAGTGGCTAAAGCTACAGCAATATCGGCTGGCTCACTGCCTGCCTCCAGCGGTGCCGTTGTGTAAGCCGGGACTACGGCAGTCCCTCCGCCCGAGGCTACGGACACGGTCATGGCCGCGCCGCCCGCTGTTGTGGCAATGCGGAATTGATCGCGGGTGCGGTCGCGGACAAAATAGACGCTGCCGTTGGAAAAGCCGCTGGGGGTGGAGAATCCGGTGAGTGTGACTGACTGTCCGTCGAGCAGGGCGTGATAGGCCGCTGTGAAGATGCTCGAGCTGACGGAGGAAACTGTGACGTTGCGTGTCGGCAAAACGAGCGAATAATAGCCGCTGACGGGTTCGTTTGAAATTTGGACGCGCTGTATCTCGGTGGTTCCGCTGCCGCCCGTGATGGAAACGGACGGCGTGATGGTCACAGCCGTGGACAACGCCGAGAAGCTCGTCAACGTAGCTGCTGGCGTCCCCGCCCCCACAGCAAATGTGGCCGTGATGCCAGAGTAGGTTAAAAAGCGATAAGGCCGCGCAAAGTCCCCGGTAGGCTCCACAAAATAGAGATTGATGCTCTCAATGTCGTCCTCAAACACCGTCAAGGCGCTCGCGGGAAGGGTCGAATCCGGCGAGGCGACAAACGACCGGGAAACTGTGTCGATATAGAGCTTACGGGCCTGCATCCTTGCCGATGCAAGGTGTCAAAGGGGCGGGCGTTAGGCTTGGTCGGCGCGGTCGCAGCACCCGGACAGGCGCGGGCGGTTGGTCGGGTGGCTTTGTTCAAGGCGCGCGAAAAGCGCGGCGGCGAATTCGGGCGTATTTTCGCCAGCCGCACAGCACTTTCGGCAGGTGCCCGTGGAAGGACGCCCGCCGTAAAGCGCCAAGGCGCAGCGGTTGGTGTCTTTATCTATGGCCGTGGCGTGAGAGCAGTTCACGAAATGGTGATGTTTTCGATGTCTACAAAATTGGAGGTGTAAGCACCTGTGGGCGTGTCGCTTGCTCGATAAGCATACAAAACGTCAAATGAACCGCTTGATAATTCCCATCGGCAGTTTTGAGCGTTGAAAAACAGCGCAAATCCGTCATCGAAATATTGAACGCCCTGATCCTTTGATCCGAGCCAGCCGCATTGGCCAATGGCACCCGCAAAAAGAATTTCGTCAGAAACAATGCCGATAAGTCCCTCGTTGCCGGACGTGTTAACGTAAGAAAGTGTGGCCGTGATTTCTACAACAGTTGGCGGGTCTGGCAGCGGGTCAATAATCCAATCGAAGGCCAGCGCATAGGATGTGGCCAAAGCCGCAGCAACATTGGCCGTTCCGCCTCCGGTCGCCAAGCCAAGGCAGTCCCGCTCGGTTCGGACGCCGTTGCGATACACGGCCCACACTCCACTTTCCAAAATTACGCCGTTCTCGGTGTCGCCGAAACTGGTTCCCGATCCCGACAGGGTGTCCCCGTAAAACTCCACGGCCTCGGGGCCGACTCCGCAGGAAGCAGGATAGACGCAGCATTGCTGGCCGCTCTCGCAACAGGAACAACTGACCCGGCGATCCTCCCCCACCAGTTTGGTCACCACCTTGCGGTTGCCCTCTTGGTCAACGACCGTTACGATGGTGGGCATTGATTATTCCTCGCAGTCCTGCGTAGCGATCCACTGAATAGCCCCGTCAATCGCGCCAAGCACATGCGTTCCGGTGCTCGGCGGCTCGGGCAGGATGCGCGTAATGCGGGTGCCGTCCTTGGTATATTCCAGATCGTAAAGTCTCGGCTCCTCGTTGCTTTCCAGCAACGTGGTCATCTTGAAGTTTTCATCAAGGTGAATGGCCTTGATGACGAGCGGATAATCCAGCTTGCCCGGTGCAGGCTTGTTTTTCTTCAGCCGTTCAAATTCGTGAAGTTCGGGCAGGGCCATTTTAGAAGAAAAGCTCGCGGTTCACAATTTTGACCGAAGGCGTCACGTATTCGTATTTGTCCGAACTCGCCGCTGGCAAATAGACGCCCGCGCGTTTGGCGCTTCGCCTTGTGTCGGAGTAAACGCGAATATACTTGCGGGTGAACACTTGCGACAAATCGTCGAGGATTGATCCGCCAAAGGCAAAATTTGCCCTTGTCGGCGTATAGAAATCCCTGACATCCAGCGTGGGCAACTTGGCTGATGAAGATTCTCCGATTTGCACAAATTCAAAAGTGTGTTTGATAAAATCGCCGCGCACATTGAGCATCGTCCCGTCCAGAATTGGCAGCCCTTCAGAAGATGGAATCAAGCTTTCAAGCACATTGTCGAAGGCGCTCACAAAGACTTCCGGCTCGCGTGTCGTTGTTAAAAAATAACCACGAAAGCCCGCCCGCTTCAGCCCGCTCACATACTCAGCATTGACGGTGACCAGCCCGTTGGCGCGGCTGATGGAGCGTTGGGTCATGTAAAGGTTGTTGGTCAGCATTTCCGCGCGGTTGACCACGGTCGGCCAGATCGGCGGCGGCGCATCGACGAAGAACATGCGGTCGATCTGATATTGCTTGCTGGCGGGCAGGGCGTATTCGATTTGGACGTTTACCAAGCCGTTGACCTGTTCCTGCGCGGTTTGCCCGGACAGCACGATTCCGCGTGTATTCCATTCGGATGATCCTATGACGGTGGCGGGCATGGTTTAGGCAATGGCGCTTTGCGGCAGTTTCTTGTTCAGTTCCTCGAGGATGCCTTTGATCGACTCGACCACGCCTTGAAGCGGGTTGTCCCCGCCTCCACCGCCTCCGCGCGGAGCGTTCTTTTGGCGCATGGCTTCCTCCTCGGCGGCTCGCTCTTCGGGGGTTTTGGCTTGGGTCTTTGGGTTGATTCCGTATTTTTCGGCAAGTCGTTTTTCTTCTTCGGCAATGCGACGATCTATTCGTCCGCGCAACCTTTCCGCCGCACCAAACATGCCCCGCTCCTCAAACCGATCCGCCCTGTCTGCTGCGCCTCGGTTTTTGTTTTCCATGCGCGCCAGGTCTGCTCGGATTCCGGCGGCTGTTTTGTCTACGCTGAAACGCTCTTTGTTGCGCTCAATGGCCAGCCCCGTTTTGCTTAACTTTTGGGATTCCGGCTCAAAACTCACGGACCTTTCACCGCGCTCTCGCAGGGCGCGACCGAAATCGGTTGATGGGTCGAATGGCCTTGCTTCGCGCACGCCTCCTCCTCGAGGAGCGTTTTTTGCGCGAGCCTCGGCTTCCTCTCTAGAAATACGCTCGGAATCGGTTTCTTTTGCCTGCTCAACGCGCTCTTGTGAAACTTTTGGATCGACAGTTTCAGACGCCTGCCCGGCGGCGGCCACATTGGCTGCCAACTGAGCCGACAAAGTTTCCGCTTCGGCAAGGCGGTCGCGCATGTCGATCAGGGGATTCGCAGCGTTGGCGGCGTAGGAATCGGCAAATTGCTTGGGCATCTCAGCCATAATGCCGCCCCACTCGCTTTTGAGATTTTCGGCCTCATAGTGCATGATGTTGCTGATGTCTGTAATGGCTTGCTCGGCTTCTTTCTGTGCGCCCCGAACGGCTTCAGCCGCCGCCCCCATAAAAGGAATGTTTTCCAGCACCCCGGCAATGGATTCGAAAATCCCCGAGGCAAGTTTGGCGCCCAACATATCAAACGATCCGCGAATGAATGCCATTGTCGTTGAGTTTGGCGCAAACAAAGACTGAAGGGCTTGGCCCATTGTTTGCATCGCGGCCATTCCTGCGGCAACAATCTCGTTGATGGCATTAAGCGCGGTGTTTTTCGCGGCCATGAACATCAGCGAAAGCCCCTCTGCAAAATTGCCCGAAGTGATTGCCTTGATGGCGATTTCAATCTGGGCCAGCGCGTCTTTTAATTTGAAAGTTTCCGCGATCCAGTTAACCGTGGCGGCGGCGTATTCGGAAAGCTTGGCCCCAAACCCGGCCGCGTCGATGTTGGCCAGCCGGGTGCTGAGATCAACCAATGCTGGCGCTACCTGCTCAAGTAGTCCTGCGGCAAACTCTTTGCCCTTTTCGCCGATGGCGGCGAAGTTGTCGCCGATTGTGTCGAAGGACGCCGTGACGCGGTCCATGACTTGCGGCGTGCTGCCGAGTTGTTTGCGCGCAATATCCAGTTCCACGCCCATGGCGCGGAGCAGTGGCAGGAGTTCGCCGCCACTGCGGCCGAGCAGCTGCATGGCAATGGCGCTGCGGTCGGAGTCGTTGCCGACGCCTTGCAATGCGCGGGCCACGGCTTGAAGTTGCTCGGTCGGGGTCAGGTCTTTGAGGCGCTCAAGATTTAACCCCAATTTGCCAAAGGCTTCGGATTGCTCTTTGCCGCCCTCGCCCGCCTCAACGATGGCGCGCTGAAGGCGGTTGATGGTCGGGCCAACGGCCTCGGCACCTGCGCCAGCGTTTTCAAAGGCTCGTTGCAAGATGGCGAGGTTGCCCGCCGTCTCGCCCGTGCGGGCGGAAAGGTCATTAAGCTGGCCGCCCATAGCGATGGCGGCATTAAAAGATTGGGCCGCCGCCCGGATGCCGATGAAGGCTGCGCCAATTCCCACTACGGCGGCAGCAATCTTCCCAAAGTGGCGACTGATGCCAGCACTGGCAGAAGCGGCCATGCTTTGCAGTGCCTTTGCCCCGCTATCAAAGCCAGCGGTGTTGAGCGAGGCGTTAAACCTGATTGCTTCCCCTGCCATTTGTTTGGCTTGAGGGTGTCAAGAGGTAGAGGCCATGCCGGGATAGCGGTCGATGGTTTTTTTAATTTTGCCGCTTGCGGCGAGTTTTACGGCCCGGCTGAAATAGTTGGCGCGAGCGTTAAGCGCCTTGCGGAATGCGGTGCCCGCCTGCGCCCAACGGTTGAGGTATCCGAGGTTGTTGACGAAGCCGACCTCGTATTTGTTGCCGCTGCCACGGCTGGTTAGCTCGATCAATTCGCGCATTTCGCCCTTTTTGTGGTGCGCCGAGCTTCGCAGGTATGCTGGCGCTTTGACCGGAATGCCCAGCCCTTCGCCGATTTTGACGAACATGGAGGCGGCCAGCCCGCGCGCTTTTAGCTTCTGCGGCAGGCGCTTGGCGCGTTGCTCCTGTATCTGCCGCCACAGCCATGCCGGGTAGGCTTTGGGTTGGTTGCTGCGGCTGAAGTAATAAACGAGCTTGCCGTTTTTGGCCTGTGAACGACGTTGCGCTGCGCGCTGCTGTGCGCGCTGTATTTCGGCGGCTGAGTATTGCTTGCCCGTGCGCGTTTCGGGGCCAGAGTAATTGAAGTCGTAGCGCGCACCGGGTTGCTTTTCGTGGTTGGCGGTAATGCTTTTCACCGTGGCTTTTTTCGTGCCGCGCACGGCGCTGGCCAGCACGGCGCTTAGTTCGGCCTTCATCACCGTCTCGAAGTCTTTGCCGCTTATTTTCCGCAACTCCGTAAGGGCGGAATGGAAGCGCCTAGCAGCTTTTTCGTCGGGCGTGACCTTGACTTGCACACTAAAGGCCGCCTGTCAGCGCATCCTCAAGCAGTGCGTCAATGTCTTTGGCTCCGCGTGTGCCGCTATCGACCCACCTTGGATGTTGACCGCCGATGATGTCGTCCCACAAAAGCATCTGATTGAGCGCGGCCAGCGGCAAATGCCAGATAGCCTGCTCAATGCTAATGCCGTATTTGGCCACGCGGGCGGCAAGGCAGAGTTGCCACGCCGGGCGGGCCTTTAGGCTTTTGGGGCGTCAGTTCCCTGAGAATCTGCCGCAGTGGACTGCGTGATCGTGGCGGCAACCCGCTCCATCTGGCTGGTAATCCAAGGGGTAAAGGCGAACATATCGGCTGGCGCGCGAGCGTCCATCCACTCGTAAATGTCGGCCTTGAGGTCATCAATGGTCGCAATACGACGTCGGATGTCGATGATCGGCATGGAGTGGAGGTAGACGAAAGAATAAACAGCGAAAGCGTAGTCGCCGTCAGGTTCCCCCGTCACAAAACTGTTTTTCAGCCGGGTCAGCAGGCTCCATGTCGCTGCGGTAACTGGCCGAAGCGTGATGCCGTTGATTTGTTCGTCGCCAGCAAGGGCAGATACCTCAAGCAGCGTTTCTCTTTTTTCGGGATCTATATCGTGCATATCGCCCGATCGCCGCTGTCAAAGCAAACAGGGCGGCCCGTGAGGACCGCCCTGCCGAGCGACACACATAGTCCAAGCCAAAGTTACATGATAAGCTGGGCCAAATCCCGCTTGGTCGTGGCGTCGAGATGCTTGTCGGCCAGCATGACCCCGCCCTGCGGGAGGTTTACCAAAACAAGCTGGCGGGTCTTCTTGAAGATTACGTCAAGGAAAAGCTCGCGGTTGAACAGCGAGGCCCGCGCGCCGGGAAGGTCGGGAAGCTGGTCGCGCAGAGCTTCACAAGCGTCTTGGCCCTCGATGACGGCTTGCACGATGGCGGCTGTGCTAACGCCGTTGGCCCCTTCGCAGCGAAACCAGTAGTGAACCGTCTCCTTGCCCTTGTGGATGACGCGCGAAATCGGGTCTTGCTGCCGAAGCTCCACGCCAACGGTGGCGAGGCACGAAGCGACCTTGGTGTCGGTGGTAGCGAAGTATGGTTCCTGCATAATCTCTAATCTCTAAGCGCCCGAAGGCGCGGGGCGTTACAGACTGTCGTGCTGGGTGGCCTGCACAGTCACCTCTTGGAAGTTCGACGGGGCTTTGTTGACCGTGACGGAATCAACGTAGAACGTGCCGGTGATGCCGCCGAGTTGAGTAAGCGCATTGGCAAGCGTGATCGACGCGCCGATGGTGGGCAGGGTGCCTTTGATGAAGCCCGTCATGCTGGCGACATTTTTCTTGTTCCAGAAAACCTTTGCGGCCATCGCGCCGTCTTCTTTTAGGACGGGGATAACGTCCGAGTCGGCGGTCTGCGAAAAACTCGTGAAAACGGCAACGGTCTCCGAGGAGCCGCCGAAGGTCAGATTGGTGATTCCAACAATGGTCGCGGGCATAGTATCTATGCCGCGTTGTCAACCTAAGCGCGGCGATAGATGCCCGTCTTGGCCTCGCCCGTGATCTGGTAGGACTCGTAGATAAAGCCCTTGAGCGCGGCAACAACCTCGGCGTCTTCCAAGGCGGCGGGCCAGTTCGGGACACGGGCGAAGTCGCCGTCGCGGATAACTTTAGGCAGCGGGGTAGGCTTCGTTGAGCCAGCATCGGAAGTTGATGCTGCGGCGGAAGCTGCGGTTTTCGTTTTCATAGCTTACAGGGTCAAATTCGATGCCCCACACCTTGACCAGATCCGAGGCGTTGAGGGCGGTAAGAAAGCTCGGCCCGTCCACGGTGGCCGAAAGGTCATGCCAAAGTTCTTTGAAGCCCGCCGCGCCCTCGTCATCGTCTTCGCTGTCGGGCAGGCGGCGTTCGTTGCGTTCCTCGTCGGGGGTTTCATCGGCGGCTGTGGTCAACGTAACAGCCACGCGCGCGTTCCATGTCTGCATCCCCAAGACCACCTCATCCAACTTCTCGGCGCGGACGGTGATGGATGGCAAAATGTCCTCGTCGGACTCGTCGGCGCTACTGATGCGGCAGGCGGCGAGGTTGCTGTCGGCTTCCAGTGCGGTAATGACGGCGCGTTCCAAAGATTCCTCAAGGCTGTAAGCGGGGGCGGTCATTTCGTTTCTGGCGACTGAAGGGTTAGGTCGATCGAGGCGACATCGGTGTCTATGCCTACGATGCGGTAGCGCCGCCCGGCGTATTTCACGATTCCGCCCATGCGGAAGTCAGGCGCACCCTCCTTCAAGACGGTGGCGGTCAGTCCGCGCGATGGTTCAAAGCCGCCCTCGCCAAGCTGGTTGGCATAAGTCTCCTCGCCCACCACGGCCCTGTAACAGCGTTCGCGGTATTCGATTTCGTCGGCGATGGTGGCAACGGATTCCTCGCACCCGGCGGTGTAAGCTTGGGCAAACTGACTCATGCGCTGGGGGCGGTGTCAGCGGCTGTAATGGGGCCAGGATTGCGGCGGCGAAAGACTTCGTTGCCGAATTTGTAGGCATCGTCCGAGTTTTCCATTTTGTAGGTGTCGTCGGTCGGGATGGCCGGATTCCAGAACGGATGCTCATGCTTGAAGGCAATGTCGCTTGGGACAAAGAACGGGAAACGGCGGGCGCGCAGGCTGAATTCGGTGTCCGAGAAAACGCCGTGGTATTCTTGGCAAAGGATATTCTGCTTGCCGTAGCCGAGGCGCGCAAAGGTCGGGCGCGTCATGCAAAACGTGACCATAAGCTCGTCGTTGCGGTAGCCGTCTTTGATTTGCAGGATGGCGGGCTTGTTGGCGTCCACATGGGGCGCGAGTGCCTCGATGATCTGCTTGTCCCAATGCAGACCGGGGAACACGTCATCCTGGGCGGTGATGATGATGCGGCCGGTGGCGGCGTTGGTGGCGGCGTTGTAGTTCTGCACGGCGGTGCCGCCGACTTGCTCGAGGTGGCCGGCAGGCGAGAGCGCATGGCGGAAACGGGAGAGCAGGCCGACGGATTCCTCGTCATCGGCCGAGAAACCGAAGATGTATTCGATGGCCTCCGGGTTGGCGGCGGCATCGAGCCAGCGTTTGCGGGTCTGTGCGGCTTGTTGGGCGCGGGCGCGGGTCGGGTGGCATACGCTGATTGAATATTTGTGCGCGGCAATGCGGGCGGTTTCGATTTTGTCGGCCTTTTCGATCTGGCCGGCCATGCGGAGCCATTGCGTCCAGAGGGTCTCCCCTGCCCAGCCATAGAGGCCGTCGCGGTGGGTCCATGGTTTATCAACGGGGCGCGGCAGGGCCATCATGCTGCGGAGGTAGGCTTCGGCCGCGACCATGTCGCCGAGGTCGAGGTGCATGGCGCCGAGTAGGGCCAACGCCTCGCGGCGGTTGGGCTGGGTGCGGTAGGCCGAATGCAGCGCGGTGAGCATGGCTTTGTATTCGGCGGAGTCGGTCTCGAGGATAGGCGGGCGGGCCAGCTCGCAGATGTTGAGGCAGAGTTCGTAGCGTTCGGTCGGGGCCAGCTCGGGGTGCGCCAGGCATTCTTTGGCCAGTGCCATGGCCTCGTTCTTTCGGCCGTGGCCCATGTATTCGCCGTGCAAGTGATAAGTCTCAGCTAGGCTGCGCTCGGCGGCCGGGATGCTTTCGAGGATGGTGACGTTGCGGTTGGCGCCCTGCTTTGGCTCATCGTCGGGGAGATGGACCACGACCGGCGCATCGCAGCGGGCGATCTTGGCGTCGGCGTCGAGTTGGAAGTTCTCGTGGATGCGATTAACCCACTTGCCCTTGTCGCGGCGGACGAGGCGCTCGCGGATGTTGTGGGCGATGCCTCGGCCGGCCACGTCGTGGTAAAGGGCGAAGGCGTCGAAGTCGGCGCCGAACTTGGTGAGCAGCTCGTGGAGAGCCTGGGCGAAGTCGGGGCCGGGCGTATCGTCGGCATCGACCCAGAGCGCCCAGGGCTTGGTGGCCAAGTCGAAGGAGGCTTGCCGGGCGGCGCCGAAGTCATCGACGTGGGGCCAATCGTTCTTGGGGTCGTTAACGTAGACGCCCATTTTGGCACCGTGTTTCTGGCAGACGCGGGCGACCTCAAGGTCGGGCGGCGTGTTGCCGTGGGCGTGGACGACGCACAGTTCGCTGACGACGGGGTCGAATTGAGTAAGGCAGCGATCCAAGCGCAGGGGTTCGTTGCCGACGATGACGCAAAGCGCGATTTGCTCGCGCGGGCTTGGGTTCTCCATCTCGGGCGGAGCGCCTTTGTCAACAAACGAAAACCCCGGGCGGATGCCCGGGGCTTCGTGTTGCGGTTGTGAGTGGAGAAACTACGCTCCGAGAGCCAGCTTCGCGGCACCCGTGATCGCGCGGGACGCGCCGAACACGCACTCGAAGGAAACGTAGTGTTTGCCGGTCGAGGGGTTGTAGTGGCGGCGGTAGCCGAGGGTCAGGCCGCTCTGCGGATCGTTGACCACGGTGGCGGCCAAATATTCGCTGGGAGCCTGCGGCTCGAGGGCGCGGACAGCGATGGCGGCGGCGTTCGGGTGAACGGCCATGGCAGCCAGGCTGATGCTGTTGGTCGGGAGAATCAGACTTTCGTATGCATTCATCCCCAAAATGCGGGGCACGCGGCCTTCGGCGATCACGTCGCGGGAACCAAAGGCGCTGGCATCCAACAGGCCCGACTGCGACAGAAGGCTGTCGTAGAGGTTGGTGTTGAGGATGAGCGCGCGGCCCGTGACGGGCACCTTCTCGTCGGACAGCGCCTTGCGGAGCGCCCTCGCGTTCGTGATGGTGAACGCGGAGAGGTTGGTCAGCGTGGCGCTGAACTGCGCGGCGCTGCCGGCCGTGGTGACGAACAGGTTGTAGAACGAGGTCAGCACCGACTGCGCGAGAGCCTTGCCCTGCTGGGTGGCGAACTTGGTGATCTCGGCAACCGAAGACTTGGAGTATTCGGTGTCGGACAGCGAAACCGTCACGATGCGATGGGTATCGACGTTGATCGTGACCTTGTTCATCGTGCCGCCGTCTGCCTCGTAGGAGTCAGCGAAGGTGGTCGCGGTGAGGTTGGCGATGAGCGGGACTTCGACCGATGCGCCACGACGCACGACTTCGTTGGAATACGAGGTCGTGAAGATGGACAACGGCTCCAGATCCGCAGTGAAAGACTCGAGCGCCGCTTGGGCGATGAGCTTGTCGTTGAGGGCTGAGTTGATGGTAGCCATAAAAGTTAGGTGTTAGAGGACGTAGGTGGAAAAGATTTCGCGTTTGTGCGCGCGGTAAAACTCGGTGGCGGCAGCACCCTCGAGGGCGGCAAACTTTTGCGCGGCGGTCAGTTCCGGCTCGGGAGCGACGACAGCCACGGAGTCAATGCCAACAGAAGCGACGATTGCCGCAGCCTGCTCACCAGCACTTTTGGACGCGGCGAGCAGTTCGTTGATTTGCTCGTCCTTGCTGGCGCTCTCGGCGGTGAGGCGTTCGACTTCGGCCTTGAGGGTTTCGATTTCCTTGGCCGTCACTTCGTCGGCTTGCGCGCGGACGGTGTCGGCTTCGACTTTGGCGTTGAGTTCGGCCTGGAGGGCGTCAACCTTCGCTTGAAGTTCGGCGTTCATATTATCCTCGGAGGAGATGTCAACGGCGTCGTCGGTGACGGGCGCTTCGACCGTCGGCTCCACGACTGCGGGAGCGGCCTCTTCGGCTTTCGGTAGGTTGGCGGATTTGCGGGCCATAAAGTTGGAAAACTTGTCAAAGCGCGCGCGGGCGGCTTCGGGCGTGACGGAGGCGGCGGCTTCGATGCCGTCTTCGATTTCGTCGGCAAAGCCCATGGCCACGGCCTCGGTAGCATCAAGCCACGTTTCGTCGTCCATCATGCTGGCGATGGTTGATGCCTCCATCCCGGTCTTGCGCGAATAGGCGTTGACCAAAGTGTTTTTGAGTTTGTCGAGAACGTCGGCCTCTTTGCGGAGATCGTCGGCGTCACCGACGCTCAGGCTCCACGGGTTATGGATCATCAGCATGGCGTTCTCTGCCATGACGACTTCCTCGCCGGCCATGGCAATGACGGACGCCATCGACGCCGCAAGTCCATCAACATGAACGGTTAAGCCGCCTTTGTGTCGTCGCAGGGAATTGTAAATGGCCGCGCCTTCAATGACCGAGCCACCAACGGAATTGATGCGGAGGTCAATGTGCTGGCCTTTGTATTTTTTAACCTCGGCCAGAAAGTCTTTGGCGGTAACTCCTCCGAAGCCAATCTCGTCGTAGATAGAAATCTCAACGCTGCCGGGGGCTTCGCTGTTTGCGGGCGATTGAATTGCATACCAGCGGTTCGCGCTCATTGCTGCGGTGGCGGTGTCAATGGCTCGCCGGGGGTGACTGGTGCGGGGTTCGGATTGAAAGTGGCGATGGAGTCGGGGCTAATGCCGAACTCGGCGGAAAGATCGGCAAGGAACTTGGCCTCGACGGCGCGCTGGCGGAGTTGGTCTTTCCACTCGAAGCCGCGCTCGGAGTAATCCTCCGAGTAGGTGCGGAGGCCGGCGCGAACGTCGTTGAGGTTCGCGGCGGCTTCGCGGCCGTAGTCCACCGATGCGGCGGCCGGGCGTTGCCACTCGACGCGCCACCAGTTTTCGTTCTGCGGGATGAGGCCGCGCTGCATGCCAATGGTGATGACGTGCGCCCAGACGCGGGAGCAGAGGCGGTCGATCAGCAATGCCTGGCGCTGCTCAAAGGTGCGTTGGGCGCGGACCAAGACGGCGCGCAGGGCGGCGCCGCCGGCCTCGGCCGGGCGTGCGGCGAACTCCCAAGGCACGCCGAGGTTCAAGCAGACTTCGCGCAGAAGGATGTCGCAGAACTCGCGGAAGTTTTGCGACGGGCGGTTCGATGTCCACGAGATGAGGTCTTCGCCCATGGAGAGGCGCGGGATGGCACCGCCGGCATTGCCGAGGCTTTCGACGGTGATCTCGTTGGTGCCTTCGCTATTGATCGAGGTGCTCGACTCGCCGAAGAAGTCAGCGCCCTGCGGGTTGGACGATTTGATGGCGAGCGCGATGTAGGAGGAAATTTTGATGGCCATCTTCTCGAAGCTGACGGCGTCGGACACGTCGCGCAGGTGATTGATGGACGGCGCGAGTGGTGTGACAAAGCGCAGCTCGTCGCCCTGGCTGGCCTCGCCAACGTGAATCATTTGCGCGGCCGGGATGTCCTCAAAGCGAGCCGAGGTGTCGATGCCGTCGCCGATCAGATGGCGGTAGAAGATGGGGCGCATCTGGGCGTTGACCACCACGCCGTCGATGACGTTCTGGCCACTTTCGCGGGCGGTGGGATTGGAGGGTTCGTAGATCGAGGAGCGGGCATCGCCGATGCGGTGGGCAAGGATAAGTTGCAGGGCGGGATAGCCGGTGGACTGCACGGCGGGGCGGAAGAAGACCTCGCCGTCGCGGTCGATGGCGACGGAGGCCAGGCGCTGCATCTCGCGCCAGGTGTAGCGGCCTTGCAGGTCGGCCACGCGGGACCACTGCTCGAAGAAGGCTTCGGCGGCGGCGTCCCAACGCTCGTCACCGCTGCGGGCTTGCGGACGGATGCCGGAGCCGACGGCGTAGCGGGCTTTCTCAGTGATGAGGCCGCGCAGGAAAGGCGCGTTGTTGTAAAGCCAGCGGGACAATTTCATCAGGCGCTCGCGGTCGGCGCCGCTCACGTCGATGTGGCTA
>Ga0315900_10004356_pt1 | contig 20021 bp, 12 predicted proteins | sample LakEriMetagenome_FD_203521 | JGI IMG/M metagenome (GOLD analysis project Ga0315900, IMG submission 203521) | Freshwater fungal communities from buoy surface, Lake Erie, Ohio, United States - Buoy 12 MA114 | ecosystem: Environmental > Aquatic > Freshwater > Lake > Lake biofilm | place: USA: Lake...
GGCTATGGATGTTCTTCGTACTCGTACCCGTTGGTTTCGGAAGAATACGAGTGCGACACAGCCGACAAAAGTGAGCCTGAGGCGCTCGCCGAGTTCGTTCGACATGCAAAAAATCGGCTAGCGCCTCGGGCTCAAAAATCGGCTAGCGCCTCGGGCTCAAAAATCGGCTAGCGCCTCGGGCGCATAAAAATGACAATTGACCTTTGTCGGCCGTGTTGAGTACGAATGCAGGCGAGCGAAACCTGGGTGGCGACCAAGCGATAACTGTCCGACGATCGCGACCATCCCGCGTGAGCGAGGGATGGCGCCATTATGTTTTTATGAAGGCCCCTCGATTGTCCCTCGCTGGCAGCCTCTCCGTTTAGTAGGTCTTCAGTTGGATGTTCTTGAACTGGACCTTCATGGGAGGCCCTGCGTGGACTTGGAAGGCAAGGATTCCTTCGATGGCGGCCTTGGCCGATTCTTCATCGCGAGTCTCCGACATGAGAGTATCGTTGATGTAGTGTTGCAACAGCGGCCCACGAGCGACGATGCGGTAGTGGTTCCAATCTTCCCACTTGATGCGGGACAGCAGCGATTCCGGATCGCCGGTTGTTCCGGCTTTCGATTTCTTGCCATCTTTGCTGATGGCGATGATCTCGCCGCGGTCGGTCAGGATCCCGCGGCCCCGTTCTTCGTAGTTGATCCCCATGTAGCGTTTTCCGGAGTCGATATCGGCTTGGTAGCCACCGACGACAAATTTCTCCTGGTCGAGAAGCTTGCTGCGGTATTGGATTCCGGAGTTGCCCCCTTGGATTTTGAAATCGAGTTCGAGTTCAAAGTCTTTGACCGGTTTCTCGTAGACCAAGAATGTATTTTGGGCGATGGGAGCATCGGCAGTATTTTCTCCAGTGATGGCTCCATCTTCGACCCGCCAATTGCTGGGCAGTCCGGACCAACCATGGAGCGATTTTCCATCGAAGATGGAGACCGCTTTGGGTTCGCTCGGCTTGGAGTCCTGGGCTTGCAGAGGAATCGATCCGAGCAGCGCGAAGGCCATCGCACTTTGAATTACAACGTTGCACAATCTCATGAGCTAATCCTTTTCGGTGATGAGGGTAAAACGCACTTTGGTGGCGCGATCGTCAGATACCGATAATACTTTGGCCGTTACACCTGGCAATTCGATCACGTCGCCGGCGATCAGCAATCGTTCGACTTTGTGGACCAACAGGCCGGTCACCGTATCGACGTCAGCTTCCTCGAATTTGATCCCCAGCCGATTTTCGACAGCTTCGACAGCCGTGGAGCCAAGGACGACATAAGCTCCCGGGCCATCGGGAACGATCTCGGGTTCTTCGACATCGAATTCGTCGGCTACATCGCCGATGATCTCTTCCATGACGTTCTCGAGCGTGACGATTCCGATGATCATCCCATACTCATCGACGACGAAGGCCATATGCTGGTGCGTTCCTTGAAAATGCCGCAGCAGTTTGCTAATCGGCATATTTTCCGGAACTTTTTTCGGGGGACGCATCAAGGTGGTCCAGTCGAACCCCATCTGAATGTTGGCCCCGGAGATGTCTTTCACGTGCAGAACACCCATGACTGAGTCGAGCGATCCATCACAAACCGGATAACGTGTGTGCTTGGTACGTCGCATCATTCCCAGGATGACGTTGGTGTCGTCGTTGATATCGATAAAGTCCACGTCGTTGCGAGGGACCATGATGCGGCGGCAGACCAGGTCGTCGAACTCGAAGACGGCGTTGATCAGGCTGTGTTCGCTCCGGGTCAAGTTCCCATGGACATGGGCTTCGCGAAGCAAAGCGCGAATCTCCTCTTCCGTGTAGGGGATCGAACTCTTGGTCTTGTCCCCCGCTCCTAGAATCCGGAGGAGCCAATCGGTGGAGATGCTCAGGATGACCATCAGCGGATAGGCGATGACATAGAAGATAGCCAGTGGGAGCGCGCAGGCGAGCAGAAGTCCCTCTGGCTTGCGAATCGCGAATACCTTGGGGGCCTGCTCCCCGACAACCAGGTGGAGGGCGGTCACCAGGGTGAACGCAAAGGCGAAAGCGAGCCCATGAACGACCGCCTGCGACTGGATCCCGATCTTGTTGAGCACAGGTTCGATGAGGTGCGCAAATGCGGGCTCGCCAATGGCACCGAGTGCCAAGGAAGCCATGGTGATCCCAAGCTGGCAGGCGGACAGGGAGTGCTCGAGGCGCTGGGCGAGCCACCGGGCTGTTCTCGCAAACAGCCGTTTCTCGGCCACCATTTGCTCGATGCGACTCAAGCGAACTTTGACCAGCGCGAATTCGACCGCCACGAAGAAACCATTGACGAAGACCAAGATCAACGCCACAAAAATTTTCGCGAGATCCGGTAACCAGTCTGTCATTGTGTGTGGAAGATACCTCCTCAAAGCACTGCTTCGGCGATTTCTGAATGGAACATTGTATCGGATCCCGCGCGCCGCGTCCGCTACCCGGAAAATCCCCTACATCCGTTCGTCTTTCCGGGATTGTTCCCCTGGGGCATGTCTTGGGAATTTGTGGGGATTTTGGACGTGCAAGCCGAGAAATACCACCGTTTGGGGTGCCACACTTCCCAAGGCGAACCGTCCGTCGCTCCCTTCCTCTCCCCATCTCCCTTGCGTCTTGGAGCACCCTCCCAATGGCAAATCCGCCGCTGCTGCACCGTCTGGACAAAGCCCTGCGAAACCATCCCCACTTGAACCGGCAACCGGTTTTTGTGGAGCGTCAGCAGGACCAACTGATCGTCCGAGGAACCGTCCGCTCGTTCTATCACAAGCAAGTTATCCAGGAAGCGATCCGCAAAGTCGACCGGGATGCAGAGATCCAGAATCTTGTGGAAGTTCAGTAACGGTTCCTCGCTTCAAGGAGTCGATCCCAGGGATCGCCACGCTTTCTTTTCAACGCCGAGGACCTCTTGCATCGCCTCCAAGAGGACCTCTTCCACCCCGGGAGCCACCAGCGACGAACGGGCTTCGGTTTCGTAGCCCCCTTGTTGGTACGCGACTCTTGTGCCGATGTAGCAGGGCCCATAATCTCCATATGCCGCAACGGCCAAGAAAGCGTCAGGAACCATTTCGCTGGCGGCCAGTTGGTACTCGACGAACAATTCTCCGGGCATGTGCAGGACCCGCGCCGAGCCCAGTCGCAGGCATTGAAGCGTCACCGGATCTTTCGCCGCACATCGCCGCATCCAAATTTCCTGCGTCGCGGCATAGATCCTCTCCTTCAGCGTCCTGGAGGGATCGCGCACGATCTTCTCGATATTCTCCAACTGAAGCTGCTGCGTCACCGGCATCACCACATCGCGTGTCGTCCACGCGATATCCGTCGCGGTGATTGCGGATCGTTTTTCGGATTCCACTGCCCTGCGCATTCCATCCTCTAGTCGACCGGCAAGAATCGGTCGATTCTCCGGGGCACCATCGTTGTATTTTCCCGCCCCGACATTTCCTCCAGCCCCACAAAAATGAACATGTGGGACTCCGGTCGCTTTCTCGCGAGCGTTTCGAGCGTAGCCTGGAAAGTCAGGATTCACGTCTCCTTTGCCGTAGTAGCTCTGAGGATGCGTCGCATAGTAGGTCAGAACCACCAAGCGTTGGTCGCCATGGAAGAAACTGACCGACCGAACAAAGGGATCGATTACTCCCTCAGGTTCCGCTCGGACAGCAGGGTCTTTGGTGGCTGTCCAACGTACCGCCTTGACCCGTCCGTCGGGTCCGAGGATGCGGCGATTGGATGCGACCTGCTCCACGCGTCCTTGACCAACCGCGATGTGGGTTACATTTTCCGCACGCTCCACCGCGGCTTGTACCGCTTCGACGGCCCGATCCAGGACGATCTTCGCGAATCCCGAGTCGAAGATGATCCCGGTCGCTCCATGCGACTGGGCCAGCAGATCCGCGGAGAAATCGCACCAGGGCGCATCGTGCTGATGGACGGTATGCACGGCCACGCGATCCGGTTCCGTTCCGGCCGCCTTCGCCAGTCGTTCGCGAAAGATTCGATTCCCATCGTTGCCGATCCCGAGCCAATCGACCGAGCACATCACGATCGGTCGACCGCTCCCGAGCAGCACCACGCCTCGACACCGCAAGGTTTCAAGAACCGAGCGAGTTGGGCTGTAAGCCAATTGACTGCCGAGCGGAGGGGTCGCATCGACATCGAAGGTTCCGATCCGCAGCGCATCGCGCTGCTGGCTGTAACAAATCGATGCGCCAAAGTTGACCAGAAGCAGCAAACTCAGCGCGATCGGAAGTTTTCGGTTGTTCGGGAACCGCATGGTTGTTTGCCCTCTTTCTAGAGAAGTCGATCGAGTTCCTGGACCAGGTTCGCGAAGCGAGCCAACGCGGTTTGCACCGGCTGGGGTTGGGTCATGTCGACTCCCGCGTCGCGCAACAGGTCGAGCGGATCCTTGGAGCATCCGCCCCGCAAGAACTGCAGATACTGATCCAGTTCGTCCCCTCCCCCATGCATCACGCGCTGCGATAACGCGATAGCCGCCGAGAGACCGGTTGCGTATTTGTAAACGTAAAACGCGCGGTAGAAATGGGGGATGCGGAAACATTCCAACCGCAGTTGGTCATCGATCACGAATTTGGGGCCAAAGTAATCCCGCAGCAATTCGCCGTAGACTTCTTTGAACGAAGCGACGGTCAGGGGTTCTCCCGATTCGGCCATCGCATGCGTCTTCTTTTCGAACTCCGCGAACATCGTTTGGCGGACGATGGTTGCGCGGATACTGTCGATCTCGTGATTGATGACCGCCGCGCGCTGCGCCTTGGATTCGGCGTTGCGTATCAGGTGATCGGCGAGGAGTTGTTCGTTGAAAGTGCTGGCGACTTCCGCCACAAAGATCGTGTAGTTGTAGTACTGGAACGGCTGGCTTCGGGCAGAGTAGTAGCTGTGCATCGAGTGGCCTGCCTCGTGGGTCAACGTGAACACGTCGTTGAGCACCTCGGGCTTGTAGTTCATCAAAATATAGGGATCGCCGTCGTACGTCCCGCAGCTGAACGCCCCGCTCTGCTTGCCTTGGTTTGGGTACCGATCGCACCAACGGCCGCGAAGGCCGTTTGCGAGGTTCTGACCGTATTCCTCCCCCAAGGGCTTGAGCGACGCCAAAACCACTGCGACCGCTTGGTCCCACGAATAATGCGATGGAACATCGTTGAGGATGGGGACGTAGGTGTCGTAATGGTGAATCTTATCGATCCCCATTTTGCGTCGACGCATTTCGAAGTACTCATGCACGGCCGGCAAGCTCTCGCGCACGGCGGCGATCAAGTTGTCGTAAACGCTGACCGGAACGTTGTCGGCGAACAAGGACGACTCCAGAGCGCTGGGATAATTGCGAGCCCGCGCATAATACACATCGGTATGAATGCTGCCGGCGAGCGTGGCGGCGAGGGTGTTTTCGTGGTCGGTGAACTCGGCATAGTATTGGTGAAACGCTTGCTGCCGAACGTCGCGCTTGGGAGAAATCAGCAACGAGGTGAAGGACGCGTTGGTCAGGTCGACCGTCTCGCCGTGTTCATTTTCGATCTGCCCAAATTTCAAATCCGCGTCGCTCAATTGCCGAAAGGTTTTGCCCGCAGTCTGCGCCATCTCGCCCTGCATGGCCAAGAGCCGCTCCTCGGATTGATTGAGCGTATGGGCCCGGTAGCGATTGATTCGCTCGAGCACCAGACGATACGGAGCCAAGCACGCGCTGCCGATCATGCGATCCATCTGCTCAGCCGGGATGGAGAGGATTTCGGGGCGAATGAAGCTGGCGGCTTGACCGGCCCGGGTGGCCAAGTTCTGGTAGCGGGCTTGGAATGCCTGATACGTACTGTCGGCTTGATCCTCGGTGGTTTTCAGGAACGCGTACGTCCCGATCCGCTCGGCCATTCTATCGGTCTGCACGTCGTGATCGAGGCACTCAGCGAGTTGCTCAGCGGACTGCGCCAGAGTCCCCTGAAATCGAGCAAAGCCTTCGATCAATCGCTCCAATTCGGGGATCGCCTGCTGCCAAGCGGCATCGCTGGGGAACAAGCTCCCCAAATCCCACGTGTCACCGACCGGAACCTCGCTGCGTTTTGGGTTCTTTCTCACGACCGTCTCGATCCCTTTTCATGGAGAGTACATACCAAGCGGATGGGAATGCAATTTCCCGGATCCCTCCGTTGTACACTCCCGGCGCGGGGCGGTCATTACCTGTTAGGCCGCAGCAGCACGCGACGAAGTCGCGGCCCTCAGAACCCCCGCCTCCATCGTATAGACCTCGTCCGCCAGGGCGACCAAGGCTTCGCGGTGGGTGATGATGATGATGGTCATTTGCCCCTTCATGGCCTGCAGCGTTTCTCGAATCTGCAATTCGCTGGCCATATCGATCTGGCTGGTCGATTCGTCGAGGATCAGGATTTCAGGCTTCCGCAGGATGGCTCGGGCCAGCGCAATGCGCTGCCGCTGGCCGCCGCTGAGCTTCTGCCCGGACTGACCGACGATCGTGTCGTAGCCGTTGGCAAGGGAATGGGTGATGAATTCGTGGGCATGCGCCAGTTTGGCCGCATGCTCGATTTCCTCCCGGGACGCCTCGGGCTTTCCATAAAGGATGTTCTCATAGACCGAACGGTTGAACAATTCGGTGCTCTGGCTGACCAAGGTGATCCGCTGGCGAAGGTCGACGAGCGCCAAGTCTCGCAAATCGATTTCATCCAACGCGATCGATCCAGCGACCGGATCGTAGTACCGGCACAGCAATTGAATCAGCGTCGATTTGCCGCTGCCATTGGCTCCCAGAACAGCAATCGTCTTCCCGAATGGGATCGACAGGTCGACATCGACCAGCACCGGTTGACTCGGATGGTACTGAAACTGAACATTCCGCAGGGCAAGCGTATGATGCCGTCCGAGGATGGTTTTCGGTTGCTGGGCCTCGACCAGAACGGGCTTCGTGTTCAGGATCCCGTACAGCATATTCGCAGCCACCACCCCTTGGTAGATCACGACCGACACGCCGGACAATTTGCGAAGCGGATCGCTCGCGCCGATCAGCAAGCCGAAGAAGATCAGCAAGTCCGGAACACTCATCGGGGCGTCACAGACGCGAAGGGTACCGAGATGCGTCTGCTTGTTAACGACCAAGTACGCTCCGGCGCATACGGTGATTGCCACCATGGCGACGCCCACCAATTCTGTGAATGGTTTGCTGACACCATTCCAAAAGATCATCCGCATGCTGATGCGTCGCATGTCGCGCGTGGCATGTCCGAATCTCGCTTTTTCGTGCGACTCCATCGTGAACGCTTGAACCGTGAAGATATTGCTTAATGCTTCGAGCAATACTTCATGAAATCCAGCATTGCGATTCAGAATCGAAGACGCGATCGCCCGGATTCGGCGGTTGAAAAATACGACGATTCCAACCAGGAGCGGGGCGAGTACCAACGACAAGAGCAGCAGTCGCCAATTGATCAGTGCAGCAAAGATCAGACAGGAGACGATCCGAAGCGGTTCGCGGATCGCCGCTCCGAACAATTGCACCAGTCCATTGGTCAGCCCGTCTGCGGCGGAAGTGATCGCCGCCAAGAAACCACTCGTCCCATATTCCTGATACTTGGTCCGATCCATCTTCAATACCGAATCGAACACTCGCATGCGAAGATCGCGGACGATGCTTGTCGATACATGGCCGATGATCAGATCGTTGCTGAGCATCAGGATATGCTTGATCATCGTCGTTACCATCAACAGCCCCATGATGGCGCAGATGGAACTGAACGGATCCCGAGGAAAGAGCGAGTCCGCCGTTTGCAGCGACCACTGTCGCCACGACAACACCCACGCCTGATACCTGCGATGGCGCTCGAGCCGGGTACGATCGGCGTTGTCTCCCGCCGGTACTTGAGCCATCTCCGCATCGATCTTGGCCAGTTCCGCTTTGGAGGTCGCGACCCCTTTGTCAAGCCACTTTTGGATCGGCTCGCCGTTGAGTGTCATTTCGACCACCGGCAACAACGCCCCGATGTTGGATCCCCAAAGGAAGGCGATCCCCAGCGAGCACAAGGTAGCGAGAATCAGAGCTGGGGTATGGTGGAGTGAATCGCGGACCGCGTTCCAAAACGACTTCATTTTTCGTTCAAATCTCTCGCATGATTGGGTCTTGCAGGCAATCGAAGGGTATCCCAAATCCCCAAGGTATGCGTCAAGCCCAAGCCCCCTCCCCCGTAGCTACCGTCGCCAGACGGTGGGGATTTTGAACTCCGCCGGACTCCTCTTCGTATGGCCTTGCTAGCAAAACGCAGGAGGCGGTTGTCATGATCCACCCTCACCTCTGAGATTCTTCGATGTTCCTTCGATTTTTCGTCTTCCTGATTCTATGGCTCGTTATTGGACTGGGGCCTACGGTCGCTTTCTCGGATCCGCCTGCCGCGTGGCGCGTTGTTGGTGAGGGAGTTGTTGTGGAAAGCGCTCATCCCAAACGGCCGGGTGACATTCGGGATTTTGCGACCCAACTCAAGATTGCGCTCGACGAGCGAACCGGTGAAGGTCGGCTCGATTTTTTCGATACGCAGGATACCAGTTCTCCGGCGACGACCTACTATTGGCGTCGCGGGCGATTGTTTCAGTCCAATGCCGACCAAGAGGATCTCTCAGCGGAAGGTTACAACGATCTTTCGTCTGCAGCGATCGCGGTACTTCACCCGAAACTCCTTGCCACCTATCTGCGAGAGCGCCCGGAAAACGCCGACACCGCGTTCGGCATGGAAGGGTCGAATCTACGAAGTACGTTTTGGTTCGCGATGGGGGATGTGCTTTGGTTTGCCGAGTTGTCACCGCCGGTGGCAACGGCAACCAGTTCACTCATTCACTCGTTGACTCGAACCGTTCACAATGACATCGACGGCATGATGCTTGAGCGGATTCAATACTCGGAGAGCTCCGTGACCGTGACACGATCGCTTTCTTCGAGCGGCGACGGAGTACGCACGGTTGCGAGATTTCAGTTCGGTGCTCCGGAATCGATCGAACCGTATCGCACACCCAAAGGGGACCCGCGTCGCGATGCGGCCATGGTGATTCCTCCCGAAGAGTTTCGCTTTCGTGACTTAGGCGGTGGGCTTTTCGCCTGCGAACTTGCGCAACCGAATGCGAGGGTGTTCGTCGTAGAATTCGAGGATGAACTTCTTGTCTTCGAAGGGCTCTTCAGCAGTCGCAATGCAGAGACTATGGCCGCAGCGGTGCGAGATCGGTTTCGCAAGCCGGTTTCGCACTTCGCCTTCAGCCACATTCATCCGCAATATCTCGCCGGTGTTCGAGCTTGGGCGAGCCAAGATGCAACCATCCTTGTACCTCCCACCTCGGTCCCGTCGGTCACGAGCACCCTTGCCGCCCGTTTTGACCTTCGACCAGACGCGTGGTCCCGCACAAATGGAACACCTCGGATCGAGACGGTGGTCAAGCAATGGTCGCGCGAGGATTCATCGGCCTCAGTCGTCATCCTGAACGATTTGAAATCCGATCATACCGACGAGTATTTCGTGGTGTACATGCCTCGCACGCGTACGTTGCTGACCGGAGACCTTCTATTTTATCGCCCTGGTCAGCCTCTCCGCAATCGCTCGTTGACCCTCGCCCGATATGTGCGGGAGCTAGGGCTAGAAGTCGAGCGATACGTGACTACATGGCCATTGGAGTGGCCCGGCAAAAACGATTTGACTGGCGAGGAGTTGCGATCGGCGGCTGCGGCAGGCGAAGCAGCAGAACCTGCCAAGAAATAGCCACTCGTTACTACCGTCGCCAGACGGTGGGCGGATCCCTGCGTATTAATGGCTCGCCGCCCGGTCAATTGCCCCTCCGCGGCGGTGGTATGCGTTCGCGGTTTTTGTTTGCTAGCGTTTCCGCTCGCCTTTACTCGGACGCTGACGGCTGCTTCAACTTCCCTTGGGACTGCAATTGAGCTTCGAGCCGCTTGAGTTCCCGTTCGAGTTGTTCGGCTTCGGCGGCGGACTTCTCTTTTCGCGTTGCCCTCAGCAACTTCGGCGCTATTTTCATTGCCTTCTCGGCTTGAAAAGTATCCAGATACAGCATGAATAGGTTGGTGCAGTTCACGCAGTCTTCGTGAAGACGTACCGAAATCTCAAAATGCTTGATTGCCTCCTCAACCTGCCCGGCTTCAACCAGAAGCGTGGCTAATGCGCCGTGAGCTTCCCAGGTATCGTGATACAGATCAATCGTCTCTCGATACTTCTGGATCGCTTCGGCGGCCATCCCGTTCTTTTCGTAAGCAACCGCCAGCATGTACACTTTTCTGGGCTGACCAGGAAACAGTTCATACTGCTGACGGCAAATGGCCAGCAGCCGAGGATAGTCGCGAATGAAATCGAGCGTCTTGATGAGTGCGTCGGAGATGAACGATTTGGGGTTCTTTTGGTAAGCGGCCAAAATCTTCGGCAACCCAGTGTCGACATCGCCCTGGTTGCACTCCTCGGTTCCCTGGAACGCCAATGCGATGAAGTCTTCGGGATGATACTTCACAACGTAATCCCAGATTTCAGAGGACTTCTCTAACCGATGGACGGTGCTGATACTGACAGCACCCAATCCAAGTGTTATCGCAATCATCGGTATCCACGCGAGAATCTTGCTGCGGATGGGCAAGTCGGACCAGGACTTGGAAATGCGTAGCAAACCCACTGCAAGAACGGTAACAAAGATTGGAATGACGGCCATCAACGTGACATACAACCTTCGTTCGGCCATCTCCTCATTTGGTAGCGGAACGATGAGGGTGGGCGATAGGATGGCGAAGAACCACAAAAATCCAAAGCCAAACACAGACCTTCGCCAGAAGAGATAAATCGTAGCCAAGCCATACACAGCAAGCCCTACGACACCGGGCCATGCTTCCGCCATCGAGGTCAAGGTTGGAACATAGTAGTGGATCAATAATGGAAACGGATAAAAGGTTAATCGCCAATAGTTGAAAAACGTGTTGCTCTGCGTTAACCAAAAATCGTAGGCGGAGATGGTATTGTTAAAGCCCGCAGCCGGTGTACCGCCTCCCGTATAGTAGATCGCAGCTATCGGAACCCAACTCAAGATTAATCCCAGGTAGAGGATCCAAGATCTTCGCAGAATCACCCCGAGGGAACCTCCGATGAAGGTCCATTCGTAAGCTGCCACCATCGAGGGAACGGATGCCATCATCTCCTTGCTCAGCATGCCGCAAACACTGAGGCACGTTGCGGCCAACGCAATCAGCAGCTTGAGCCACCTGGACTTGACTTTCCAAAAGCCGATTGCAGCCAAGATGGTAAGGACATAGAAAAGCCCCATCTGCAACTCGGTGCGTTGAGTAATGTAAACGACCGTGTCCTGGTGGACGGGATGAATCATCCAGATCATTGCCGCGCCCAGACCTAGCGATTTTCCGAGAGCAGCGAACTTGTCTTGGAAAACCGGTTGCTGCAAGGTCAGGACGACGATCCACCACAGAATCGCCGACACAACAAAGTGTCCGATGATATTCCACAGTCGATAACCGGCCGGATCCAATTCGCTGAAGTGGTAATTCAGTGCCAGGGTCAAGTTGACCAATGGTCGAACTTCGAGCGGCGAGTACCGAGTTGGCCGCAATGGCCCATCTTCACCTGGCTCGCCGAAGAGCGGAAAAAGCTTTTTGATCGATTCGTTCGTGGTAATCGCGACGTAGTCATCGTAGATCAAGTCGTAATGCAGCGTGCGACCATAGACAAACCAAGCGACCGCAGCCAAAACGATCAATCCCAGCAAGGTCGTGAGGACACTCTTTCCTTGCCGTTTGATCTTCGAAGAACTAGCTAAAGCGCTCTCGGGCACAGCAATATCTCGCTAAAATCGATTTGAGTGTCAAATACGGCTGAGCTATCCCAATCGATACAGACGGCATCCATCGCGTTCCGGGTATCGAACTTGCAGCCTGAGAACCAGCGAATCGTACCTCCAAATTCCACAGCGGCAGGCCCTAGAACGCTTCCGGTTTACAAATCGATATTTCCACGGAGGATTTCCAGGTTGACGCGTAGAAAATCGGTTGTGCATCCTATAGTTGGCTGAGTCGAAAAGCCCGCCTGCAGGTGGTCTGGCGTTTTTTGGGAAACATTGCATATGCGCATTGCAGTCATTGGGGCTGGTCCGGCTGGTCTTACAGCCGCTCTGCAGCTTGCCAGAAGCGGTGCACAAGTCGATGTTTACGAAGCAGGCTCCCAGGTCGGCGGGCTTGCCAGGTCGATCAATCTTTGGGGCCAACGCGTCGATATCGGTCCTCACCGTTTCTTCAGCACGGATGCGCGAGTCAATCGATTTTGGCTCGACATTGTTGGCAAAGATTACGATCTGATCGATCGCCTGACCAGAATCCACTACCAGGGTACGCTGTTCGAATATCCGCTCAAGCCGCTGGATGTTTTTGGCAAATTAGGGTTTCGAGAGACGGTTCAGACTTTATTTAGCTATGCCAAGCAAATAGTGCTCAACAACCCATCGACCGGAGCGGGCGACTCGTTCGAGAGTTGGGTGGTGAAGCGATTCGGACGCCGGTTGTACGAAAAATTCTTTAAGTCCTACAGCGAAAAGCTTTGGGGGATACCTTGCTCGGAACTAAGCGAGGATTTTGCGGCTCAAAGAATTCGCAGACTCACGCTCAGCAATGCTGTTGCCGGTGCACTGTTTCGAAAGAGTCGCAGTCAACACCGTACGTTGGCAGATTGTTTTGCATATCCCAAAGATGGCACTGGGATGGTGTACGAACGTATCGCCGATCGCATTCGCGCCGCCGGTGGCGGTGTTCTCCTCAACCAGCCCATTGAATCCGTTGACGTTGAAGATGGACGCGTTATCGGCATCAGGACGACATCAGGAGAACAGGCTAGCTACGACCATGTCATCTCAACCATGCCGCTGACGTTGCTCGTTCAAAATCTTCGGGATGTTCCTAGCGCAGTGCTCGATGCCACTCGCCAGCTGAGCTTCAGAAACACGGTTCTGGTTTACCTCGAAGTGGCTGATCCCAATCTTTTCCGGGATCAATGGCTCTACATCCACGACGCTTCCGTATCCGTCGGCCGTGTCACGAATTTCAACAACTGGAGGAAATCAGCCCAGAGCGGCTCGTCAACCATCCTTTGCTGCGAATACTGGTGTGGTGAAACGGACGCGACCTGGAACGCATCGAATGGCGATTTGACGCAAACAGCCGCACGAGAACTAAATCGCATCGGACTTCTTCACTCGCAGACCATTTCCGACAGTCACATCATTCGTATTCCACGTTCGTACCCGGTCTACAAGATTGGCTACGATCGGCATATCGAAGTGATTGCCGAATACCTGAGTTCGATCGATGGCCTATCGGTCATCGGTCGTTACGGCTCGTTCAAGTACAACAATCAAGATCACAGCATACTCATGGGACTGCTGGTTGCTGAGAACATCCTTCATCGCGCTGGTCACGATCTGTGGAATCTGAATTCTGACTTTGAGTCCTATCAAGAGCAATCGTTCATTTCAGCGACCGGCCTTGTCTCGGCTCAATCGGGCGAATTGCTGGAGGCATGTCACTAGGCGAGCAACATCATGTTTCACGATCTGAAAGAGAATGAGCAGCACTATGACCGTGTGTTGCTGTCCAAGAACTCCCTTTACTACGAGCGCTTTGCCGATGACATTCTCGAGTCGCGACCTATCGTGGCGGGTTTGTTAGAAAAAGCTTTCGAGGGACTGTTTCCGGAGAAGGTTGGCTCGATTCTCGACCTCGGCTGTGGAACCGCGTTCTACTTTCCGATTCTCTCAAAACATGCTCAGCAAGTGACCGGGATCGACGTTTGCAAGCCAATGCTGGATCAAGCCGACAAAATGATTGCATCGCGGAACCTGACGAATTGCAAAGTGCTTCGAAGCTCAGCATTTGAAATTCCAGTGGAAGATCATTCGATCGATGTCGTTCACTCGTGGGATTTCCTGCATCACGTCAGCGACCTGAATCTGGTGTTCCAAGAGATCCGTCGAGTGCTAAAGCCAGGCGGCAGATTTGTAGCCGTTGAGCCCAATCTACTCAACCCTTCGATTGCCTGGTATCACGCGCGACGCAGGTCCGAGTGGCGATTGTTTACGCAGAATCAATTCACCATACCCCAACAACTTCGAAGCCACTTCGATTCGAAGATCCATTTCGACAACACGATCATCAGCTTCTTGAACGAAAAGACCTATTGGATCTGGAAAACCGTGGAGCGTTTCACTTCGGTTTGGCCATTTGCCTGCTTGTCCTTTCGCTACATCATCGACAGCAGGCTGAAAAAGTAGCTGTCTTGGTTCACCAGCATGTGGAATTTGCCATATCAAGGTTAACGCTTGGCTCAGCAACTGGAGTCCGGTCCAAGAGTACTTTCTTCAACTGGCCTCGTATCATTTCTTCCTCGTGTTCTGGGAAGCAAAGTACCAAGCCGTGGCGGTGGACGCCAAGACAATGCTTTCATGAACGACATGGTCGCCGTGTTGCGGCCCCACAATCTCGCGGCAGAGGTGGGAGCAAGTCGTTTTCAAAACGCGGCTGATTTCCGCACTCTTCCAAACGCCCTCGCGTACCGTCGGGCATCGCCGATCCTGCCTGAAGCGTTCTGCGGCTCGCCGGTTTTTTCGCTTGCGAGAACGTGTTGTCCATCGCGACGTGGTTTCGGGAGTGGTTGTAGCAAAATGAGACACGCCCGACTATATTGGATGGGGTCTCTTCCCTCTGGATTCACCAACACGGCATGTCGACTTACCTCGCCGTCCTTCGCGGCAATGACCTCAATGCGCGGTTCCCTCTCAACCGAACGCTGCAAAATCGAATCGGCCGAGGGTTGGAGTGCCAGATCCAGATCAGCGACCCTCTGGCTTCGCGGGTGCACGCGATCATCGAGCATGAAAATGGCCAGTGGAAGGTCAGCGACTCCGAGTCCCGCAACGGAACGTTGGTCAACGGCTCGCGCACCGACTCCGCGATTCTAACCAGCGGCCATCGCATTCGAATCGGGAACACGGAGTTCCGGTTCGTCGACGACACGATCACCGATGACCTGACACTCGAGCGGATCAATCAGTCTCACGACTTGGTACCGGGGGATGGTACCAAGGGTTCGGCAGGATTGGTGACGGGGATGAGCGCCTTCGAAGCGCTCCGCTCTGGCGGACGGGCGGAGGATTTGTCCGACCTGCATCAATTGTCCCTCCGTTGTATCTCGATTTCCCAGTCGGATGAACTGGCGCGCATGGCGTTGGAAGTGATGCGAGCTCGCACGCACGCCACAGTCGCTGCTTTTTTGATCGCCAACGAGTACGGGGGGTTGGACGTTCACTCGCAGATACCCTCCACGACGGAGAAGCAATTTCCGCTCAGCGATCAGCTGACCGACATGGTCTGCAAGCATTCGCAAGCGGTATGGCTGAAGAAGGAATCGAAGGCGAGCACCGACAGTCCGAAACGTCACTATGCCGATGCGATTTGCGTGCCGTTGATCGATGGCAACAAGACGATCGGAGCGGTTCATCTGTATCGCGAGAAGCAGGTTTTCGAAGCTCACGCGTTTGATTTTGCGATTGCCGCCGCGAGCATTTTGTCAGCGGCCTTGATCCGCGCCCGCTCGGCTGAGTCGCTCAGGATTCATCACGATCGTATCGCTGACAAGAACGCGGCGTTCGACGAATTGCTCGGCGAGAGCGACGTCATGCTCGAACTCAAGGAGCGGTTGACGCGCGTGGCGAGGGCATCGGGTTGCATCTTGATTCGAGGCGAAAGCGGATCGGGCAAAGAGCTCGTCGCGCGTGCGATCCATCGCGCCAGTCCGCGTGCCAAAGTGCCAATGCTGAGCGTGAACTGCGCGGCGATCCCTTCGGAGTTGATGGAGAGCCAATTGTTCGGCCATATGAAGGGAGCGTTTACGGGAGCGGACAAGGACCACATCGGTTGGTTCCAGCAAGCCAACAACGGGACTCTGTTTCTGGATGAGATCGGGGAGATGACGCTCGATGGCCAAGCGAAATTGCTTCGCATTCTCGAGGGGCATCCATTCCTTCCGGTCGGCGGTCGCAAGGAGATTCGCGTGGATGTTCGCGTCATTGCGGCGACCAATCGTGACCTTCGCGAGTTCGTCGCGGAGAAACGTTTTCGCGAGGATTTGTTCTATCGCTTGAGTGTCTTCGAGATCCTGGTCCCCCCCTTGCGCCAACGCGGTGGAGACATCGGCTTGTTGATCGACCATTTCTTCGATCACTTTTCGCGCCAGCATGGGCGATCGGGTCTGAAGCTGAGTCCGTCGGCGCGGAGCATGTTGCTCGAATACGGTTGGCCGGGCAATGTTCGGCAATTGCGGAATGTGATCGATAGTGCCGTGGTGCTGGCGGTGGGGAACGAAATTCGGCCATGCGACCTCACCCTTCACGAAGCTCGTACCGAGGTGCTCGATACGCTCAACATCGAGCAGTGGGAGCAGCGGTTGATACGCGAGGCGCTGCGCCGCACTCGCGGGAATATTCCAGAGGCATCGGAGTTGTTGGGTATCTCCCGGGCGACGCTCTATCGCAAGCTGGAGACTTACGCGATCAACCGCGAAGAGTTGTCGGGGTGACGGTTTATCGCGAGTGACGGTTCATCGCATCACTTTTCTGCGCCTTTGTTTTCATCCCCGTTTTTTTCGCCCGCAGTCTTTTCGCCGCGGAGCGAATTGAAGTACTCTTTGAGTTGATCTCGTTGGGCTTTGGGGAGTTGGATATTTTCGATGGCGTCGGGCTCATCGGGTTGGGAGGTCAGGACAGCCTCGCGGGCTTCTTCGCGTGTGATTCCCTTTCGGTTCTTCCCTTCGGTCTTGCCGCCATTGACGGTTTCTCCTTTTCGCATTTCGTCGCGGACTCGAGCGTCGTAGTCTTTGAAACCGGACTCTTCTTCATCGCGATCGCCGAATCCTTGTCCTTCGCCCATGCCGTCGCCGGGTTCGCCCTTCTTGTCACCTTTCCCTTTCCCTTTCCCTTTTTGTCCTTTCTGTCCGTTCTGTCCGTTCTTGCCTTGGCCACCCTTGGAACCTTTTTGGCACTCGGAGCAACCTTCTCCTTGGCACTCGCTACATTTCGAGGCGTTCTTGGCGTCTTCGAACTGCTCGAGCATTTCCTCGAGTTCTTCTGCGTTTTCCTGGTTCTCTCCCATCTCGCCAATTTCTTCTTTCAGTTCCTCGAGCGCTTTGGCGGCCGCTTGCTTGTCCCCTTCCTTCATGGCTTCTTGGGCTTTGGCTAGTTTCCCTTGGATTTTTTCCATGGCTTTGGCTTCTTTTTCGCCATCGCCGAGTTTTTCAAGTTGTTTTCGGAGGGCTGCAATTTTCTCGGTGTTTCCCTCGCGTTCGGCTTTGGCCAGTTCGCGTTTGGCATCCTGCTTGGCCTGTTCTCGTTTGGCTTGCGCTTCGTTTAGGGCTTTTTGCAATTGATCGAGCTGTTTTTCTAGCTGCTTGGATTGCTCTGCGTCCTGCGATCCCGACTTGAGATCCTCGATCATCCGTTCGAGTTCTTTTTCTGCTTGTTCGAGATCACCGTCCTTGAGGGCTTTGGCTAATTTTTCTGCGGGCCCTTTGTCGAGATCCTTGAGGTTCTCGAGAGATTTTTTCATGCGATCGCCGCCGCCGAGCGCGTCTCGCTTTTGTTGCAATTCCTGTTTGATGGAATTCAAATCCGCGATGATTTTTTTCTGATCGGCTTCTTTGGCGTTTTGCAGCGCGTTGATTTTCTCTTCGATCCGCTTGAATTCTTCGGCGGTTTCCAAGTCCCCCACCTCTTCGGCGTCTTGGCGTTTTTTCTGGATGGCTTTGAGGATCGGTTGCGTGCTGTTCTTAACGTTGACCAAGGGTTGCGATGGGGATTTGCCGGCCACGAGAGTGGAGGTCAGATCTGCGTCGGGAACCCAGAACAGGGCGATGCAAGCCGCGAGAGGGAGAGCGGTCCAACCGATTTGCGGTGCGGGTCGAATCGGGAAGTGGTCACGGACGTCGATCCGTTGGAGTTGATTGCTTGTATCCTCGATCAGGGCTTGGCCGACGGCGGATTCTCTGTCTTCGGATCGCAATTCCAACGTGCTCGAGCATCGTTCGCGGAGGGAGAGGCGTCGATCGAGTTCGACCGCCGTTGCCAGACGGGTGGGGCTCGTCATCCACGATCTCAAGAGCGAGACCAGGACCGCGGCGATCGCCGCGCCGATCATCCAAATGCGGGCCCACGAGTCGAAGGTGTACGGAAGAAACCAGATCTTGGGGATGAGCAAGGCGGCGAAGCAAGCGGTGAATGCACCGACCCAGCACCACCCGAGATTGTTTAGCCAGGACTGCAACCACAGTCGTCGCCAGACCCGCGTCAGTTGCTTGTTCAAGATTTCCATGTCAGCGTCCGGTTGTTCGCGAGAAGAGAGAGAGAGAGAGAGAGTCAGATTTTCATAATAGGTCGCTTGGGCGCCGGCGGCGGGAGCATCTTCGCTTTGTCATCGACCGGAAGCGGAGGATTGTTGTTGGGGGCAGGTCGATTGTTCGCTCGCGGTTGTGGATTCAAGTCAGTAAACGATTCGACCCATTCCCAGCCGATGGGGTGTCGCAGTTCCCGCTCCGCGAGGAGTCCCCAAGGTGTTCCGCGGTGCTTCTGAGCAACGCTTTCCAAGAGACTTTTGGCAAGCTTGCTTTCTTTTTCCAACTTGCTGTCGACATCGACGCGATCGCTGGGCTTGAGGGTCCATGTGTTGCTTTTGGGGTTTTCGAAGCTCATACCCCGTTTGGCTTTCGCGAGCATGGCGTTGTAGGATTCGGCTCGAAGCTTGGCGGCCAGGGCCGTGCCATAGGAGAGTTCGAAGCTCGCCAGCCAACGCGGGGAGGTTTCTCGGCCTCGGAATTTTTCACCTTCGGCCAACAGTTCGCACATCTGAGACAGTTCGGGGTACAAGCGTGCGGATTCCAGTTGGGCTTCGGTGAGTTCGCGGGTGAAGACCGCTTCGTCTTGTTTGATGAAGATCGCTTTGGGGCGGCTGAGCGTCCCGACTCGGGCATGTTGGGTGGCATTGAGCAGAGCCAATCGCAACGGGCTCTTCTTGACACGTGCCATGTAGTCCGCCTCGGTCAGATAGTCGGGCCGATACCGGTCCATGGTTTCGGGATCGAAGAAGTAGCTCATTTGCGACGCGAAGGCTTCGATTTCATTGCGCTCGACGCGAGAATTCAATCGACGATTCGGATGGATCGTGAAATAGATGCCTCCGGTTTCGTAGCAAAGCTTGGAGAGGGCGTAGGGACCAAAGCCGGAATCGATGACCGGTTCCTCCATGTAGTTGTCGGCATATCCGATTTTGACCCGTTCGGGGAACAGGGACTCGGGTCCTTGATCGACTTCGGCCCAATCCTCCCCTTGTGCGTATTTGGAATCGAATTCGACGAATCGGATGTAGGCCTTGTCTCGGCCGAACGGAGAGGGAACCCCCATGACGTAACAGGGCATGGCATGAAACCGACAAACTTTGATGGTTTCTTCGGCCATTTGGAGGTCATCTCCTCGTTCGTCGGTGACGACGACCAGCATCACATTGCGAGCCGGGGAGGCGGGCCCGCGGTTTTGCCGCAGGCTCTTGTGCCGATCGATGGCGTTGCGGATCGCATGAAAGACCATCTCTTCGCCCCCTGCGATCGTGATCGAATCGATGGCAGCGCGGATTTCATCCAAGTCTTCGGTCGGTTCTTTGGTCAACATCTGCACCTCGCTCCCGAACGACATGACCGAGGTCAATAGTGGAGCGACCTGGGAGGCTCCATCGCGCTCGCTATTGGCCTTCTGAACAATTCCCAATTGGTCGTAGATACGGTCAAACCGATCGCGAATTTCCTGGCGGCGTTTGACCATGGAGATCGAGCTGTCGAAGATCCAAACAATCGCGGTGGGCTGTTTCTCGATCGATGTCAGGATTTCGTAGGTGATGCGATCAACAGC
>Ga0315900_10004357_pt1 | contig 20020 bp, 16 predicted proteins | sample LakEriMetagenome_FD_203521 | JGI IMG/M metagenome (GOLD analysis project Ga0315900, IMG submission 203521) | Freshwater fungal communities from buoy surface, Lake Erie, Ohio, United States - Buoy 12 MA114 | ecosystem: Environmental > Aquatic > Freshwater > Lake > Lake biofilm | place: USA: Lake...
TCTAGCAAAAGCAGTATCAAGTCCTTCTACTATTGCAAGAAGTTCTTGTCCAGATCTGTATGCGCTACCGCCAAAGTGTGCAGCAGCAAAGCCTCCAGGAATATCAACTGCTGTTCCTGTTCCAAGACCTTTCCTGTATCCAGGAATATTTCCAGCAATCATTCCGTTAATTAATGCACCATACTTTTTAGTCATGTCTGCAGGAATAACTGCTTCGCCAGGAGTTAGCATTGCTGGGACAGTATCTTTATTTCCACTTCCTGGTACTATCTGAACACCTTTATTATATTTCTTTGGTGGCATCATCATGCCAGGATTACGCTGTGCAAATTGCTGTAATGCACTTAAAGCAGAACGATACTCATTAGCAAGATTTCTTATAGCGCCTGCTTCAGCATTAAATGTTTGTGTTAGTCTAGCATGTGATTGATCAAGTGAGTGTGCAACAGCGGCAGCCCTTTGCTGCTCAACTGTTAGAAATTCTGTTTGTTCTCCAAGAACCTGTGTTTGACCAGTTAATCTTAAATACCCTTGTCTTAGAACAAGAGCGCCTTTAACAATATTTGCTAAACCATTTGCAAGCAAACCAAATGTCATAAGTGCTACTGGACCTATTGCACCGATTGCAACAGTTAATACCACTATCGCTTTCTTTACTCCAGATGATAGGTTATTAAACTTCTCAAGTATTCCACCAATAAATTCTAATATTGGGGTAACTGCCTGCAAGAATGTTTCTCCAACTGGAACAAGAGCCATCTTTAAGTCTTCAACAGACTTACGGAACTTATTCATTGCAGAATCTGCAGTCATTCCTAATTCTTGCTCAGATAGTGCAGCAAGATCTTCAATTGATGTGCCTGCTAAATCTAGAACACGAGCAGCCTGACCAGTTTGATTTGTTACGTTATCAAATAGTGTTGATAGACGAGCAAACTGGAATTTACCAAATAGTTGTTCAATAGCACGAGCACGAGTTAATGGGTCAAGAGTATCTAGTGCTTGTGCAAAAGCAATAACTGTACCTTTAAGATCACCCTTGTTTGTTTCAACAATATTTTTTATATTAATTCCCATGTCAGCAAGAACTCCTGCTGCTTTTTCTGTAGGATTAATTAATGATGCAAGACCAGACTTTAATGCGTTAGCACCTTCAGATGCATTTACTCCACCCTCTTTCATTGCTGCCATAAAGAAGGCTAAATCTTTTACGTCACCGCCAAGTTGTTGAATAACTGGAGCAACTTTAGGAATAGCAGTTGTAATATCATCAAGAGATACAACAGTTTGGTTTTCAACTGCGTTTAGAAAATCGATTGAACTAGCAAGACTTTCAGAAGACATTTTAAATGCATTCTGTAATGAAATTGTAGTTTCAAGTGCCTTTTGGCTTTCAATCTGACCAAGCACAGAAAGACGAGTTGCTTGTGCTGTCTGGCGTTGTAGATCAATACCTTGGAAGCCTGCTGCTGCAGCCTCTGCTGCCAAACCGACAGTTTGAGATACTGCTACTCCATACTTTGTAAACATTTGTCCAAGTGCAGTAACATCAGCAAGTGCCTGCTGTGTTTCTTCTCTTGGTGTAAATAAATCTCCATATACTTTTCTAAACTTTAGCGCTGCCGCTTCCATTTCCATAAATGTTCTTGCTGCAGTTGTTCCAAGAGTCGCTAGTGGTAGAGTAAAACCAACCATCAACTGACGGCCAGCCCACTGTGTATTCTTACCGAAATTTAGAAGGTTTGTAGAACCTTGTTTTACTAATTGATTAAATAGTGCCTGTCTTTGTGCTGCCATCTGTAACTGAGTTGACATTTTTGACATGTCAAGTTCATTTGGCATAATTGCGATTGCTCGCATTGCACCACTTGCATCACGACCCATCTTAATATACTGAGTCTGTAAACGCTTTACATTTTCTTCTGCTACCTTATTTATTGTGCTAAATTCAGAACTGAATAACTTACCGAATGTTTTTGTTGATGCCCCAGCATAGCGGAAGTATTCCCGCATTGAAAATTTATTTTTTTGTAAAGCGTCAGTAAATGATTCTGCTGTTGTTTTAACAGTTCGTAACTCTGCAGAGAACGCCCCAATAGCATTTACGCCATTTAGGAAGTTTCTCTGCAGATCACGTTGTGCGAGTGCAGCAGTTTCGCTGCTTTTAGCAATTGAAGAGTGAAACTGTGATATCTGACGCTGTAATGCTTTTAGTTGTGCTAATGCATTCGACGTATCAATATTAACGCCAATATTAGCATTAACGTCAGCCACTTCTCACCTCTTTAGTTTTTAGTTGCCAAGAACGTCTTGAGCGACAGCAAGTTGTGTACCTGATGCAGCCTCAACGATCTTATATACGGTTGGCAAATCCAAGATATCCTCAAGTTTTGAGGGATCAGCCAACTCTGGCTTGTATTGCTGCATTGCAATTGCAACACATTCTACAAGAAGAGTCATAGACTTTTCATTATCATCCGCCACCGCCGCAACTCCCTCAAACTTCTTCATAAAAGGACGAAGAAGAGAAATTTTTAGAGGGCGAACTGAGATTTTTGTCCCATCCATAAGCGTGAGTTCTTTAGTCTCATGCGTAGTTGTTGCCATTTTTCCTCCTATATAGGTTATGTTAATTATAGCACAAAAGGCCTATTTTTACTAACTTCGTAAATCTTCGTAATCAAGCCCCATGCCAATTCCAAATCCAACTTTTCTAGCATTTTCTCCTTGTAATGCCAAGATATCATTACTATCTTGTGCTTTACCTTTGCTAAATACCCTGGCCTTCATATCTTCCCATTCTTTTTGTCCACGTTCAGCGCCAGTAGCCTTGTCTAAATCTACCCCCTGAATTGCAGCCAAAAACTTTCTTTCTTGATAGTCAAGATCTCTCTTGCTTTCTAATGTAGTTAATAATTCTGGCATAGATAAAGACTTTTCTAATTCTTGATAATCTTTCCATATACCCAGCAAAAATACTTCTGATTCTAGTTTTGCCAGATCTAAGTCATCCCAGGTTTTACCACTACTTGTTGCCTGCTTTTTGACAGGCTCTTCTGATTGTTGATTAATCTTTATTCCAGCAGAAATATCTAGTATTTCATAAATAGTAGGTAAATCTATATTGTCTTCAACGTCTTCAGTTGTTTTTGATATTTGTGGATAAAACTGTTTCATACATATTCTTACACACTCTATTAATTTTTCAATTGCTTCATCATCACTTTTTGACTCTTTTACATTTTCAAAAGCAACCATAAACTCCCTAAGATATTTGATCTTAAGTGGAGTTATTTCTAATTCTGTACCGTCGATTAGAAAAATATTACCCTTTTTATAAACTTCTGTAGCCATTTTATCTATTCTATCATAACGAAAAACCCGCCACAAAAAATGTGACGGGTTTCGTTAATCTAAAACTAGATTATTATGATGCTGGTGCCCAAGTACGGTCAACGAGTTTTCCGTAAGAAGCACTAGTATCTTCAGGAAGAAGACGGAAGGAAACCTCAAACATTGAAGGTTCGTCACGCTTTGCGGATACAGTTACGTTCTCAATTGAGAGCGCACGATACGCAGCGTAAACACGCTCAACATATGCGGAGTCTTCGCAATCTCCAGTTCCAGGACCTACAGCAACAATACCACGCTCAACTGGGCATTCTCCAATGTCTCCTGCGGAGAGATTAAGAGTTTGTCCTGCTGAAGTAGATTTTGTTCCTGATAGTTCAGAATCGCTGTAAGCAAGGGCCAAGAGAAGATTCTCAAGGGTAGCCTCAGCAAAAGCAGTTGCCATATTTACTTGCATTCCCTGCTTGTATAGTTTAGCAACGTCAAGAAGTTGGTCAACCTGTACTTCACCGAAGTCTGGTTGGAACTGCAATTCAAGACCATTCATGGTATAGCCAACATTTGTAAAATCTAAATCATCGGAAAGAGTATCTCTGTACGACTCATTTGCATCAAATGCTGGTAGTGTGCCTGCTGTCAATGTTGTATCTGCAATAAAGAAAGCGGCTGCACCGACGATAATATTATTCGATGTACCACGTGTATATGCCATATTTTTCACCTCTACTTTCAATAGAATCTATATGAAGTTTTTGGCGGGTTTCCTCACCACAAGTATAACAGTGTTTTTAATTATAGGGGTAGTCTGGAGGGGTATTAGAATGATAGTCGTACTCAATAATCAGTTTATTTGCATATACCGTTCTGGCTGAGGCCAACTCAAGAATATCCCTAGTTTCATCTGCCTGATATACCCTGATATTATGAAAATATATGTTAAATGGAACAGTCTTAGGAGAAACGCTGGCACAGTAAGTGTTTACGTCTTGTGCTGCTGCGTCTTCACGATCTAAAGCATCACTAATGATTCTATGTGCATCAGTAATCTTGCTTAGATCTGTACAATAAAGATAGTAGACTACCTGCTCTCTTTTGTGTCTATAAAATGGAGTTGGTCTAAATCTAATCAATCTTTCATACTGAATTAGTAATGGATCATCTACTCCAGGTGCTCCCACGTAGTTCTTAAATACGTCTTCTATATTTGTTGGAGTAGTAGGAAAAATTGGAATCATTTGTTCAAACCCACTTAAAATATCAAACATTTTTAATTGTTCTACCACATATTGATTTATAAATATAGGTGGAAAAGATGTGTCTGTTAATTTAGATACATACGGCATAATCTTATTCTACCTCAATCTTGGCATTGGTAATCCATTTATATCCAGTGGAGACGCCCTTTGATCTACCCTGCCTTGCCCCTGCTGCAAAATTTTGCTTAAATATTTTAGGCTTTTTTATATAATCAAATAGCCCGCTTGCTCTTAAAAATCCTTGAGTAAAATATCTTTGCATGAACTGATCAAAAACTCTTTCAAAAGACCCTTGAACTTCTTCTCCCCCAGGATTTCTTACGGTTATTGGCTTTTTAACAAAAATGGTTTCTCCACCTTCATAAAATCTTAAAACAGAATTCGCTTTTGGTTTAATAGTAACTGGAACACCATTTTCCATAATTCTTGCTTTGTTATAAAATGGTGTATTACTATTTGTCTGGATTGTTCTAGACTGTCTAAAAGTAGAGCCAACAGATAGTCCAAGATTACTAACAGTATAATCAATATCAAATAATCTTGCAGATGGACTTCCAGTTTGATACCATTCATACACATGGTGTAAAGCACTTCTGTTTGATCTTGCTTCAGAATCTATATACATTCCAAGAGCCGCAATAGTTGTTTTACCTAAATTATCTAAAAATACTTTTTTGCCTTTATTAACACCATCTATAAAACCAAGAGAATATTCTGCAATATTTATTAATTGTTTTTCAAAGTTATTGACTGTTAATGATACCCTCATTAGTCACCTACTGCCTGATTTTCTGTTCTACGCCATAGCATTCTATAATATTCAATATTGCCAAATGGATTTATAAAAGGTTCGATTGTACCAACTTCATATATGGTTCCACGACCAACTCTAGGTCCAGCGGTTTCTTTATATATCAATGTGTCAGATGCATTTCTAATATTAGTAACTAAGATATTGCTGACTGCATTATTAACTCCATCACCAGAAATACGAATATCTGATTTAGATCGTGCAACTAATTTACCATCATATTGTAAAAATACTTCTGGCTTTAATTCATCAGTTCCAGCCCCGCCTACTGTTGTGGCATTACAAACTACAGTCCTATCAAAAACCCAATCTTTATTTGGTTGACCATATTGATTTTGAGTAATAATTGGATAATAGATATCCGCTTTCATTGGATATATAAAGTCTGTGGTTTCACAGGTATTCATTATAATACTCCAGGTGAACCAAAGTTGGTTATATATTTCTCCAAGATTTTATCAACTAAAAGATTGCCTGTTCCAAAGAAAGATCCTTTGTCTACTTGAACTTTAAATTGATCTGTTGAATAGTTTGTAATATATCTCTTATGATATTCTAATCTGCCACACTTTAAATCATCGATAAGCATTAGAATTGCATCTTTAATATCATAGGGGACTACTTTATATCCCGTGGCCAATTGGAACAAGTAGTTCCATCCCATAGGGAATGTTACTCCTGGTGCTACAGCAATTGTGTTTGGGCTATCTTCTGAGTCATACATATATACGGAATCAGAGTATGCTAGTGGTACTCCTCTTGGAAAACTTGCTTGACGAATATAAGAATCTGATTGTTGCGTCCAGTCTTTAATAATTGCAGTTTTATCTTTTGTTAAAAGGTAGTTCCACTGTCCATCTCCTTGTGCTTGCGGATTGTCATCATAATCCCAAACAAGTTGATTATTTTCATATGCCTTCAAAATTAAATATGTTCTATCCCAAACTGGCATGAAGTCTGTATTATTTCCAATTGTTTCATACCAAGATCTTTCATAGTAAAATCCTCCAGGAACAATTGAATCAATAATTGCTCTTGCTAATCCCTCATAATATGTATAATCTTTAATTTCTGTTGCTGTTGTTCCAAGTGTGCTTGGATCTACATATGGTCGCATAATCTCTAGATTATCTTCAACCACAATATCGCCTTCTTCTGCGCTTGTAGACGCAGTAGTATAAACAGCATCATAAATTGTCAGCGCATATGACTCGTCGTATGTATTAAACATGTCTGGAAGAATATATGTGATCTGAGAACTTGCTGAAGATGTTATAGTTGCTGTAACATCATTTACATTTCGTGTACCCTCATTAATAACCAAAATATAATCAGTATTTGGCTCTGGTACATCATATGTAATTGAGAGCGGATATGGTGGGAGTCTTAAGATCTGCATTATACTTTACCGTAATGTTTGGCTACCTCTTCAGGCTTTGCTAGTCGCACTGCCTTATGCTTTAGCCATTTTTCGGATACCTCCTTGGTAACAATATTATAACCCCTTTGGAGTTGCCCCACGCCATTCCAATGTAGGTTTCTTTCTGAAAATACCGCAATTTTTTCTTGAACGGTATCTGACTTTACTTCTTGATGATCTTCTCTAGGAACAAAAGGTAAAATTGCTTCTAGTAAATCTAGTTTTGTTGTTGCACCAAATACATCAATATCGTTTTTCTTTGCATATGATTTTAATTGTGGTACTGTCATCTTATTGAATTTTTCTACTACTTCTTTTGTTGTTGCCATTTTATCCTCCACTGCTATTATATCAGAAATGCCTATTTATATAAACTTTGTGGTTTCTTCACCCCAGAAGGAGTTCCACTGATAATTACATTTTCTCCAAAGTTTGCTGTTGGTATACAACCAAGAGCATATTTTTGTGTTATTACTCCATTAGGTCCACTAATGATTGTTCCTATACCGCCAACTGCAATACATCCATCACCACTGTGTTGATGATCTACTGTTGGACTTCCTGGATATGACATTTGTTCTCCTAATGTGATAAAGGAGGACAGTTTTACCTGCCCTCCTTATCGGTTAGTTTTTACAAACTATGCAGTTGGGTCAACGGCTGCATCTGCGTAAGCAACTGCATCCTGCTCTTCCCATTGAATACCAAAGCGGACGAATACTGTGTATTCAATTGTATCCTTCTTTGGCTTGTACTCACGGTTTACCGTGATATCACGCTGGAAGCCCCAAACACGGTTTGCAGGGAATGTCAAATCGACATAATCTGCTGGGTAATAAGGTACTTCCATAACATCGACACCGAGAACACGAGTTGTACGTGCTCCACCGAATGTCTGTCCAACACCATCAAGGTATTGCTGACGATTACGCTCTGTACCGCCAGTACGTGGTGCAAACGCTTCAGCAATAGCATCAGCGAGTGTACCATTATTCTTAACAATTCCTTGGAAAGCATCTGTACCAGCATAGAACTTTAGGTTCTGCTTGACAGCACGATACTTACGTGGCATTGCAAGAATAATGTCCTGCATGACTTCTGTTGTCCAGTTGTCATCGGTTACAGTAACGAGTGCTTCGTGAGCATCTCCGTCATTCTGTACCTTGTAGACGAAACCTTCCATGATTGAAAGGAAGTCGCCTGTTGAACCATCACCATTAATAGCGAGGTCTTCGATATCGTTAGCAAATGCATTGGTCATCAAGCGAACTAGATGATCTTCCAACGCACCTCCTTCAATATTGTCTTCAAGTGATTCTGTAGATACTTCCCAATCAAGACGAATCTTTTTGGTTGTAAGTTCTACCTTTGTGAATGTAGCACCTGTATTTGTGTAGTCATTGCTTGCCTGTGCAGCAGCACGGATTACACGCTCACCAACGTTAACCTTTTCGATTTCCATGGTGTTTGCTCGCATTGTAACTCTACGACCATCCTTGGCGAGAACTGTTGCATCCCACACGTAGTCGATGAAGCGGCGAGCCTGCTCTGGCAAAAGAATACCACCTGGAGTACCAGTTGGATTTACAGCGTTTGCGCCATCAGTATCGCCCCAATTTGGAGTTGCGATGTTACCAAGGTTTGCACCAATATTGCTTGTGGTTGGGTTAGTTGCTGTTGCACCACCGATTCCACCTGAAGCAAAAGAACCATCACCATCATGTTGATGTGCGACAGTTGGAGCGCCTGGGTAATTCTTTACGATTTCTTGTTCCGACATATTGTTCACCTCCTAGTGAATATACCTTTTATTTAAATAGGTCGGCATTTTTGAGGAAACGACCGCCCCATAGGGATTTTTGAGTTCTCACTTCTGAAAACTCCTGTACGATCTCGCCTAGATCGCCAGACTTGCGGAATGCGGTATCTTTTTCTACAAGATCTACTCGCTTTCCAAACTCATTAAAAGTTCCCTTTACTTGGCTTACCTCATTTGCTACAGCCTTAACTTCGCCTGTAACTGTTTCAAGGGACTTTGTGATTGCTTCAACGTTAGCCTGCATAGACTTAACTGTTTCAGCAAGATTGCTCAAGGCATTAGTAAGAGAATCATTAATATCAGCAACAGACTTTGCAATCTCTGCTGCAGTATCAACAACTGCATCTACTGACTTTTCCGCTGCACTATCATCAACAGGAGCGTCTGCTACTGGTGCTGATTCTGCCACTGGCTCTGCAACAGGTGCTTCTGCAGGAACTTCTGCTGGAGCATCTACTAGAGCCTCTGCTACAGCATCTGCTGGAGCCTCTGGAGCAACCTCAACATTTTCAACTACTTCTGCTGCATCTGCAACTGGTGCATCTACAACTTCCATTGTTTCTTCTGTCATAGGATTTTCCTCCTTTGTCATCTTAATTGTTCTAATGCCTTTTGCACTATCAACTAAGAACTTTACTGTTGTGATATCTTCTTGATCTTCAACAAACCCAATGTTTTGCATTGAGCAGTTGCAAGATGGACAACTTTCATCAGAATCTTTTGAAAGTCTTACGATATCATCTGTCTTGCACCAATAAACTGTATCAACAACTGCCTTTGCCAAATACCCGCCAAGTTGTCCCTTTTCAATAGAGATAACATTAGCAAATTGATTTGCTGGGTTGTCGACAAGCGATAGTTCGTGCAAGTCATACTCTTTAATTATACGCACTGATTTATCAATTTTTTCATCATACATGTCGTCAGACTTTGTAATGTTTCCACCGATGGAAAAACCAGTCAAAGTTCCATCAAGTACTTTTTCCCAGGTATCTTGTGCACCTTTGGAGACGTATGCAGAAACATAAACTCCGCTATAAAACTTTTTAGCCTGTGGATCAAAATAACGATCCTCTTTAAAAGAAACAACCTTACCGACAGCACTGGGTTGATGCATTTCACGAAGGTTGCCACGGAATTTCTTAAATGCCTCTATACTTGCTTCTGTCGTGACAATATCACCTTGCTTATCTATATTATCTAGAGTAGCAAAACCAGAAACAATACGACGTTCTTGATCTACTTTGCCAATGGGCATTGAAAAGCGAACATTGTCGCCATCAGTAACCCAGTGTGCTTTATTTATAGTCATGGCAGTATTATTATAGCATTTGTTTATAATGCTTTTCTCAATTATTGAGACGCTCTTCCTTCACCTTGTGGATTTCTTCCAGAGATAGTTGTAGGAGAGTCTGATTCATTATTGGCTCTTTCTGCATCCCTTTCTCTGTTACCCGCCAAGTTTGCCCTAGCGTCTGTTGCCTGTCGTGGACTCATTGTAAATGGGTCATCTCCATCTGGACGCTGTGACATATTTAGCATTTCACGAGCCTCATTAGGAGTAATAACCTGAGTCTTGACATAACGTTCAATAATCTGAGATTGAGCAATTTCATCTGTAAGAGTCAATTCATTGAATTTAAGTTCAAGAATATCAGTCTTTTCTTTAATAATCTTATTTACAATCTTTTCTAGATGACGCTGTGCTGGACGTGATACCTGCTCTTTGAATGTTCTGTCTTGTGACAAAGCAGCAGCGATAGCAGCCGAATCAGATCCTCCAAGTTTTGAAATAGGTACTTGGTGAGCAACTAAAATATCATCACGATTTTGTTTACGATATTTTTCAAATGATCCTTCTTGAACACCGTTTTCAATAGGCTGCATACTAAACTCAACCTTATTTCCATCTGTATCTCCAGGAAGTGGGATATATAGCGTTCTGTGGTTTTGCCCCTTTAGTCCTGTTTGCATAAAACGGAACATCTTATCTTCAGCATCAGCAGAGAGTTTTGCACCCTTTACTGTAATAATATATCTTGGTACCGCCTTGTTTTGGAAGTAATCAATATTATATTGAGCAGCAAGAGAGTCTCCAACAAGTGAAGAAACTGCAGATAGAATATCTGGAACGCCATAAAATGTGTTAAGTGGAGAGTATTGCTTGAAATGTAGAATCTCATTAGGACGTGGATCTGCAGTAAGCGGATTTATATTAGTTGCCCCAAAGTTTCTAAAATATACTAACTTCTGACCAATAATCTGTACAAACCCATCACGTAAACGACGAACACGAACTGTGGTTGCTGGAATATGTCCAACATATCCAATTTCTCCAGTTACTGTACGACCAATTTCAAGGAATCCATTTCCTGTGGCCTGAACATCTGTATAAAACTTTTCCATTGTTTGCTGGAAAGTATCCTCATCATTTAATGATTCTAGCCAGTCACGAACCTCTAGTTTCATACGCTCAACACGACGACGAGCACGGTCAACAGCCTCATCATCATCGTTCATCTCAAAACGCAACATTGTGCGATCTGTCAAATCAAACTTGTATCCAAGACCAACAACATTTTCTACCTTAGCATCAATAGCAGCATGATTAGCAAAAGATGTATCATAATAACTTGCTAGTTCATATAGATTGTATGGTGGTGTAATAACATCAAATAGACCATAGCCATTTTGATATACCGTTCCAGGATTAATCTGTTTTGACTGTGCACCCTCTTTACCAGAAGCAAAAGCATTTGCATCATTTAGGTATTGTGGGGTTGGATTAATTGCTGGGTAGCGTGGATTATAACTATCCATTGGCAAAGTATATTTAGCCATATTTCTAGTTGTTCTACGCTTAAAGTTTGTATCCATTCCAGACAAGTCTTTTAGTTGATCCCATGACTTTAAAAATGGATCATTCTCAATAAACTGATTATTATCTGTATACTCAGTATTTAGACTTGCTTGAATATATTCAAATTCTCTATCCATTTTCGTATATATCTCTTCCGTGTGTCTTTAATGTTTGTTGTGCGGCATGAATAGCACCAAGATCGTTTAGAGAAGGAATCATTCCTTGCTTAAACCTATCCATTTGCTCACTATGCTCTTCTTCACTAATTCTTGTAAGGCCTGCTACAAATACCGCCTGACCTTCGCCATCATCTCCATAATGTAGTGCTGCCTGCTTTAATTTTGCAATTTGGCTAATATCGCCACGGAGAGAGGGTATGTTCAAAATACTACCATTGCCATCAGTAAACCACTTACCATCAGCCTTTTTATAAACATAAAGACCCCAGTTATAGTCCTTCTCAATAACCTTACGACGGACATTACCTACAATAGGTTTACCAGTTTTTGGGTTGATCAATGGATTATTTTTAGAACTCATACCATAAGTATAGCAGATTATACTGGTGTTGCGACATTGGTTGACCAAAGTACCTGAGAATATACGCTCAAGTTGTTCGGTTCAATACTAAGACCCTGATCATCATCAATAATAATCTTGTTTGTACCAATATATGTCTTATAAACATCTGATGGGTCTACACCATAAAGTTCTGAGGAAGAAATAATTAATACACCTTCCCATGTATAACTATTTAACCAGTAATCCCAGTCAAAACTGGTCAATCCATCAGACTGAACTCTTAGCCAAGGTCTAGTAAGATTACTTTGTACTTGCTGTAGATTATTAGCCTGATAGTATGCAATGTTATTAAATACCAACGGTCCATTAAGATTAATACCGCCAAGATATAAATCAAAGTTTAGGGCTGTTGCAAATGATACCCCAAGAACGCCCCATTCCTTTAATGTTAGCACTGGCTCTCTTACCAATACACCATTCCAATAATATGCAAGACCATTAAATGCTAAACCAGTATTTAGACTTTTTGCAAATACTCTCGCCCTAGCACCATCTTCTCCAAGAGCCTCCATAAAGAACTTAATAGTGTCACCTTTATATTCAATTTCAAATAATTCTGTTTCTGCAAGTGGGAATCTATCTAAATCTGAACGCATCCACACCTGCATAGCGCTTACACGGTAGTTATCTGAAATAGTTTTATTAATTGGAATAGCGATACCACGACTATTTTGTGGGTCATACTGTCCACGAATTTCAATTCCAGATGTTCTATTCAGATAAAGGTATGGTGTACTACCCTTATAAATGCTAAATGGATTTTTAGCCTTATAGTCATAGTAAAGGCCAGCACGTGTGTATGGGAATAGATCAACTCCGAATCTAGTTCCTACTGGATTAAATGAGTTATCATTAAATGCTTGCGATGCAAGTTCAAGTCTACGAAGCGTAATAGGCTTTGTCAAGATACCACGGATATTGAACTCTAAATGATACACAATTGCAAGTTTATTAAAGTCAACTGATTTATTTGGATAAACAAGAGTATTATCAACTACCTCAAACTTTGTAACATCCCAGTTTGTATATTCTGAAATATCAATAATAGATCCTTCTTTTGGCGGCTCTATGTGTGTAAACGCTGACTGCGGTGCGTTTGCCCCTTCTGCAATATATTGGAAAGTAAGATAACTTCTAATTGACGCTTCTGAGGTATCATATTCATAGAACTTAATAGATTTTGATTCCATATCTTCATAGTTATTCCAGCCAGTAAATAGGTAGTTATCTAAGTCATTATATGTTCTTTGAACTGGATGACCGTATTCTTGGAATAAATCTTCATATGTCCAGGAAGATGTTTCTTCACCCTCAAGTAATTTTGATGGTTTAGGATAGCCAATATTAAATTGAATAAAGTCTAAGTCGTAATATGAAGCAGCGTCCTGATTAGTAACAAATTGACCAAAATATGATAATGGTAAATAATCTTCCCAATACCCCGCAACTCCAATATCTAAGTAATATGTGTCATAGGCTTCTGTTGGCAGCAGCGTATAACTTGCTGTATGGGCAAGAAGCGCTAAAGCATTAGCAGATTCAGCAGAACCAGTTGCTAAATAACTATCAAGAATTGCAGTGCCATTTGTTTCAAAATGGTCTTCAATTTCAAATGCATTATATGAAGTAGATAATCCTACGGAATAAATCTTCCCAGTAAACTGATAGTTGCCAGTCTCATCTCCACCAACATACATCTTTAGTCCATTTTGATTACCAAAGAATGCAGCAACATTACCGCCAAAATAGTTAGAAAGTGCCTGAATCTGAATACCAGCGGCATACTTTTCATCTTGTACAATTATGTCTGTTGTATAAATTTCTTCTTCTACTCCATTAAATGTTAGGTAGTAATGGACTTCATCAAGATCTTTTCTAATACTGAAAGAATTGCCTGTTAGCGGGTTATAAATCTTAAAAAGAGTTTCTTCTGTTAAAAGGTCATCAGATGAAAATACTCCGTATATGCTATGAATACCATCATTAATAATATTAAATCTAGGGAAATTAAAATATGACTGAACTGATACCCACGATGTATTTGGTCTAAAGGTTATAAAGGTATCATCATTAGGATCTTGAATGGCCTGATTATCATCATATAATTCTTGTAGTGTTTTTGTTTCCGTGCTAATTTCTGGTAAAGAGTAGTTTGGTGTTGTAATTGATGTTTCTGTTGTTACAAGATTATCAAACGTACCCTGATCCCATCTGGCAAAATCTGGGTAATTATAATTAGCAGTATAGTCTGCAAATGGATAATCTATAAAAGCCTGTGTTCCTCCATAAGCAGAGTTGATTGCTTCTGGAGACAAAACTCCTTGTCCATAAACCCAACGACGCTTTGCAACACTTACTGCAACTGAATACGGATAGATTGCAATACAGTCTAATTCAATTGGGCTTACCTCTTCATATGCATAAAATCCTAGCCAGTCCTGATCATCTCCACTATTATTAAGAATGTCTGGCAAATCTAAAGTATCTGTATTAATATTTAAGGAAATAACTTCTTCTCCATTTATTAATACTGTTGCATTATTTCTAATGATACGAACATGCACTAGCATTGGTCTAAACCACTCACCAACGAAGTGAGAAGCAAATGTATTTCCAATTACTAAAGTTAAAAAACCACCCTCAATATAAAGACCATCTGTTGATGATATTGGACCAAAAATTCTTTTAGGAGCAAAAGTGTTTGAATTTACTCTCATCCAAAACTCAACAGTATATTCTTTAAATTGTCCTGCTTTATTTAAAAACCCTTTTCCAGGAATAATTAAAGATGGCTCTCCACCATTTTCTCTTAGCCTTGTAATATTTGATGCTCCATAAACCATTGGCAACGCAGTATTACGAGCCTTAAGATTATTGCTTGAAACTAAATAGTATCCCACATCCCCACCTAGACCATATGGGTCAGCAGGTATACACTCTAAAGTTGTTAGTGGAATATTTGATGGTAATGAAATTGGAGTGACTCCAAGAGATGTTGTATTAAAATCTTCAGACCATTGTCCAAGCGTTATTCCATTAGTATAAAATACATAATCTGATGTTGATCCGCCTTGATCATATGTAAACTCTAATACAATTCTTAAATCTGTATCTTCATCTGGAATATCAAATGTGCCAGAAACAAAGCCCCATGCTTCAAAAATATTAGTATCAAATGTTTTTACTCTTTGTATGATTTGAGATGATGTTGTATCTGTATATTGATACCCGATTGATACTGAAGTTAAATATGCGCTTTGAGAATAAAAATATGCGCCAATACAAAATGTTTTAAGGGTCTGGTCTAAATCTGTAAAATTAACAATATTAGGACTTACGCATAGTACACTGCCAGAACTTACTGCAGGAACATCTCCATCTATCTCAGTTGTTACGCTATCTGGAAATGGCTCATTTACGACTGAAGAAGTTGTTGCTGTTCCATCTGTGATTGTCCAAAGACTAACATTTCTATCTGTTTCATCAACAAGGCTAATATAATCAGCACTGTCATCTAATGCCCACATGATGGTGGGATGTTCCGCAAAGATTTTTTCTGCGTATAAATTAGATGGGGTAGTCATTAATATCTCCTACCCCAATTATAGCAGTTAGGATATTTTAATCATACATGTATCTGTAGTACAGTATGCTTCGCCTTCAGCCTCTAAATTGTCTACCCCGTCATAAATGGCAGACCAATTAATCTTCTTTATCTCACCAACATAGGCGTTATATTCGTCTTTTGTAATTTGAGTGTATGGTTGCTGTGGGTATGTTTTATTACCCATAGGCAAAAATGACACAGCCTTGAGTTGACCCTCATACATATGAAGTGCTGGAGCAACATGCTCTGTCTCTTTGTCCTTGTCAAATGAAAGGGTAACAGAAACACCATTGTCTGACCAATACTTTTGAGTTGTAGCAGCAAGACCAATCTTCTCAAATAAAGTGACATCTTTTTCAGATCTAGCATGTCCAGAATGAACAGGGAAATATACAACAGTTGTATTTTGTGATACAAGATCTGCTTCCATTTTATACCCTGCTGCTTTAAACAAACTAATCATTGGATCTTGGTTACCAAATCGGATTGCACGAAGAAAGAAGTTTCCTCCTGGTCCCCAGTGAACTCCTGGAGTTGCACCAGATAGAAGTGATACCGAGCCTGAAGGCTTTACTGTTGTTACACGAATTGATTCACGAACACATAGCCATTCAGAATATGAATGATCATATTTACGAATTGTTTTATATCCTTCGTCCATCCACTCACGAACTGTTGGCAAGCCATTTTGATCTGCAAATGATGCAATACCAGTTAATGATGTTCCGATTCGACGATTGCGTTGCATAATACCATTTGTAATCTGCCAATGTGTAGGAACAAGTGTAACTGTTTTGCCGTAGAGATAAGCAAACTTCAAAGTACGCAAGAAATCTTCTTTTGATTCGTGACGATTTAGATGAACCTCAACAAGAGTACAAAGTTCATAGGATTCTAATGGTTGTTCTGCACATGGATTAAATCCCATAACACGATAGTCTTTTCCATCTGCTGGATCTGCAAGACGACCATAGTTACGAGCAACATCAAGCCAAATAAATCCTGGCTCTCCATTATTTGCAATTAAATCAACATAGTCTTCATATTTTGTTCCCACCTTAGCAGCAATAGAGTTATTGCTCATCCATGCCCAACCAGGATTTTCTGGATCAAATGAATTTCTGTCAGGAAATACTTCTGAATTCTTTAGATTAATAAAGTCTTTATCTTCTGGCAAACCCAAGGCAAGTGTTGCAGAACGACGAACGTTACCAGCAACAACGCAGGTACCAATAAGATTTACAACATCTACAATTGCACGAGAGTCAAGAGTTTCTCCTGCTCTATCTCCAATAACTTTACGAATTGTTTCATGCAATTTAATAAGTGGTGCTGGACCTGAAGCGGTACCACCAAATCCCTTAATAGGAGCACCAAGTGGTCTAATCTTAGAATAATCAAAATTAATCTTAGCCTGTCCTGGCTTTAGGTATGAATTAAGAAGAAGTCTTACAGACTCTACCCATCCTTCTCTTGTATCAGGAATTTCATATGTTATTTCTTCTTTGGTATTGGGATATATTTCCATACCCTTTTCTTGGCCAAGGGTGTCAAATCCTACCCCTACCCCAAGCATCAAGGCATCCATAACCCAGCCAAAAAGGGCACCTGGATCGTTTCTATCAATGTCCCTAGTAGATACCATGGCGCAGTTCTGCAAGGCTGCCGAATTGCGTCTCTCCATCGTCATAGGGGTACCAAAAGCCCATAGCCCACGTCCTGGTGGAGTCCATTTCAAATTAAACATTCTGTCATATGCTTCTTGGGCTGATTTCTGTGCTTTATTGTCATTCCAAGGTAAACGGTTTTCTTTAGCATGGTTCTTTTGAACAGAATACATTCCTTCAATTACCCTCTTGCAAACCTCATGCCAGCGTTCCTTTGTGCCATCTTCCTTGACTCTGGAGTATGTACGGATAAAGGTAATCTCACCTAAAGAGTTGCCACCTGCATCGGTAAAGCCAAAAGGAGCCTCAATATCCTTATATTTATTAACAAATTCTTCCAAAAGCCTAAAAGAAAATACATCTGACATTTAATTTACGAACCTCTCACTAAAAATAATATTAGAACTTTACAAATCGTAAAGTACTCCCAAGTATAGCACAAAGTTTTATTTAAAAACAAATTGATTTATAACGATTTTATAAACTTTAACTATCAAGTTAAGGTTGAGTACTTTTAATTTTACAAAGTACTATTGTTATTTACTTAAGCAGACTTTCCATTCTTCAAATCTCCCCATGTTAGAGAGGCTGGAATGAATCCTTGTAATGCTATTGTACCTGTAGCATCAGGAAGTGTGATTGTTCTGTCTGCTGTTGGATTTGTAACTGTTAGAGTAGTTTCAAACTCATCTGCAGAAGAACCTTCAAAAACAATGCTTGAGTCATTAAGTGTAAGGCCAGTAATTATTGGGCTAGTTAAAGTCTTATTAGTAAATGTTTCAGATCCTGCAAGGGTAGCAAAATCAGCATCTGTAAGAGCGGTATTAAACTGAGCAATAGTTCCTGAAATAGTGTTGTTTCCAAGAGCAATTGTTTTATTTGTTAGTGTTTGTGCAGTACTAACATCAACCGTTGTTCCAGTATTAATACTAAAAGTATTACCTGTTAAAGTTAGTCCAGTACCAGCCAAATATGTGCCAGCACCTGAGAACTGAGTAAATACGATAGGGTCTGTTCCTAGAGTGGTAACTGTTTGAGTCTGAACCCATCCAGTATTGTCATTTACTGTACCACCAGAAACGAATACGAAATCGCCTGGATCAATTTCTGCTGCTGTGTTATAGTCTGCTGCACGAGCAAGATCTCCATTAATTACAACATAAATACCGTTTTCTGATGTTGTGCTCTGATTCTTAAGAAGAACACGATCATTGATAGAAAGTGAAACGCCGTCCAACGTTGCTGGAGCAGTTGGCAAAGCAATATTGCTAGTTGAAGCAGCAACTACAGAAGCATGAACATGCAATCCTTCTGCCACTCCATCAACATAAGCCTTTGTAGCAGCATCTGATGCATTTGTAGGGGTACCAAGACCAGTTACTTTATAAGTTGCTGCTGACAAGTCTGCAGAAAGTGCTGTTCCAGAACCTAGAGTTTTATTGGTAAGTGTTTGAGAACTAGATGTTGTAGCAATTGTAGAATCAACGGCAATTGTTACTGCAGCAGATCCATCATAAGAAGTACCTGAAAGACCTGTGCTGATTGTCAAAGCATTTGGATTTACGGCGGTAACAGTAGCAGATCCACCTAGTGAAATTGAACTACCATTTACTGTAATTGAAGAATTAGTTAGTGATGTATTAGCAAGGTTTGTTATTGTATTGCTAGTACCTGAAATTGATTTATTGCTTAATGTTTCAGAGCCAGAAATGGTTGCAAAATCTGCATCCGTAAGTGCTGAGTTGAACTCTGCTAGTGTTCCAGAAACAGTATTTGAACCAAGAGCAATTGTTTTATTAGTAAAGGTAAGGGTATTATTTGTGGTAGCAACGACTGTGGTATCAACATTAAGAGTTACGGTACCACTTGTACCTCCTCCTGTTAAACCTGTGCCCGCTGTAACTCCTTCAATATCTCCAGCAATAGAGATACTTCCACCAAGAGCAACTGGTGTACCATTAATAGTAATTCCAGAATTAGAAAGTTTATCATTAGCAATAGAGCCAGCAAGCATAGCATTTGTGACTGTTCCAGTATCTCCACTAGTAATCATATTTCCAGTGACATTTGGAACTGTAATTGTTGCATCTTGTGTAGGTTCTACTACAGTAATTGTGGTTTGATAAGAATTTGTTGTTGCACCCTCAAAAATTACAGAAGATGCAGTTAAAACATTTTTATTAGAATCTAATTCAGCAACACCGTTTACTGCGCCTTTTTCTGTAAGTTCAATATAGTTACCAAGACTTGTAGTAAGTTCAGCATCTGTAACCATATAGTCAAGAGATGACCAGGCTGTAGAACCGTCACCAATTTTGATTTGACCTAGGGTAGTATTGTATCCAATTTCACCTTCATTAAGAATTGGGTCTGCGGTATTCCAGTCAGAGGTGGAACCTCTACGCATTTGAATTCTAACGGCCACAATAAACCTCCAAGTTAACTTCCATTATACCAAAATTTGTCATGCTGCTGAACCTCCATCAATTACTGATGTAAATGATGTTGTTGCTGGTGTATCGCCATCAAGCGAGGTTCCAAGCCATGGTCCTACTGGGCCATTTCCTTGATACTGATAAACATCTTCTACAAAGCCATCTGTATTATGTGTGTGATCTGTTACTCCAGAAGTATCGTCATAATTTGC
>Ga0315900_10004358_pt1 | contig 20018 bp, 15 predicted proteins | sample LakEriMetagenome_FD_203521 | JGI IMG/M metagenome (GOLD analysis project Ga0315900, IMG submission 203521) | Freshwater fungal communities from buoy surface, Lake Erie, Ohio, United States - Buoy 12 MA114 | ecosystem: Environmental > Aquatic > Freshwater > Lake > Lake biofilm | place: USA: Lake...
CCGCCAACCTCTGAAATCTCAAATCTCAAATCGCCTTCCTGTCTCCCCGCCTTCCTGCCTTTCTTCGCTCCCTTCGCGACTTCGCTGACTCCTCCGGCGTTCAGTCCACCTCCAGCCGGGCCATCTCCCCCACCGCCAACCTCTGAAATCTCAAATCGCCTTCCTGTCTCCCCGCCTTCCTGCCTTTCCTTCGCTCCCTTCGCGACTTCGCTGACTCCTCCGGCGTTCACCCCGCCCCATCTGGACCATCTCCCTCACCGCTGATCCATCACGCACGATCCACCAAGACCAAGACCTGTCAGCAAAGAAGCGAAGGAAGCGAAGGAAGACCAAAGCCAGAAACCCTGACCCAAACCCCATCCCCAACCCTGCCTTGATTTGGCCATTTTGCAATTTTGCCATTTTGCCATTTCGCAATTCCCCCCTTCCCCCACCCAAAGACCACCCCATGCTCACCCACGCGCTGCTCGCCCTCTGCCTCGCCGCCACGCCCGCGCCCGCACCGGCCGCATCCTCTCCCGCCACCGACGCCCCGCTGATCATCCCCACCCCCGATCTGGCCGACTTCCTCTCCGGCCTCATCTCCCCCACCGACCCCGCCAAACAAGCCGACCTCCTCCCCGGCATCACCGCCCTCGCCGTCCGCAACGGCCAGATCATCGCCCGCGCCTCCGCCGGCGTCCGCGCCCTGGGCAGCCCCGACCCCATCGCCCCTACGGACCTCTGGCACATCGGCTCCTGCACCAAAGCCATGACCGCCACACTCTTCGCCCTGCTCGTCGACCGCGACACACTCCGCTGGGATCTCACCCTCGCCGAGGCCTTCCCCGACCTCGCGCCGACCATGCACCCCGACTTCAAGTCCGCCACGCTTGAGCACCTGCTCACCAACCGCGCCGGCCTCCCCTCCAACCTTGACCAAGGCGACCTCTGGGCCAAACTCTGGCAGCACCGCGGCACCCCGCGCCAGGGCCGCGAACTGCTCGCCTCCACCGTCCTCACCCAGAAGCCCCAGAGCACCCCCGGCACAGCGTTCCTCTACTCCAACGCCTCCTTCGCCCTCGCCGGCCACATCGCCGAACGCGCCACCGGTTCCACCTTTGAAGACCTCATCACCGCCGAACTCTTCCGCCCCCTGGGCATCACCTCCGCCGGCTTCGGCGCCCCCGGCGCACCCAACCCCACCGGCAACACCATCGACCAGCCCCGGGGCCACGAAGGCGTCGGCCCCGCCGCCAAGCCCGTGCCCCCCGGCCCCGAAGCTGACAACCCTCCGGCCATCGCCCCCGCCGGCACCGTCCACCTCTCCGCTGAGGACTGGTCCAAGTTCCTCGCCCTCCACGCCCGGGGCGAACGCGACGGCTGGACCAACCCCGACGGCTCATTCCGCATCCGCCCGGAGACCTTCCGCAAACTCCACACCCCGCCCGCCGATAACGCCGGCTCCGATTACGCCTTTGGCTGGGGCTCCGGCACACGCCCCTGGGCCGGCACCGACGGCAAGCCCGGCCGAATCCTCACCCACGCCGGCAGCAACACCATGTGGTTCGCCGTCGCCTGGGTCGCTCCGCAAACCGGCGAAGCCTTCCTTGCCTGCGTCAACGCCGCCGGCCCCGCCGCCACCCGCGCCGCCGATGCCGCCGTCGCCCGCATGGTCCGCGCCGCACGCGGCACACACGCTGATTCCGCCCGGTAACCCAACGCCGCAGCCGATCGCATCGCTTCGCTCCGGCCCTGCAAGCGGTCTCATTTCAGCACGCAACGCCCGAGAAACTCTGCAAGCGATTTCTTTGCTGCTGTTCCCTTTCCGCGCGCCGCTTTTTCGCGCACACTGCGGAACCTGCACCTCGATGATCGCGAAGACAACCCCGACAGGCCCACACCTGCCAATCGGCAGAGCAAGCCGCGTCCCGTTCACACCTCTGTTCCTGGGTTGACACGCCTGATCGTCTGAGTACCCCGCTGGAGCACCGCACCACTGCGGCCCACGGGAGAGAGATCGCCTCGCACCGCCCGCGGCACGCACTCCGCCGCGGACGGTGCGGGGTTCTGTTCAGGCGTTCAGTGGAGGCGGAGCAAGCGGGCGAGGGCGAGGGCGAGAGCGAGGGCGAGAGCGAGGGCGGGCGAAAGAAGACTCGACACCGTGCCGGACGTGCTTGGTCCGGCGCGAAAGGTGGAGAGAGAGAGAGGCGGCCGAAGCAGTCGAATCGGACGCTTCCGGCTGTGGGAGAGAGGTGCCGCGCGGACCAAACACGTCCCGCGGCGCATTGAGTGACGGTCGCGCAGGTCCCCAAACCCGCGCTGCTGCCTCACTCGGCTTGCTCACCACAGGCCGCAATACGACGTTCATGTCGGCCCCCGCTTCAGCCCCGGGAGGTCGCACTGGAGGCACCATGGGCTCACCGAATCGCCGATCACCCCAACGCAACCAAAACGCGTGCGTCGTTCGTCTGGTTCCCGCTGTCGCCGTTGTCGCTGTCGCTGCGCTCTCGCCGCTGCTGTCGCAAGCCAACGCCCAGACTGTGTACGTGTCATCTTTCCACGACGGCCCCGACACCAACTGGTCCATCGCCGATCTCTCCACCACGCCCGTCGGCACGCCCATCAAGGGGCCGTTCACCAACCAGGCCGTGGCGCTCACGCTCGAGGGCCTGCCCGAACACTCCTACCTCGTCGTCGCCTTTGACCTCATTCTCGTCGGTAACTGGACCGGCGACAGCGGCCCCGGCCCCATGGGCCTCCGCGTCGATCTCCGCACCGGACCCACCCTGCTCGACGCCACCTTCGCACGCGAGACCCCCGGCCTTCCCGATGATCAGCAGTGGCAGCAGAGCTATCCCGATCCGCGGGGCACACGCTCCGGGCCCGCGGGCCGCGCCATGTTCGCCGCCGGCCTGCTCGGCTACACCGACAGCCAGGGCCGCCCCAGCGATGCCCTCTACCGCATCGTCCTCCCCGTCAAACACAACGGCGCATCGGCCACCTTCGATTTCACCTCAATGCTGCCCGAGTCGGCCAAGGACGCCTTCTGGGCGCTGGACAACGTCGTCGTGCAGGCCTTCCGCATGCCCGATATCCCCGCGTTGACCGTCGTCGGCCCCACCTCGCTCCCCGCCTTCCTCGCACAGGGCAGCGGATCCGTCTCGCTTGAACCCCAGGCCGCCTTCGTGCCCCAACTCGTCGGCGGAGACCCGCCCTCCATTCCCACCACACCGGAAACCCCCACTGGGCCCACCCCGCCGACCAACCCCACCGAAAACACGGTTCCCAGCCCCGCCGGCGTGCTCCTGCTTACCGCCGCCGGTGCCTACGCCCTCCGTCGCCGTCGTTCGACCTGATCACCAGACCGACCAGAAACGTCGGCACGTCCGTTCGAGACGCGACCACGCGATCGACCGCCAACGGCAAGGCCGGCTCGACCATCGCGAAACCCCGCGCGTCCGAACGCCGGCGCCGTCTCGTTTCTGTTCCCTTGATGCGGACTTGCCCGGCTTCGGATTCAAGACGCCTTGCCGGGCTTGCGGGCGCGGCCGGTGCGGGAAGCGCGGGGCTCGCGGGAATCGGCGACCGGTGCATCGGTCGCAGACGAGGCCCCTGCCGGAGGCGGCGCTGGTGAGGGGGCGGGCTTGCTGCGGCTTTGGCGGGCCTGATGGTGGTCTCGGTAGAACAGGTCGTAGAGCTCGCCGAGATCGCTGACCTGTTCGGCGGTCTGCACGCGCACCGAGCGGCCGGCGATGTTGGACCAGTTGAAGTGGGCCTCATGGGCCGGAGCGTCGTGGTCAAAGCCGGGACGCACCCCGCCACTCCGCCGCGCGTCGTACTCAGCACGCCGGGCGGGATCGCTGAGCACCTCGTACGCCGCCGAGAGGGCCGCGAAAGCCGTCTGGGCGCCGGGGGCGGCGCTGACGTCCGGATGCAGCTCGCGGGCTCTGGCCCGATAGGCGCGTTTGATCTCCTGCTCACCCGCGGTGGGCGTCACGCCCAGAACGGCGTAGAGATCGCCGCCGGCCGTTCCTGATCCCGTGGTGGGCCCCGCGTGTGCTCGCGTGCTGGAACGACGGTCGGGCATGGATCACCGGTGGAAGCCGGGCGGCGCGGGCCGCCGGCGGCTTAGTCCTTCTTGGCCGCCTCGGACGGGGCGACCTGGAAGGGCTGCTTGGGGTCGGCGGCGTCGGAGCGCTTGGGGTTGCCGCCGTCGGCGGGGCCCTGACCACCTGCACCCCCCGCGCCACCCTCAGCGGGCTTGGGCTCGGCGGGCTTGTGGAACACGCACTCGACGTCGAAGATCAGCGTGGCGTTGGCCGGAATGCGGGCCCGGGGGTTGCCGCGCTCGCCATAGCCCAGCGGGCCGGGAATGTACAGGCGGCGGACGGTGCCCAGCCGCATGCCCGGCAAGCCCTGGTTCCACCCGGCGATCAGCTGCGCGGGGAGGGTGACCTGGAAGGGCTCGCGGCCCTGCTGACGCGAGGTGTCGAACTGGAAGCCGTCGGCGGCGACCCACCCGGTGTACTGCACGGCAACCTGCGAGCCCTCGGCGGCGGCGGGCTGGTCGGCCTTGCCCGCAACCAGATCGATGACGATCAGGCCGCCGTCGCGACGCTGAGCGCGGACGAAGGGCTCCACGGCCTTGAACGCGGAGTTCACGCCGGCGGCCGGTCCCCAGACCTGCTTGCCGGAGGCGTCGGTGCCGCGGTCGGCCCAGCCGATCTGGCCCTTGGCGAGCGTGACGGTGGAGGTCATGTGGGTGGCGCCGCCGAAGGTGGTGGGGTTGGTGCCCGCGCCGGAGAAGCCGCCGTCAGCGGCGGTGAGGACGATCTCGGAGTTGACCGAAAGCTGGTCCAGGGCGACGACGGGCAGCGCGTCGGGCGCGGCCCAGAGGCCGGTGAGGCTGGGGGTGAAACCGGGCTGGAACTTGGAGAAGTCCAGCACGCGGAGGGTGAGCTTGCCCTGGTGCTTGAAGACGTGCAGCACGGCGTGGCGGAAGGCGGCCTGGGGGGAGTCGTCGCGGGAGAGTTCGAAATAGAGGGCGTTGTCCAGACCGGTGACGGTCATGGGGGCGGTGTTCATCCGCAGGGCGGGCAGATCGCCGGCGGGCTGGGCGAGGAACGAGCCGGTGAGCAGGCTCAGCACGCCGAGGACGTCGGCGTCGGTGGTGGAGTGCTTGGGGATGGCGACGCTGTCGGGCGCCAGGGCGTCGACGGCGGCGGGCGGGGTGGTGTTCTTCTCGGTCACCGGCTTGGCGTCCTGCGCGAGGACGGCGGGGGCGCTGAGAGCGGCGAGGACAAGAGCGGTGGCGGCGGTCAGGCGCATAGGCATCGGTTCCTGGTGTGGCTGGTTCGGGAGACTTCAATACGCGATCAACAGACAGGGCAATCGTTGCCGGGCGGGGTCCCGCCGGGCAACGGAAAGTGCACGGTTCGGACAGGTTGGGGTGTTTGGCCCCGCGCTGTCGCGTCGAGGCTCAGGCCAGCTCGGGGAAGAGCTTGACGGTGGAGCCGATGAGGTCCTTGACGTGGCTGATGGACTCGTTCATGAACTTCTGCTCGGTGTCGTTCATCTTGAAGTTGATGATCTTCTCGACACCCTTGGCGCCCAGCACGCAGGGGACGCCGACGAACAGGCCCTTGCCGTCGTTGGAGGCCTTGACGGCGAACTCGTCCTCGCAGTAGGCGGCGCAGGGGATGACGCGCTTCTTGTCACGGACGATGGCCTCGACCATCTCGATCGTGCCGGCGGAGGGGGCGTACCAGGCGCTGGTGCCCATGAGCTTGACGATCTCGCCGCCGCCGACCTTGGCGCGGTCGACGCAGGCCTGGATCTTCGCCTCCGGCAGCAGGTCCTGAATGGGGATGCCGTTGACGCTGGTCAGTCGCGGCAGCGGGACCATGTCGTCGCCGTGACCGCCGAGCAGCAGGCCCTGGATGTCCTCGACCGAGCAGCCGAGCTCCATGGCCAGGAAGGTCTTGTAGCGGGCGACATCGAGCGCGCCGGCCTGGCCGAGCACGCGGTGCGCCGGGAAGCCGGTGACCTTCCACATCACGTACACCATCGCGTCCAGCGGGTTGCTGACGACGATCACGATCGCGTTCGGGGCGTACTGCTTGATGTTCTGGGCGACGTTCTTGACGATGCCGGCATTGATCGCGACCAGGTCGTCGCGGCTCTGGCCGGGCTTGCGGGGCACGCCCGCGGTGACGATGACCACATCGGAGCCTTCGATGTCCTTGTAGTCAAACGTGCCGGTGATGCGGGCGTCGAAGTTCTCCACCGGGCCGCAGCAGGCAAGGTCCAGCGCCTTGCCCTTGGGCATGTGCAGTTCGGGCTTGTCCTTGCTCGGGATGTCCAGCAGGACGACGTCGCCCAGTTCCTTCATGGCGATGGACCGGGCGCACTCGCCCCCGATGTTGCCCGCACCGATCACGCTGATCTTCGCTCGACGCATCATGGATGTCTGCTCGCTTTCTTGCTTTCTGACGGCCCTTTGGGCCGGTGGTGAACCCCGGCGCTGACAGCGACACGGCTGGTACGCACTGTCCGCCGGATGCCGCGGTGTCTGAGGGGAATGATGGTAGGGTGCGGCCTCGGGTGAGTCCGCCCGGGCCGTTGCGCAGCCAACGCGCAGCTGCAGGCCGACACGCATCAGAGACAGCGCACAACACCGCCACCCACGCCCGACATCGCGTGGGTGCCGCAGTATGCAAACGTGAAGTTGAATCAGCGGATCGGATCGGGCGTCAGACGGCTGGGCCGATCCAGCAGCCACATCCGGCCCAGATCCTGAGGCAGGGCCCGCAGGTTGGTGTCGAAGGTGGTGGTCAGGGCGTTGTCAACGTCGTCCTGACGCTGGTGCAGGGTGACCAGTTCAGGCGTGGGGTTGCCCCGAACCTCGTTGAGCTGGGCCCGCTGGGCGGAGGTTTCGCAACCGCCGGCGAACAGGGTCGCCGAGGCGACCAAGCCCATGGAAACAACAACGGCGGAACGACGGGCGCGGATGGAAGTCACGGGTCAGGGCTCCTGCAAAGCCAGAAAACGAGAGGCGGTTGTAAGACAGGCAGAGCCGCCGGTCAAGGCGGCAGGGCATGGGTTCGATGGTATATAGGTAAGCATATACACTCCTGCCGACCCTCCACGCCGCCCACTGCGCCAGCCAGCATCACCATCGCCCCGCCACGCGGGCACCGGTCCGCCGTCGCAACACCCTGGCATCGCAGCCCGACCCACCCCGACCCACCCTGACCCACCCTGACCCACCCCGACCCACCCCGACAGGGCCCCCCGTCCCATGGCAACCAGGAGGGCATGTCGGGCGATGCTCCAGCCGCCACGGCCGGCTGATCTCGGACCTTCACACCGACCCCGGCGTTACCTTCGGCCCAGGCGGTTCAAACACCCGGTGGCCGGCCGCCCGCGGCAGGCCGGGGCCAAGTGCAGAACCGGGCGGTCCGAAATCTCAGCCATGGAATTGAACACGATCACGGCCGCGATGAATGCTCGGGTGCAGAGCGAGGCCAGCGTGCTGGTGGCCCGCAAGGCCCAAGGCGCCGCCAAAGACCAGGGGGAGGCGGCGGTGGCCATGATGCAGGCGGCGATGGAGCAATCCAAAGCCATGGCGGCCGGGGGCATCAAGCCTGACGGCGGAGTTGACATGTACGCCTGATGGGGTGGTGAGCGACCGATCGGGTGACTGGGCGCCACAGCGCAGCATGGGCTGCGCGAGTGGCATCGTGTGTTTTTGGCGGCGCGGGAACGCGGGCGGCGGGTTGCCGGCGGGCGGCGGTCGACAGGTGCCAAACTGACAGCCCGGCACTGCACCGGCGGGAGCAAGCCCATGGGCGGCCGCGTGCAGGAGCAGCAAGGGGGCGGGGCCACTCTGGCGCGCGGTTTGCCACGGTTCTTGTGTTCGGCGGGCGTTTGCCGCCGGACCAAGGAGCCCGCCCATGCGACCGGACCGACTGACGACCCTGGCCCAGACCGTGCTGATGGATGCGCAGAGCGATGCGGCGGCGCGATCGCACGCGGAGATGGGGCCGCTGCACGTGCTGGCGGCGTTGCTGAAGGACACGGCCGGTCCGGCGCGGTCGATCATCGCCAAGGCCGGCGGCGATGCGCAGCGGGCGGCGGGTATCTGTCAGAGCGAACTGGGGCGGCTGCCGACGGTGGGCGGCAGCGGTGCGGCCGGGGCCGGGGGCGTGGGCCGGGCCGGGCTTGAACTGCTGACCAAGGCCGACCAGTTGGCCAAGAAGATGGGGGACAGCTTTGTGAGTGTGGAGCACCTGCTGCTGGCGCTGGCGCAGGGCGCGGGCAGCCCCGCTTCCGGGCCGGGGTCGGCAAAGGAGGTGCTGTCGGTGAGCGGGGTGGATGTGGGCGCGGTGGAGCGGGCGATCGGGGCGATTCGGGCGGCCAGCGGGGCGGCGCACGTGACCGATCAGAACGCCGACCAGGGCTACGAGGCACTGAAGAAGTACACCATCGACCTGACCGAGAAGGCCAAGGCGGGGAAGATCGACCCGGTGATCGGCCGCGATGAGGAGATCCGCCGGTGCATGCAGGTGCTCTCGCGGCGGACCAAGAACAACCCGGTGCTGATCGGCGAACCGGGCGTGGGCAAGACGGCGATCGCCGAGGGCCTGGCGCTGCGGATCGTCTCGGGCGATTGCCCTGAGGGGATGGCCAGCCAGCGGATTCTGGCGCTGGACGTTGGTCAGTTGCTCGCCGGGGCGAAGTTCCGGGGCGAGTTTGAAGAGCGGCTCAAGGCGGTGCTGCGCGAGGTGCAGGCGGCGGCCGGCAAGATCATCCTGTTCATCGACGAGCTGCACACCATCGTGGGCGCCGGCCAGGCGGAGGGCGCGGTGTCGGCGGGCAACCTGCTCAAGCCGGCGCTGGCGCGGGGCGAGCTGCGGTGCATCGGCGCCACCACGCTGGATGAGTACCGCAAGCACATCGAGAAGGATCCGGCGTTTGAGCGCCGCTTCCAGACGGTGTACGTGGGCGAGCCGTCAGTGGAGCAGACGGTGGCGATCCTGCGCGGGCTCAAAGAGCGGTACGAGTCGTACCACAACATCAAGATTCAGGACAACGCCATCCTCGCGGCGGTCAATCTGTCCTCGCGGTACATCACCGAGCGGTTCCTGCCCGACAAGGCGATCGACCTGATTGACGAGGCGGCCAGCCGGCTGGCGATTGAGAACCAGTCGGTGCCCGAAGAGATCGACGTTCGCCAGCGCCGCAAGATCCAACTGGAACTGACGCTGGGGCAACTGAGCGGGGACGACTCCGCGCCAGCGAAACAGGAGGCCAAGGCGGCGCGGGAGGAGCTCACTCGGGTGGAGAGCGAGCTTGAGGCCCTGCGAATGCAGTGGGGCCTGGAGCGTTCGGGCGCGGGGGACCAGGCCAAGGTGCGCAAGGAGTACGACACGCTCAAGGCGGCCTTCGAGCAGCGGGTGCAGTCGCTGATGCAGCGGCAGCGTGCCGGGGAACTGATCCCCGAGCGTGAGTACCAGCAGGCGGCGGAGGACGAGAAGCGGCTGAAGGACCTCAAGGCGACGCTGGACCGGGTGGCGGCGGCGCCCAAGCCGGGCACGGCGCCGAGCAAGCCGCTGCTCAAGCGCGAGGTGGACGCGGAAGAGATCGCCGAGATCGTGGCGCGGTGGACGGGCATTCCCGTCTCGCGGCTGGTGGAGGGCGAGCGGCAGAAGCTGTTGCGGATGGAGACGCAGTTGGGCCAGCGGGTGGTGGGTCAGGCCGATGCGCTCAAGGCGGTGTCGGACGCGGTGCGCCGCGCCCGCGCTGGGCTGGGCGACCCCAACCGGCCGGTGGGCAGCTTCCTGTTCCTGGGCCCCACCGGGGTCGGCAAGACGGAAACGTGCCGCGCTTTGGCGGAGTTTCTGTTCGACACGCCGGATGCGATGGTGCGGATCGACATGTCGGAGTACATGGAGAAGCACGCGGTGAGTCGGCTGATCGGCGCGCCTCCGGGCTATGTGGGGTATGACGAGGGCGGCTCGCTGACGGAGGCGATCCGGCGGCGGCCGTACGCGGTGGTGCTGCTGGATGAGATGGAAAAGGCGCACCCGGATGTGTTCAACATCCTGCTGCAGGTGCTCGACGACGGCCGGCTGACCGACGGCCAGGGGCGGACGGTGGACTTCCGCAACACCATCATCGTGATGACCAGCAACTTCGGGTCGTCGATGATTCAGGAACTGTCGGCCAGCGGGGCGGAGGACTGGGAGATCGACGCGGCGGTGCGCGACCTGCTGCGGCGCGGGCCGGCGGGGGCGGCGATCGCCGAACTGGGCAAGGCGGCGGGGATGAGCCCGAAGGTGCTCGACGCGGCCATCAAGGCGCAGCAGGCGATGAGCGCGGTGGCCGGCGGCGGGCAGCTCATGCGGCCGGAACTGCTCAACCGCATCGACGAGGTGGTGGTGTTCCACCAGTTGCGTCGCGAGCACATCCGCTCCATCGTAGACATTCAGACGGCGCGGCTGGCCAAGCGGCTGGCGGCGCAGGGCCTGGGTCTGGAACTGACCACGGCGGCGAAGGATGCGCTGGCGGCCGAGGGCTGGGACCCGACGTTCGGAGCGCGGCCGCTCAAGCGGACGATTCAGCAGCGGCTGGAGAACCCGCTGGCGGGCAAGCTGCTGGCGGTGGGCGGCGGGGATGACGACGGGGAGGAGGGCGCGGGCGGCAATGGGCTGAACGCGACGGCGGGCGACACCGTGGTGGTGGACTACGTGGGCACGTCGTTTGTGTTCTCGCGCCGGGCCGGCGGGGCGGAGGCGGGCGGCGGAGGTCGGACCGGTTGAGTGGCGGCAACGGCCGGCGCCGCTGAGGCGGCGTCAAGGAGGCGGGCATGTGGGCGGATCGATCAGCCGAATCGCAGTGGGGCCAATCGGGCGGCGGAGGAGCGCGGATGTGGTCGCGGCGATCCTCCGCCGGCGGCAACGCGGTGGCGTGGACAGTTCAGCCGGACCGGGATGACCCGGTGTCGGTGGTGTGGCAGGTGCTGGGGCTGGCTCCGCTGGGCGGGGTCAGGCGGCGGCAAAAGTCGACGCCAGAGCCAGCGCCAGAGCGGCAGCCAGAGCCAGCGCCGCCGCGGACGCCATGGCCGGGGCGGCGATGGTGATCGGGTGAATCCCCCTCCGGGCGGCGGACGCCGGACCCCCAGCGCCGGGCTGACCGATCCCCACTGGCATGACCGCATCGACCGTCGACGCCCGGGTGGATGAACGCGCCTGCTACGAGCGGCAGTTGCAGCGGCTGCTCTCCGCCGGAGCGGCGCCGGTGGCGCTGTACGGGGCCGGCAAGTTCGCCCGTTCCCTCCGACCGCTGTTCGGCGTGCCCGAAGGGCTGGTGCGGTGCTTCATCGACGATGACCCCGGCAAGCGGGGCGGCCAGTGGTGCGGACTGCCGGTCGGCAACCTCGCTGATGCGGTCTCGCGGGGCTGCCGCGGCGTGCTGCTGACCGCCGAGGGCGAGGCGGCCCGGGCGATCTGGCGAAATCGCCGTCCGATTCGCGAGGCGGGGCTGTATCTGCTGACCTGCCCCAGCCGCTTTGAATCGCGGACGTGGGACGAGTGCCTGCTGGATCAGTATGAGGCGGCGCTGGCGATGCAGCGATCGCCCGACGCCCGCCCGGTGTACCTGCACGGGTACCCGAAACTCGTGCACCGGGCATGGGCGGGGTTGGTCGAGCTCTACAGCGGCGAAGTGCGGGCGGCGACGCCCGCCGGCCGGGCCCCGGTGGTGTGCGAGATCGGCTCGGGCACCGGCCTGCTCGGCGAGTTTCTGATTCCGTCGGCGGCGGCGTACCACTGCGTGGACTTCTCAGACCGGCTGCTGTTTGAGGCCATGGAGCACCGGTTCGGGGCCCACCTGGACAAGCTGCACCTGCATCATGACGCGACAGCGCGGCTGGCCGGCGTGCCCGACGGCGGCGTGGATGCGGTGCTCAGTTACGACGTGTTCGTTCACGTGAAGATCGACGTGGTGCAGCAGTACTTCAAGTCCATCGCGCGGGTGCTGCGGCCGGGCGGGCGGGCGCTCATTCACTTCATCCAGTGGGATGCGACGGCGATCGCCAAGCACCGCTCGCACGACCTGCCCCACTACGAGGGTCGTCCGAACTACTACGAGTACCTCCACCCGGATCAGTTGGCGGCGTCAGCGGCCGACTGCGAGCTGGGGCTGGAGATCTTCGCCGACCCCGCCGCCGATCAGCGCTCCTTCATGCGGCTTCGCAAGCGGTGATCATCTGCACGCAGGCCGATCCCCGCTGTGCGCCACACAACGGCGACGGCCGGCCGCAAACGACGCCGCACTTCAGGCACGGCCCAGGGTTGTGCGCGAGAATGCGGATCGCCGCCGGAGCATCAGCGCCGTCGCTGAGAACGGATGCGCATGGACGGGCGCTCGCGAGGCCGGACCGACAGATGTGATCGCCGCATCGTCGCATTCGCCGGGCGGACGCTGATCACCCCGCAGCCGTCCCGAGATCTTGCCCGTGGTGAACTGATCAGCGGAGATCAGCTCGGTGGAGTACGCCGGCTCAGGTGCCCCGCTTGCTTGGGTGACCCCGATCACATCCTCCATGCAGTTGTTGTTCATTGGATCGCCCTTTGTCCAATCCCGTCCCGAACCGGTTGCTCAGACCGCACACGCCCGGCGCGCGTGGGTTTGGCCGGGGGTGGGGCCGGGGGTGAGGCCGGGGGGGGCAGGCCGGGGGGGGGTGGGTTCCCCGCCAGCTGCCGCCGCCCGACCGGCACAGACTCATCCCCGCACATGCCTCCAAGCGAGTTTCGCGGGATCGGCCGCCGAAACTCGCTGAAAATTGGCAGATCTATCCATACAACTTCCGGACAGCACGGTCGGCTGATGCTCGCAGGTGGCCCCAACCTGGGATTGGTGCCATACTGGTGGGCATCACGTGGCCCGCATTCGATGGGCCGCGGCCGGCGACGGGCGGAGCGTTGCATGCGAATCACGGACCGGACACCCCCAGTTGTGGATGCGGGCGGCCTGGGCAAGGGGGCTGTGGCCGTGACCCGTCAGTCGGATGCTGCCGAACAGGTGCAGGCCCAGACGGCCCCAGCGGCGGGGGCGGCGGGGGCGGCGGGGGCGGCGGGGGCGGCGGGGGCGGCGGGGGCGGCGGGGGCGGCGGGGGGTCCATCGGCCGGGCCCCCGGGGGCACACCTGCCGACTTCCCAGGGGGTGGAGGTGTTGTATCTGGAATTGCGGTCGCTGGCGGGGCGGTATCTGTCGGGAGAGCGGCTGGACCACACGCTGCAGCCGACGGCGGTGCTGCACGAGGCGTTTGTGCGGCTGAGCGCAAGCGGGCAGCACACGTTCAACGACCGGCGGCACTTCTTCTCGTCGGCGGCAGCGGTGATGCGTCACGTGCTGGTCGACCATGCACGGCGCAAACGCGCCGAGAAGCACGGCGGCCAACGGGTGAAGCTGGGGCTGTCGGATCTCTCGGCGGGCTCCGAGCCGGTTGATCAGCCGAAGCAGGAGCCGCCGATCGACGTCATTGCACTGGACGGGGCGCTGGTGAAGCTGGCGGCCATCAGCGCTGTGACGGCGGATCTGGTGCAATTGCGGTTTTTCGCAGGGATGAGCCTGTCGGAGGCGTGCGCCGCGCTTGGGCTCACGCCGGCGCAGGGGCAGCGGGAGTGGCGGTTCGCAAGGGCATGGCTGCTCAAGGAACTGCCGATCGACGACAACCCGGTGCCGGACCGGCTCGGCGACCGATCACGGGAGACCGCATGAGCCAAGAGCCGTCATCGACGGCGCAGGGCGGGGGAAGTGCCGATGCGGCGTCGTCGGCCGGCGGGGCGTCGCGTCCGGCGGCGCTGCGGGCGATCTTCGATGCGGTGGCGGATTTGCCCGCAGCGGAGGTGGAGGCGGCGATCCGAGCCAGATGCGGAGAGGACGAACAGTTGGCCGCCGAGGCGCTGGGGCTGGTGCTGAGCGACCGGCGCGCGGCGGTCGTGCTGGATGAGCCTTCGGCCGCGATCGGTCTGGGCGATGCGGCGCGCAGCGTCGCGCCCATGGCGCAGATTCCCGGATTTGCAACCCTGAGCCTGCTGGGTGAGGGCGGCTTCGCACGGGTCTATGTCGCCGAGCAGCTGGCCACCCGTCGGACCGTGGCATTGAAGGTGATGGCGTCGTCGATCGCCGGCGAGAGCGCCCGTCAGCGGTTTGATCGAGAGGTCCAGGTCCTGGCCAGATTTGACCATCCCGGCATCGCCAGACTTTTCGAGGCCGGCGTGTACGCCGGACCGGACGGGGTGGAGACGCCGTACTTCGCCATGGAACTGGTCAACGGCTCGCCGCTGACGCGATACGCCAGGTGGGCGGGACTGGAAGTGCGGGCGATTCTGCAGTTGATGGCCGAAGTGGCCGACGCGGTCGGACACGCCCACACACGGGCCATCGTGCACCGCGACCTCAAGCCGGCCAACATCCTGGTGGACACGCACGGCCGGCCGAAGGTGCTCGACTTCGGGCTGGCGCTGGCTCGGCCGGAGCAGGGCCCCGCGTCGGGGCCGCCGCACGAGGCCGGCGCACCGGACACGACCGGTTCGACCGGGATGGCGCTGAGCGCGAGGCTGGTGGGAACGATCGCGTACATGGCGCCCGAGCAACTGGCGGGCGATATGACGGCGATCTGCCGCGCCACCGACGTGCACGCGCTCGGCGTCATGCTCTACGAGATGCTCAGCGGAAGCCATCCGCTGCAGCTGGCCGGCTTGCTGCCGCACGAAGCGGCCCTGAAGGCGACCGGTCAGCCCCTGCCGCCTCTGGGAAGCGTGAATCCCCGCTTCCGTGGGGACATTGAGGCAATCGTGTCCAAAGCGACCGCTCGCCGCCCGGAGGACCGCTACGCGTCCGCGGCCGACTTGCGGGACGATCTGATCCGGCACCTGAACCTGCAGCCGACCCTCGCCAGACCCCTCCCCGCATACGCACGCGCGACGCGCTTTATCAACCGCCACCGGCTGCTGAGCTCGGCCGCCGGACTGGTGCTTGCGTGCGGGGCGGCCGCCCTGGCGGCGCTGCATCAGGCCGAGGTGCAGGCGCGGGCCGGTCGCGAACTGGCCGAGCGAACGGCCCGCGAGACGATCAACACCGTGCTGGAAGGTTTGAGCGGTGTGGCGGGGGCGATTGAGCCCAGGGCAAGGCTGCTGGAGCAACTGCTGCGAAACACCGAGCACTTCGAGCAGGTGCTGCCCAATGACCGGGATGCGATGCTCACGCGGGCGCGGGTGCTTGAGGGCATGGGCGACCTGCTGCAGGAATCGGGGATGTTCGCCTCCGCCAGCCGGCATCGCGAGCGGGCTTTCCAGATCATCAGTCGGCTTGCCGAGCGCCGGCCCGACGACCTGGACCTGCAGGCCCATCTCTCCATCGCCATGGTCAAGCGCGGCGACATCCTCGGTGAGATGGGGGACCGAGAGGGTTCGATCCCCTGGTACCGCAAGGCTCTGGCCGTCGATGAGCGGCTTCACGCCGCTGATCCGCAGCGCCGCTGGTTCGCCGACAACCTGTGCTACTCCTATGAACGCCTTGGCGTGCTGCACCTTCAGCGAATGGAGCTGACGGAGGCGGAAGACCTGCTCAGCAGACGATTGACGCTGGCCGAGCGGTTGCTCGATCGCAACCCGGCGGAGGAGAAGTCCATCCGCAACCTCGGCTTTGCGCACGCATACATGGCCAGCGTCCATGCCGCCAGAGCTCGATGGCCCCAGGCGCGAGCCGACGGCATCAAGGCGATCGAACTGTTCACCGGCCTGTGGCAGCGTCGGCCCGCCAACCGGGACCACACGCGCGACCTGATCATGGTCAACAGCATCTACGCCGAGGTGCTCCGGGCCGAAGCGGCCGACAGCGCCGATGCCTGGGCTCCGCTGCGGCGCGCGGCCGAACTGGCCGACGCGCTGTATCTTGCCGAGGACCACAGCCCCCAGATCGCCGGCATTCTGCTGAGCACGTACGCCAACCTCGCGGAGTATCTGCTGCGAATGAACGAACTGGACGAGGCGTCCGCTGCTGCCCATCGGGTGCTGACGGTTGGCGAGAGCCTGCGTCAGCGCAGTTCAGGGGATCCGTCGGTGACCCCCGGCTCGCCCGACCCTTTCATGGCGCGGGCCCGAACCGTGCTCGAGCACGCGGCAGCCCGTTCCGCCTCGGGTCAGGCAGAAAGCGGACTTGGAGTCCGCGACCCGCAGGTCGGTTCGGACGATGGGGTCGACTTGTGGCCGTGGGATGTCATCAGCCCATGGGGCCGGTTCATGCGGCAGGCCCCGAGGCCGGCCCCCTCCGCGGAATCCTCGCTCAATGCGCCGCCCGGCCGGAGTGCTGAGCAGGCCGGTCCCTTTCCCGATGCGGACGACACGAACCACCCTGGCGACCGCACGGAGTCCGCGGCCGCGCATGGTGCAGCGGGCCATCGTCGCGGAGGCCCGCGCAGGAATCACCGGCCATGACGGCGCGGAGGCCGCGCGTCACTTCAGCAGCCGTTCCAGGTAGTGGATGTCCACCCCGCCCTTGCGGAAGTCGCCATTCTCCATCAGCCGCGCGTGCAGGCCGATGGTGGTCTTGATCGGCTCGACGGTGAACTCCGCCAGGGCCCGGCGGGTGCGCTCGATGCACTTCTCGCGGGTCTCGTCGTGGACGATGAGCTTGGCGACCATCGAGTCATAGAACTTGGGCACGACGTACCCGGGGACGACATGCGTGTCCATCCGCACGCCCGGGCCGCCCGGCGGTTCCCAGCGGTTGATCGGGCCCGGCTGGGGCATGAACTTCCTGTCGGGGTCTTCGGCGTTGATGCGGCACTCAATGGCGTGCCCGTTGACATGGATCTGATCCTGCGTGTACGGCAACTTCTCGCCGGCGGCGACGCGGATCATCGTCTTGACAATGTCCACGCCGGTGATCATCTCGGTCACCGGGTGCTCCACCTGCACACGCGTGTTGACCTCGAGCATGTAAAAGTTCCTCTTCTCGTCCATGAGGAACTCGCACGTGGCGGCGCCGTGGTACTTGGCCTGCTTGATCAGGCGAACCGCGGCCTCGCAGACAGGCCGGATGGTCTCGCGATCCAGACCGGGGCTGGGCGCCTCCTCAATGAGCTTCTGGTGACGCCGCTGCATGGAGCAGTTGCGTTCCCAGAGGTGGATGGCGTTGCCGTGCTTGTCGCCGATCACCTGAATCTCAACGTGCTGGGCGTGCTCGAGATACTTCTCGATGAACACCGCACCGTTGCCGAAGGCGGCCTGAGCCTCGGTGCTGGCGGCTTGAATGTTCGACCGCAGCGAGCCCTCGTTGTGGCAGACGCGCATGCCCCGGCCCCCGCCGCCGGCCGAGGCCTTGATGATCACCGGATAGCCGATCTTGTCCGCGATCTTCACCGCTTCCTCGGGGTCCTCGATGGCGCCGGCGGAGCCGGGGAAGACCGGCACGCCGGCTTCCTTGGCCGCGTTCTTGCAGGCGACCTTGTCGCCCAGGCGGGCCATCGCCTCGGGCGTGGGGCCGATGAACTCGATCTTGCAGTCGCGGCAGGCCTGCGCGAACTCGGCACGCTCAGACAGAAAGCCGTAGCCGGGGTGGATGGCGTCCACGTCGGCGATCTCCGCGGCAGCGATGATCCGCGAGATGTTCAGGTAGCTCTCCTTGGCCGGCGCCGGGCCGATGCAGATGGCACGGTCCGCCATCCGCAGGTACTTGGCGTCCTTGTCCGCCTCGGAGTACACGCACACGGCCTCGACGCCCAGCTCGCGGCAGGCCCGGATGATGCGAAGGGCGATCTCGCCCCGGTTGGCGATCAGAATGCGGTTGAACATGGTGGCTCGTCGGATGCGGGAAGGACTGCGGCGCAGCAGCCGGCCGGAATGCGGTTCAGATGCGGCGCGAGAGTGCGTCGACGCGGACTGCGTCGAAACGCTTTGGCTGGCCGGCGATCAATCAGGCCGGACGGATCAGGAAGAGCTTCTGGCCGAACTCCACGGACTGGCCGGTCTGCACAAGCACACGCTCGATGGTTCCGGCGGTCTCCGCTTTGATCTCGTTGAACACCTTCATGGCCTCGACCAGGCACACGGTGGTCTCAGGGGTGACCGCCGAGCCGACGTTGACGAAGGCCGGCGAGTCGGGGTTGGGGGACGAGTAGAAGGTGCCGACCATCGGGCTGGTCACGGCGACCAGACCGGCCTCCGAGGCGGCGGCGGCAGGGGCCGATCCGCCCGGCGCCGAGCCGGCGTCTTCCTCCGCATCCGAGCCGCCGGCGGCGGCCCGGGCGACCGGGGCGGCCGGCATGGCCATGCCCATGGGCATCTGCTGAATCACCGGCACCCCGCCGTATCCGCGCTTGACGGTCACCGTTTCGGCCTGATCCTGCAGATTCAGTTCGGTCAGGTCGTTCTCCACCATCAGGCGGACGAGTTCCTTGAGCTTGCGGATATCGATCATGTTCGAAGCACCTTGCCTTGTCTGTCGCAAGCCGGGGGGTTGCAAAGGCCTGCGGGGTGTGGACCGACGCGTTGTTCACATCGCCGGAAACCGCTTTCGAAGCTGAAAGCGGCAGGCGACGCGGTCAGACTTCCGGGCGGGGGGCGGCGAGACAGGCCGCGGGAAGCTAGCGGCTGAGGGAGAAGGAAGGGTGGGAGATGGGCGCGAGAACGCGGAAGTTGACCAACAGAGGATATCGCCCCAGCCGAACGTTTGGTGGTCAGGTGACCGCATGGCTAGGGTTATCCACAGGATGCCGGAACGGATGTGGACAGGGCCGGGCGGCCGCCGCTGGGCTGTGCCAAGGTTGAGCAAAGGCCGCCCAAAGCCGCCCAGCCGCGGCCCGTGTGGTCATCCCCCGCCGCCCGTTTGACCAGACTGCAGCGGTGCAGACTCCCGGTCCGTCCGGTCTCAGGGTCGTCCCGAGCGGCGCATGGCACCCGCCCGACAACCCCACTACCCCCGCCCGCCCCCCCTGTCCCCCCGCCCCCCCCCCGCCGACCGCCACGCCGCCTGACCCCCACCCCGCTCACGAGGGTGCCACTCGGATACGGCTCAGCCGCCGCCGCCCCCACCAGACCCGTTATCGCAATCCGCGCCGGAGTGCGAAGCGAGACCGCAAACGCCGCCGCTTCCCCGCTCCTCCGCGCGACCGCTCGACCGACCTCGCCAGTGCACTGCGCTGACGCGGCCCACCACACCGGCGAGCCGCGCCGATCCCACCAGTCACCCGCCCACCTCTGGCAATTCGAACGAACACCGCCCGCCCCGATGGCCACTGGGCCCAGGTGCCTCACGCGGGGGTGCCGGGGCGGCAGCCCCGGCATGAGCGATCCTGATCGATCACCCGGGCGCCCTGGCCAGCAAAGCGATCCCCGCACACAAAGCGCCGACCGTCAATACGCTCTTGAGCGTCTCCGCCTGCATGCTGTGGTGCCGTCCGGTCTTGCACCAGAAGGCCAAATGCTCGCAGTTGTTGTTGAACAGGTCGTACCGCTGCTCGCGGAGACGAGCCCACGCCAGCCGGACAGTCTCAAGCGGATCGAGCGCGGCTCCGGGGGCATAGTGCTGGACGAACGCGGGCCCGCGCGCCAGGAAATCACGCAGCATCACCCGCCGCACGGACATGCGGTCCTCACCCTTGCCGCCGTACTCGATGACGGTGCCGTCGCCTAGATCGATGCCGTGGTGCTCGCCTCAGAAGTACTTGATGAAGAGATGATCGCCGATGGCCACGGAGCCCGTTCCTTTCATAATGGGGGTGCCGGGGGGCGGCAGCCCCTGGCGTGTGCCGCACTCTCACGACTGGGCGTTTGATTCGCGCAGCAGCGCAACCATTTGTTCCTGTTCAAAGTGCCGGTCGTTGGTCAGTGCATTGGTGATGCCATGTCGCTTCATGGCCAAGAACGAGACGCAATCGACGAGGCTGTAGCCCTTATCCTTCCGGTCCTTGTACAAGCCGTGCCCGGTGTCGAAGGTTGCTCGGGACTGCTCGTCCACAACGACCC
>Ga0315900_10004359_pt1 | contig 20015 bp, 18 predicted proteins | sample LakEriMetagenome_FD_203521 | JGI IMG/M metagenome (GOLD analysis project Ga0315900, IMG submission 203521) | Freshwater fungal communities from buoy surface, Lake Erie, Ohio, United States - Buoy 12 MA114 | ecosystem: Environmental > Aquatic > Freshwater > Lake > Lake biofilm | place: USA: Lake...
GCTTGCTGGCCTGTCGCGCGACTGAGGCGCGGGCATGCTGGCCGGATCGTCGAGCGGGTGAGCGATCGGCATCGATGTCTCCAGCCCGCGTCGCGCCATCGCGGCCCGGCCTTCGACTACCGGCCCGGCGCAGGCTGACGGAACATCACCCCGCCCTGCCGCTGCCCGGGATGAAAGGCCGGCCCGGAATCGACGACAATGGCAATCCTTCTCCATCGCCGGACCTCAGGTGGCACCCTTCCGACGCTGGTTGCCCTCCCGTGACTCCCTGCGCGAGAACCGCTGGTTGCGCTGGATCGGGCCGCGCCTGTTCGACCCGCATCTCTGGCATGCCCGACGCCGGGCGATCGCACTCGGCATGGCGGTCGGGGTGTTCTTCGGATTGCTGATCCCGGTTGCGCAGATTCCCTTCAGTGCGGGCGCCGCGGTGATCCTGCGGGCCAACGTGCCGGCCGCGGTGGCCAGCACGCTGGTCACCAACCCTTTCACCTTCGGTCCGATCTACTACGCGGCCTGGTGGGTGGGCAGCGCACTGCTCGGCGAATCCACACCGCCGCCCGGCAATCCGTCTGCGCCCGATACCAGCGTAGCCGCCGTCGGCTTCTGGGCGTCGCTGCAGGACTCGATCGCCGGCGTCGGGCAGCCGCTGATGCTCGGGCTCGTGCTCTTTGCCACCGTGACCGGACTGGCCACCTACCTGATGGTGTCGATCGGCTGGCGACTGGCGGTGATGCGTCGCCGCCGGCGCCGCAGCGGGCTCGCCAAGCGCGCGCGCTGATGTGCCGCCGGCGGCGATGTCAGGCCCGGGTCGCCGGCACCGACAAGCCAGGGCCGCACCGCACCGACAGGCACGGTGTATCCCCATCATCCTTCCTTTGATGGCGAACCATGCACGCCACCCCACCTCGCCTCGCGCGCCGGGCTCTTGTTCCGGTGCTCCTGTCGCTGCCGATCCTCATCGGCGCAGGCACCCACGCCCAGGCGCGACCCCCTGAAGCCCCTGGCGTCGTCGTCGATCTGGAGTGGGGAGCCGCCTGGCAGACCCGCAACGACGTGCAATCGCCCAACGACGCCTCGGGTACGCGCTTCGCGCTCGACGGCCTGACCGGTGACGGCCCGGCGTCGGCGCCGCGTGTGCAGGTTGCCCTGGGCCTGGCGCCGCGCCATGAGCTGCGGCTGGTGGTGGCGCCGCTGCGTCTGTCCGGAACCGGGAGCCTGCCAGGGCCGGTTCGCTTCCAGGGGGCATCCTTCGGGGCGGCGCCCACCACGGCGAGCTACCGCTTCGATTCCTATCGGGCGACCTGGCGCTACACGGTGCATGCGTCCGAGGGGCTGACCGTCAAGGCTGGCCTGACCGGCAAGATCCGCGATGCCGAGATCACGCTGCGCGAGGGCGGCATCACCGCCACGCGCTCGAACACCGGCTTTGTGCCGCTGCTGCACCTGCATGCCGAGCGGACTCTCGGTGATCGCACCCGGCTCGTGTTCGAGGGCGACGGTCTTGCCGGTGGCCCGGGCCGCGCTTTCGATCTGGCGTTGCGGATCGTGCAGGACCTGCGCCCGGGGCTGGGGGTGTTCGCCGGCGTTCGCGTGCTCGACGGTGGCGCCGACAGCAGCGTCTACAACATGGCGCGATTCCCGTACCTGAGCGCCGGGATGCAGTGGCGCCGCTGACTCCCGGACCCGCAGCCTTCCGACTTCGCCCCCTTCGCACCACAGTCGCCCGCGACCCGCGCCTATGATGGCGCGAGATTGCGACGACGTTTGCGACGGGGGCGGACCTTGAAATTCAGTTTTTCCGAGGAGCAGGAACTGTTCCGGACGACGGTCCGGCGTTTCCTGGACGACCGATCGCCCACCACCGAGGTGCGGCGTCTGATGGCCACCGAAGCCGGCTGGGACCGCTCGGCCTGGCAGGGCCTGAACCGCGAGCTCGGCCTGTGCGCGGTGCGCATCCCTGAAGCCTTTGGCGGCCAGGGATTCGGCTTCGGCGAGCACGCGATCGTGCTCGAGGAGATGGGCCGTGCGCTGCTGTGCGCGCCCTATTTCGCCTCGACGGTGCTTGGCGCCGGTGCCATCCTGAACGCCGGGCACGCCGCTCAGAAGGAAGTGCTGCTGCCAACCATCGCGAGCGGGGCCACGGTCGCCACGCTGGCCAGCGCCGAGGACGAGGGCCGCTGGGACGGCGCCACCACCACCCTGCAGGCCACGCGCGGAGCGGGCGGCTGGCGGCTGAACGGGCACAAGAGCTTCGTGCTCGATGGCCTCACCGCCGACCTGATCGTGGTGCTCGCGCGCGCCCCCGGCTCGACGGGCGACGAGGGCCTGTCGCTGTTCACCGTGAACGCCGACGCACCGGGGCTGACACGCCGGCCGCTGGCGACCATGGACCCCACCCGCAAGCTCGCCCGGCTGCAGTTCGCCGACGTGCCGGCCGAGCTGCTCGGCGACGAAGGCGCGGCCGCCGCGCCCTTCGAACGCACGATGGTCGAGGCCGCGGTGTGTCTGGCCAACGAGATGGTCGGCGGCGCGGCGCGCCTGCGCGAGGACGCGCTCGCCTACGCCAAGATGCGCGTGCAGTTCGGCCGCTCGATCGCCTCGTTCCAGTCGATGAAGCACAAGCAGGCCGACATGCTGCTCGAGGTCGAGCTCGCCAAGTCGGCGGCCTACTTCGCCGCCGCCGCGCTCGACGAGGGCGATGCCGACATCGTCGCGGTCGCCTCGCTGGCCAAGGCCGGCGCCGCCGAAACCTACCTGCAGACCGCCATCCATGCGATCCAGATCCACGGCGGCATCGGTTTCACGTGGGATCACGACACGCACCTGTGGTTCAAGCGCGCCAAGAGCTCCGAGGTGCTGTTTGGCGATGCGCACGAACACCGCGAACGCATGATGCGGCACTGGGCCGAACAAGGAGCGCAACCATGAGCGAACTGACCGAATCCTCGGTGCGCGCCGAGGTGCGCGCCTGGCTCGAGACGAACTGGGATCCCTCGCTGTCGCTGATCGACTGGCGTAACCGCCTGGTCGATTCCGGCTGGGGCGCCCCGCACTGGCCGGGGGCCTGGTACGGGCGCGACCTGCCGGTGGGGCTGGTGCCAGTGGTCGAGGAGGAGTTCAACCGCATCGGCGCCGTCAGCGTCGCCCGCGTGGGTATCCGCACGCTGGCGGCGGCGACCATCCTGGAGCACGGTACCGACTTTCAGAAGCAGAAGTTCCTGCGCCGCAGCCTGACGGGCGAGGATGCCTGGTGCCAGCTCTTCAGCGAACCCGGCAGCGGTTCGGACGCCGCCGGGGCGCTCACCCGTGCCGACTTCAACGGCACCCACTGGGTGGTCAATGGTCAGAAGGTCTGGACCTCGGGCGCGCAGAAGGCGCACTGGGGGCTGCTGCTGGCGCGTACCGACTGGGGCCGTACCAAGCACGCCGGCCTGTCCTACTTCGTGATCGACATGAAGCAGCCGTGCGTCACCGTGCAGCCGCTGCAGCAGATGAACGGGCATGCGACCTTCAACCAGGTCTTCATCACCGACGCTGTCGTGCCGGCGGAGCATCTGGTCGGTCGCGAGGGCGGTGGCTGGGCCGTCACCACCACCACGCTGATGCACGAGCGCCGCGGCGCCGACGCGCTGCGCGGCTGGGCCCGAGGCTCGGACCGCCCGGGCCGGGTCTATGCCGAGGAGCGCGAGGAGATCGAGATCGCGCTCGCGCCCTACAAGTGGTATCCGAACCGCGCTGGCCGCATCGATCTGGTGATGTCGCGAGCCCGCGAGACCGGCAAGCTCGGCGATCCGGTGGTGCGCCAGGAGATCGCGCGCCTGATGGTGCTGGCGAAGTCGGCCGAATGGACCGCGCGCCGCGCCCGCGCCGCCCAGCAGCAGGGCCGTCCGCAGGGGCCCGAGGGCTCACTCGGCAAGCTCGCGGCCAGCCACGTGGCGCGGGCCGCCGCGCGCGTGCATACCCAGCTCAGCGGCGCCGACGCGCTGCTCACGGGCTCCGACGGCCCGCTGAACGGCACCATCGCCGAGATCCTGGTCTCGGTGCCGGCCACCTCGATCGCCGGTGGCACCGACGAGATCCAGCGCAACATCATCGCCGAGCGGGTGCTGGGCATGCCGCGCGAGGTCAGCGTCGATACCGACAAGCCCTACCGCGACGTGCCGCGCAACATCGTCGGCTGAACGCTCTGGAGATCGTCCCATGGCCGCTCGTCGCGACGCGATGGTCGTCACCGCCCAACCCGAAGCCACCGAAGTCGGGGCCGACATCCTGCGCGAGGGCGGCAATGCCGTCGATGCGGCGGTCGCCATCGCCTTCACGCAGGGCGTGGTCGATCCCCTGATGGCCGGCATCTCCGGCTTCGGCAGCATGGGCCTCTATCTGCCCGGCAGCGGCGTCCATGGCTACATCGATTTCCACGCTCCGGCGCCGGCCGCCACCCGGCCCGACATGTGGGCCGACCTGATCGAGTCCGAGGCGCGCGATGGCTATGGCTTCGTGCTGAAGGGCCGGGTCAACGACGTCGGGTACCAGTCGATCTGCGTGCCGGCCTCGCTGCGCGCTTACCACGATGCGCATGCACGCCACGGCCGGCTGCCCTGGGCCGAGGTGGTGCGCCCGGCGATCGCCTGGGCCCGGCAGGGCTGGCGGGTGCGACCGCACGTGCATTTCTTCTGGTCCGACGAGGGGCTGATGGGCCGCACCGGCTCGGCCGAGCGCATCGCCTGGTCGCCGGCCGGCCGCAGGCTCTACGTGGGCGCCGACGGCCGGCCCCGGCGCGTGGGCGATCTCATCCGGAACCCCGACCTCGCCGACACCCTCGAGACCATCGCGCGCGAGGGCGCCGACGCCTTCTATGTCGGCGACATCGCCGCGCGTATCGATGCCGACATGAAGGCCCACGGCGGGCTGCTGTCGCGGGCCGACCTCGCCGCCTACCGCACCCGCGATACCGCGCCCTTGTGGGGCAGCTACCGCGGGCTGCGGGTGTCGAGCAATGCGCCGCCGGGCGGCGGCATCATGCTGATCGAGATGCTCAACATGCTCGAGCGCTTCGACCTGCGCGCGCTCGGCCACAACAGCAGCGCCTACATCCGGGTGGTCTGCGAGGCGATGAAGCGCGCCACCGTCGACAAGGACCTGCATGTCGGTGATCCCGCCTTCGTCGATGTGCCGGTGCAGCGACTGCTGTCGGCGGCCCATGCCGACGCGGCGGCCGCGGCGATCAAGGCTGGCGAGCGTCTGAGCGTGCCCCGGGTCAACAGCGGTCGCCCCACCAAGGACACCACGCAGCTCTGCGTGATCGATCACGACGGCAACTGCGTGACCATGACGCATTCGCTGGGCATGCCCTCGGGCGTGATCACCGACGGGCTGGGTTTCTTCTACAACGGCTGCATGGCCGTGTTCGATCCGCGCCCGGGGCGTGCCGGGTCGCTTGCACCCGGCAAGGCGCGCTTCAGCTCGATCTGCCCGTCGATGGTCTTCCGTGGTGCCGATCCCTGTCTGCTGATCGGCGCGCCCGGCGCCACGCAGATCGCGATGGGCGTGCTGCAGGCCTGCCTGAACGTGATCGACTTCGGCATGACCATGACCGAGGCGGTGAGCGCGCCGCGCTTCTCCTCGACCAGCGACGCGATCGACCTGTCCAACCGCATCGGCTTTCGGGTCGAGCGCGAGTTGCAGGCGATGGGCTACGACACCGTGCGCGATGCGCACACCTTCGGTTTTGCCGCGGTCCATGGCATTCGCATCGAGGGCGATCGCCTCGACGGCGGTGCCGACCCGGGGCACGACGGCACCGCGATGCGCGTTCCCGCGCCGCGTTGAGCGACCTCTTCTTCCTTTCTCGGGAGTTCCTGCATGGATGCCTACGTCGTCACCGGTGGATCCTCGGGTGTGGGGGCCGCGCTCGCACGCCGCCTCGCCGCGGGTGGTCAGCCGGTGTTCAACCTCGATCGCGCCGAGCCGGCGCAGCCGATCGAGGGCGTCACCTGGATCCGTTGCGACCTCGGTGATGCCCAGAGCATCGGCGAGGCCACGCGCGCGCTTCCCGCTCACTCACTGCTCGGGCTGGCCAATGTCGCCGGCATGGCCCGAGCCGAAGATCCGGCACGTGTGCTGGCGGTCAACTTCCTCGGCATGCGGGAAGTCACGCTGCGGCTGTCGTCGCGGCTGGCCGGCGGCAGCGGCATCGTCAACGTGTCCTCGATCGCCGGGCGTGACTGGCTTCGCCGCCTCGAGCGTATCGCGCCGCTGCTCGATACCGGCTCGATGGCCGACGGGCTCGCCTGGTGCGAGGCCCATCGCGAGGTGCTCGCGCGCGATCCCTATTCCTTTTCCAAGCGCTGTGTCACCGCGTGGTCGCTGCGCGAAGCGCGGCATCATGTGCACCGCGGCACCCGGGTGCTGTGCGTGAGCCCCGGCGGCATCGACACCCCGCTGTCGCCGCAGTTCGAGGCGCTGATGGGCAGTGAGCAGACCGCATGGTCGCGTGGGCAGATCGGCCGCTCGGCCACGCCCGACGAGATCGCCGCGGTGATCGAGGCGCTGCTCGCGCCGGGCTGCACCTGGCTCAACGGTGTGGATATCCCGGTCGATCGCGGCTACAGCGCCGGTCTCGAGGCGGGCTGGATCGACTTCGCCAAATCGCCGGCGGCGATCGCCGCGCGCCAGCGCTAGACCGACGGGCGCGGGCCTCAGGCGCCCGCCGCAGCGGGGCCGAGGGTCCTGCCGCGCACGATGCGGCTGGGCACCCCGAACACCCCGGCCCCCAGGTGGTGCAGCGTGTGCAGGTCGGCGTTGTCGTCGTCGAAGTGCCAGCGGCCGTCGCGAAACACCCGGGTGTCGGCCTGCGCCGAGTCGATCTCGACGAAGATCGTGTCGTAGGCCTGCGCGGCATGGCGGTTGCGATCGACCCCGTGTTCGTCGGGCGCGACGATGATCCGGCCCTCGAGCCAGGCCACGCAGCCCTCCACCATCGGCAGGCCGTGCACCGGCCCGTCGAAGCAGGCGATGCCGTGACGCGCGAACTTGTCGGTGCCGGCGCGGGCCAGATCACGGCCGCTTTCGCTGCCGACCGTGAAGCACAGGTCGGCCTGCGCGGCGCACGGCACGCACAGCCCGACCAGGCCGCTGGCGGCGATCAGCTCGGCGCTCCAGGTGCGCTTGTCGACCACCACCGCGATCCGTGGCGGCGTGAACTCCACCGGCATCGACCACGCGGCGGCCATCAGGTTGCGGCGCGCGCGGTCGCGGCTGGTGACCAGCACGGTGGGGCCGTGATTGATCAGCCGGCTGGCATGGCCGGCGGCCACCGGCGCCCTCACGACGACGGCCCGCGCAGCGCGCCGTAGACGTCGTGCAGGCGCGCCTCGCCCCAGCCCTGCGCGTAGGGCGCGAGGATCTTCAGGGCCACCTGAACGCGGGCGAAGCGCCAGCCCCGATCGGTGCGCACGCAACGGTCGTCGTAGCGCGCCGACATCCACCAGGCCTGCTCGCCGCCGGGCAGGCGGTAGACCATCGGCTGCCACAGGTACCAGCGGGCCTGCGCGATGTCGCCGTCGACCTCGATCTGCGGGTTCAGGACCATGTGCAGCGCGAAGGCCACGCGGGTGGACGAGCCCTGGAAGAAGCGGCGGATCGCCTCGCGGCCGTGATGCGCGCCCATCGGTCCGCCGTCCCAGACGGCATCATCGGTGAACAGGGCGGCCAGCGCGTCGGCGTCGTAATCGGCATCGCACAGCTCGCAGTAGCGGTGCTTGAGCTGGCGGATCGCCTCGATGTCGGCGAGCTGGCGCACCAGGCGCGCCGTCTCGGCGGCGGTGGGTGCGGCATCGGGCGGCGAATTCATTACCATCGCGGCTTCCTCGTTGTCATGTCGCAGGAGACAAGCTTGCCAGATTCGTCAGCTCTCACCCGTCGCCGGCTGCTCGCCGGCGCCGGCGCTGCCCTCGCCACGACCGCCGCACCGGCGTTCGCGCAGGCCGATTACCCGAACCGGCCGATCCGGATGGTGGTCTCTTACCCGCCGGGTGGACCGGTCGACTCGGCTGGCCGGCTCGTCGCGCAGCAGCTCAGCGCCCGGCTGGGCCAGCAGGTCGTCATCGACAACCGCCCGGGCGCGGGCGGCATCATCGGCCATGATGCGGTCGCCAAGGCGCCGGCCGACGGCTATCTGCTGCTGTTCGGCGCGAGCCCGCCGCAGACCATCTCGCCGCACGTTCAGAGCAAGGTGCCCTTCGATCCGCTGAAGGACCACCAGCCGATCTCGCTGGTCGTGAATTACGCGAATGTGCTCTGCGTGAATCCGGATCTGCCGATCCGCACGCTGAAGGAGCTCATCGACTATGCCCGCGCCAACCCGGAGAAGGTCACCTACGGGTCGGCCGGCGTGGGCGGCTCGAACCATCTCGCCGGCGAGTTGCTGGCGAAGATGAGCGGCACGAAGATGGTCCACGTGCCCTACAAGGGCAACAACCCGGCGATGATGGATGTGATCGGCGGCAAGATCACGATGATGTTCGACATCACCAACACCGCTGCCAGCCTGATCAGGGCGGGCAAGGTGCGTCCGATCGCCGTGACCTCGAAGCGGCGCAACCGCGTGCTGCCCGACGTGCCCACGATGATCGAGGCCGGCCTGCCGGGCTACGAGGTGGTCGGCTGGTTCGGCGTGCTCGGTCCGGCGGGTCTGCCGCGGCCCATCGTCGACCGGCTCAACGGCGCGCTGCGCCAGATCCTGGCTGATCCGGCCTTCGTCGAGCGGCTGCAGGGGCTGGGCCTCGATCCCGAGTCGTCCTCGCCCGAGGAGTTCCAGGCGCTGATCCGCCGCGATTTCGAGTTCTGGGGCAAGGTGGTTCGCGACGCCAACGTGCCGCGCGAGTAGCCGACCCCGGGGGCTTCTTCGGAACGCGCCGGCGCGCGCGCGGGCCCCGCGGCGCGCCGGCGCGGGCAAGATGGCTGCATCGCTGCCCCGCCAAGGATCCTCGATGCGCCTTCCTGCCCGCCGCCACCTGCTCATGCTCGCCGCCTGCGCCCTCGCCGGCGGTCTCGCCGCGCCCGCGACCGCCCAGGACTTTCCGAATCGTCCGGTCACCATCGTCGTGCCCTACGCGGCGGGCGGTCCCACCGATCTGACCGCGCGGCGCATTGGCGAGCTGATGTCGCGCAACCTCGGCGTGGCGGTCACCGTCGAGAACCGTCCCGGCGCCTCCACCACGATCGGCGCCGCCCACGTGGCCCGCGCGCCGAAGGACGGCCATACGCTGCTGATGGCCCCGGGCACCACCACCGCGATCAATCCGCATGTCTTCCGCACGCTGCCCTACCGCACCGACCAGTTCGCGCCGGTGTCGCTGGTGTCGCGCCAGCCCTTCGTGCTCACCGTGACACCCGGCCTGGCGCCGAAGTCGATCGCCGACTTCGTGGCCTGGGGCAAGGCGCAGGGCAAGGGCGTGAGCTTCGGCACCACCGGCACCGGCACCATGACCCACATCATCGGCGAGTGGATCGGTCAGGAGCTCGGTGTGAAGATGACCGAGGTGCCCTACAAGGGCACCTCGCAGTCGACGCTCGATCTGGTGGGCGGGCGGCTCGACACCCAGGTCGAGGGGCTGGCCAGTGGCTCGGCGCTGCACGCGAGCGGCAAGGGCCGCGTGCTGGCCGTGATGGACGACGAGCGCTCACCCACGATGCCCGACGTGCCCACCTTCCGCGAGGCGGGCTTTCGCGACCTGAAGGCCTACACCTACTTCGGCCTGCTCGCGCCGGCGGGCACGCCGCGCCCGGTGATCGAGCGTCTGCACCGGGCAGTGGTGGCGGCCGTGGCCACGCCCGAGTACGCCGAACGCCTGCGCGCCAACGGCGAGCAGCCGATGTCCTCGCCGAGCCCGGAGGCCTACGCGCAGCTGATCCAGGCCGAGCATGACCACTGGGGCCGCATCATCCGGCCGCTGAACATCAAGCTCGACTGACGCGCCAGCCCGGCCGGCGCGTCGGCGCAACCGACTGACTGGCGGGCAGGCCCCGCTCGGCGGGCCTGCCCTCGCTCAGGCGATGTCGAGCTCGCGGTAGCCGCCGGCAGCCACGGCGTCGGCGCGGGCCCGGAACTCGGGCCCGGTGCCGCTGTAGCGCGCGAGCACCCGCTCGCTCTTGCCCTCGACGTTGCGGTTCACGCCGGTCATCCACGAGTCGACCTCGTTGGACAGCAGGCCCACCGCGGCCGCGCGCACGATCTCCATCCAACCGTCCACGCTCTCGCGCCTGGCCTCGACACGCGTGCGGCCGTGGTCGCGCAGGTGGCGCAGCAGGCCGGCCACCCAGTCGACGTTGTATTCGATGCTGCGCGGAATGTTGCCGAGCGCGCACATCGGGCCCATCACCATCAGCAGGTTGGGGAAGCCCGCGTTCTGGATGCCGAAGAAGGTGCGGGCACCGCCCTGCCACTGGTCCTTCAGGCGCTGACCGCCGGTGCCGACGATCTCCATGCGATCGTAGGCGCCTCGCAGCGCATCGAAGCCGGTGGCGAAGACGATGATGTCGAAGGCCCGCTCGCCCTCGCGCGTGCGGATGCCCTGCGGCGTGATCCTCTCGATCGGCGTGTCGTTCAGGTCGACGAGCTCGACGTTGGGCTGGTTGTAGACCTCGTAGTAGCCGGTCTCGAGCGGCAGCCGCCGCGTGCCGAAGCCGTGATTCTTCGGGATCAGCTTCTCGGCGGTGGCCGGATCCTTCACGCGCTGGCGGATCTTGCGCGCCATGAAGTCCGACATCAGGGCGTTGGCCTCGCGGTCGATGAGCACGTCGCGGAAGTTGCCCATCCAGATGCCGAAGCCGGGCTCGGCGTAGCGCTGCTCCCAGAAGGCCTCCCGCTCCTCGGCCGACACCTCCAGCGTGCGGCGCGGGTCGGGGCGGTGCACGAAACCCGCCGGGCTCTCGCGGCACTGGCGGAAGATCTCCCCGTAGCTCGCCTTGATGCGCTGCTGCTCCTCGTCGGTGATCCGGCGGTTGTGCAGCGGCGCGCACCAGTTGGGCGTGCGCTGGAAGACCGTCAGCGACGCCGCGGTCCTGGCCACCTCCTGGATGGTCTGCACGCCGCTGGCGCCGGTGCCGACCACCGCCACCCGTTTGCCCTCGAAGCTCACCGGCTCGTGCGGCCAGTTGGCGGTGTGGCAGATGAGGCCGGCGAAGGTGTCGATGCCCTCGATGCGCGGCAGCGTGGGGACCGACAGCGCGCCGATCGCGGTGATCAGGAAGCGGCAGCTGCGGGTCGTTCCGTCGTCCAGTGCGACCCGCCACAGTCGCGCGGCCTCGTCCCACTGGGCGCGCACGACCCGCAGCCCGAAGTCGATGAGCGGGCGCAGATCGAAGCGGTCGGCGATGAAGTTCGCGTAGCGCAGCGTCTCGGGCTGGGGCGCGAAATGCTCGGTCCAGCTCCAATCGCGCAGCAGCTCCGGCGAGAAGGAAAAGCCGTAGGACCAGCTCTCGGAGTCGAAGCGCGCGCCGGGATAGCGGTTCCAGTACCACGTGCCGCCGACGTCGCCGCCGGCCTCGATGACGCGCACCGACAGGCCGAGCTCGCGCACCCGGTAGAGCTGGTAAAGGCCCGCCAGACCGGCGCCGATGATCAGCACGTCGAGGTCGGGGGTGGCGGGTGCGGCAGGCGCGATGGCGGGCGAAGCTGCGGAGGCATCGGTCATGGGGCAAGCCTGAGGGGGCAAAGACGCTAGCCTACCCATGCGTGCGCCGCACGGTCCAGCGCGGCGCGCGCCAGGGCGAGACGATGCCCGGCCGCTTGGGCACAATGCAGGGGTGTCGCGCCCGCCCGTTCCCCTCAGTCACCACGCGATGCTGGCCGCGGTCGCGCCCTTCGCCCGCGCCGGGCGGCGGGTGGATCTCGCCGCGAGCGATCGCGCCGCCCGGCGTATTGCCTTCGTGCCGATCTCGCATCCCCCGGCCGTGGGGCTGCCCGGGTTGCGCGAGCAGCTCGAGCTCGTCGGCGTGGATGACGGTGCCTGGCGCCTTCATCGCCGGGTCGCCACCGACGAAGGGCCTGTCGCCGAGCTCGAGATCGCGGGCGGCGCGCCGGAGGCGCTGCAGCAGGCGCTCGTGTCGATCGATCCCGCCAGCCAGTTCCTGCGCGGACCGGGCTGGATCCTCGCAAGCCGGCACAACGGGCGCGTCGGCGGGCCGCTGCGCCTGCGCGGCGCACTCGCCCGGGTGGGGCCGCTGACGCTGGAGGCCACCGTGCCGACGGTCCCCGGATACCCGGTCGCCCTGCGTCTTGCAGCGCGCGAGCCCGGCATGCTGGCGCTGCCGCAGGATCTGCTCGCGGTGCTCGGCCTGCGCTTCTCGCGTCTGGATCCTGTGCCGGGCGGTGGCTGGCGGGCGTCGATGCGGCCGCGACGCCGAACGCGCCCGCGAGGCCAGCGAGGGCCTGGCGCTTGCGCTGACGCATCTTTCGCGCACCATGGCCGAGCCGCCAGCGCGGTTCCACACGCGCCATCGCGGCGCGCGCTGGCTCGCGAGTGCGAGGCGGGCCCTGCCGCTCGCGGCATGCCTCGGGCTGATGGGCGCAGCGGGCACCGTGCCCCTGCTCGAGCTGCATGCCGACTCGGTGCTCCGGATGCTGATCTTCATGTCGCCGCCGCTGGTGCTCGCCTTCGTGTTCAGCCTGCGCGAGCTGCCGCGCATCGAGCTGCCGCCGCTGCCCCGGGCGCTCGACCCCGGCGCCTGGCCGGTCACGCCGGAGGCCCGCGAGTGAACACCGATCCGCTGAATCTGCCGCCGGTGTCGGTGGCGGCCGCCCGGCAGGCCCTGCTCGAGCAGTACGCCGATCCGCAGCTGCGGCAACGCGCGACCATGCTCTGGGGCAGCCGCGGCGTGGGCAAGTCCTCGATCGTGCGGCAGGTCGCCGAGCATCATCGTGTGCCGCTGGTGGATCTGCGCCTGAGCACGATCGAGCCGGTGGATCTGCGTGGCGCGATCTTCGCCGACGAGCGCAGCCGGCGCACAGTCTGGTTCCCCCCGGAGTTCCTGCCCGCGGACGATCAGCCCGAGGGCATTCTCTTTCTCGACGAGCTCACCGCGGCCGATCAGCGCCTGCAGATCGCCGCCTACTCGCTGATCCTCGATCGCCGGGTCGGGCAGTATCAGCTGCCCGCCGGCTGGCAGGTGATCGCGGCCGGCAATGCCAGCTTTCACGGCGCCGTCAGCAACGACATGGGCACGGCGCTGGCCGACCGGATGTTCCACTTCCATGTGCAGGCCTCGATCGAGGCCTTTCTCGATCATGCGCTGGCGCAGGGCTTCGCGCCCGAGGTGATGGCCTTTCTGCGCGTGCGTCCCGATCGCCTCGACGACACCCAGGCGCAGCTCGCAGCCGACCATCTCGTGGGCGCGAGTCCGCGCGGCTGGGAGGATGTGTCGCGGGTGCTGCGCTCGGGCCTGTCGGCGCCGGTGCGCGAGCGCTTCGTGCAGGGCCGCATCGGGGCGGCCAATGCGGCTGAATTCTTCGGCGTGCTGCGCGAACTGCAGGCGGCAGTCGATGTCAAGCGTCTGCTCGCCGCGCGACCGGGCGCCGACACCGTGGCGCTGCTGCCCACCAGCCTCGACGGCCTGTACGGCATGATCTACGGGTTGCTCGCCGCCATCGACGAGGCTGCGGTGATGGCGCGCGCGCTGGCGATCGTGGATCAGCTGCCGCAGGCGCCAGCGCGCGTGCCGTTGCCGCTGCGCGAGGCGCAGACCCTCGCGATGGAGCTCCTGATGCAGCGTGCGCTCGCGCTCGGGCTGGAGACCGTCATCCTCGACAGCGAGGACTATGCGAGGCATCTCGCGCGCCGGGGCGAGCGTTGAGCGTCGCTGCGGCGCAGGATCATCGGGCCAGCCGGGCGCTCGATCGGCTGGTCGAGTACGCGCCGCACAGCAGCGGGCTCGCGCTGCGCATCCGCCATGTCGATGCCGTGGCCGCGGCCGAAGGCCTGCAGGCCACCGGATCGCCGCCGCCGCAGGTCGCGGATACCCGCCCGAGCGAGACTCCGGTCAGCACCGATGGCGTCTCGATCTTCTACGCGCCCGCCTTCGCGTCGCTGGGCCTGGAGGAGCAGGCGGGCTGGCTGGCGCATGCGGTGCTCCATGTTGCGCTTTGCCATCCGCAGCGATTCCAGGCCTTGCGCGAGGCCGGCGCCCAGCCCGACCTCGCGCTCTACGGCATCTGCGCCGATGCGATCGTCAACAGCGCGCTCGGCCATCTCGGCTGGCTGCGTCTTCCCGCGGCGGCGGTTCGGTTGCCGCAGCTGCTCGCCGACTGCCTGGGCGAGACCACCGAGGACGCCGCCGCGCTGGCGAACTGGGATGTCGAGCGGCTCTATCGGGCGATCGACGATCGACGGGTCGAGGCCGATCGTGTCGTGCGCGACGGCAAGCGCGCCGCGCGGGCGCGCGCGCTCGCGGCCGGGCAGGGCACCGATCTGCGCCCCGATGCTGCGGCGAGCGAGGCGCCGGAGGCGCGCGCCGCCCGCACGCGCGACTGGGCCGAGCGGCTGCGGCGTGCTCAGGCCGGCGATGGTCTGCACGCGCTGCTGCGCGGCGCGATCGCCGACATGCCGGCATCGCGCACGCCATGGCCGCAGCTGTTGCGCGCCCGTCTGGGCCGGGCCTTGAGCCCGCAACCGGCGCTCTCATGGTCGCGTCCGTCGCGGCGCTGGCTGGCGCTGCGCGGCGGCCGGCCCGGCCATCGCCTGCCCTGGGAGCCGGGTATCGTCACGGGGCGGCGCGTACCGCGCCTGGCGCTGATCCTCGATTGCTCGGGGTCGGTCGACGAGGCGCTCTTCACGCGCTTCGCGTCCGAGCTCGGCGCGATCGTGCGCCGCGCGCAGGCGGCGGTGCTGGTGGTGGCGGGCGACGATGCCGTGCGCGAGGTGGGTTGGCTCGAGCCCGGAGCCATGACGCTCGAACGCTGGCGCCTGCCGGCAGGCGGTGGCACGGATTTCACGCCGCTGCTGCTCGAGGCCGATGGCCATGCGCCGGACATCGGCGTGGTGCTCACCGATCTGCAGGGGCCGGCCAGCTTCCGGCCGCGCTGGCCGGTGCTGTGGGCGGTGCCGCCTGCCTGGGCGCATGCCGAGCCGCCTTTCGGACGCCGGGTGGTGCTGGCCTGAACGGTCCTGCGGGCGGACCGCCCCCAGCGGGCTTTCGAGACGAGCCCGGCGGCCATGGCTTGCCGCGGCGCGCGGGGCGCCCACACACTGCCCGGCCACGGTCAGCCCGCCAAGGGCGCGAGACGGCGAGCGATGCGATGAGCGACAAGATCCTGATCGACCGGCAGGGCCCGGTCACGACGATCACCATCAACCGGCCGCGAGCCCGCAATGCGCTCGACCGCGAGGCCACGCTCGCACTGACCGCGGCGATCCGCGCGTTCGAGCAGGATGTCGAGGCCCGCGTCGCGGTGCTCGCTGGCGCCGGCGGCCACTTCTGCGCGGGCGCCGACCTCAAGGAGCTTGCTTCGGGCATCGACTACCTGCCCTGGGCGGGCAGCCCCGAGGGGCCGCTGCACCGGCCCCCCGCCAAGCCGGTGATCGCCGCGGTGACCGGTCATGCCTGCGCTGGCGGACTGGGTGTGGCGCTATGGTGCGATCTGCGGGTGGCCGAGCGCAGCGCGGCCTTCGCGGTGCTGTCGCGGCGCTGGGGCGTGCCGATGAGCGACGGCACCACGGTGCGACTGCCCCGGTTGATCGGCATGAGCCGCGCCCTCGACATGCTGCTCACGGCGCGCGCGGTCGATGGCGAGGAGGCGGTGCGCATCGGGCTGGCCAATCGCCTGGCCGAGGATGGCTGCGCGCTGGCCGACGCGCAGGCACTCGCCCGGACCATCGCTGCCTTCCCGCCGATCGCGATGCTCAGCGACCGCGCCTCGGTCTATGCGCAGGCCGATCTCGCCCACGATGCGGCGATCGCCCGCGAACTCGCGCTGGCGAGCGAGGCGCGGCACCGCGAGGCGCGCACCGGTGCCGCGCGATTTGCCGCGGGCGAAGGCCGGCATGGTGCGGTGACCGCGGGGCAACCCGGGGCGGCCGGCATCGCGGGCGAGGGTGCCGGTGCCGCATCCGCTTCGGGGGGCGGCTGAGCGATGCGCGCCGTCGTGTGCCATGCGACCGGCGATCCGCCGCGTGTCGGCGTCGAGACGCTGCCCGACCCGATTCCCGGGCCCGGCGAGGTCCGGCTGGCGATCCACGCCTGCGGGGTGAGCTTCGCCAACCTGCTGGTGCTGGCCGGCCGCCACCAGAACCGCGCCGATCCGCCCTTCATCCCCGGCACCGAGGTCAGTGGCGAGGTGCTCGAGTGCGGCCCTGGCGTCATCGATCTGCGCCCGGGTGACCGGGTCTGCGCGGGCTTGCGTCGAGGCGGCTTCGCCGAGCAGGCGATCGTGCCGCGGCGTACGGTCTATCGGCTGCCGGCTTCGGTCGATCATGACGCCGCCACGCACTTCCCCACGCTCTACGGCACGGCGTTTGCGGCCTTGCGTTGGCGGGCGCGCGTGCAGCCTGGCGAGACCGTGCTGGTCCACGGCGCGGCTGGCGGTACCGGACTTGCCGCGGTCGGCGTCGCGCGTTGCCTGGGCGCCCGGGTGATCGCCACGGCGGGTTCCGAGGCCAAGGCGCAGGCCTGCCGACGCCACGGCGCCGATGTCGTGGTCCTTCATCGCGAGGCCGCGTTTCGCGAGATCGTGCTGTCCGAGACCGGTGGGCGAGGCGCCGATGTCATCTTCGACCCCGTGGGCGGCGAAACCTTCGCGCAGTCGCTGCGCTGCCTGGCTCCGGACGGCCGGCTGGTGGTGGTGGGCTTTGCCGATGGTGCGATTCCGCAGGTGCCGGCCAACCTGTTGCTGGTCAAGAACGTCGATGTGATCGGGCTCTACTGGGGGCAGTACCTCGGCTGGGGTCGGGTGCCGTCCCGCCCCGGCGACGCAGAGCGCGTGCAGGCGGCGATGGCCGAGCTCCTCGGCTGGGCGAGCGAGGGGCGCCTGCACCCGGAGACCTTCGCTCGGCATCCATTGGGCGGCTTTCGCGAGGCGCTCGCCAAGGTGCGCGGGCGGGAGGTGATCGGTCGCGTGGTGCTCGATCCGACGCTCCCCGAGGGGGGCTGATCGCGGGCCGCGTGCTCGGGTATGCTCGCGGGGCTTCGCTTCGTCCACCCTTCGAGGACCTCATGAGCACGCCCACCAAATACCTGCTCGACGAATCCCGGATGCCGCGCTTCTGGTACAACATCCAGGCCGATCTGCCCAAACCGCTGCCACCGGTGCTCCACCCCGGCACCCTGCAGCCGATCGGGCCCGCCGACCTCGCGCCGCTGTTCCCGATGGACCTGATCCTGCAGGAGGTCAGCACCGAGCGCGAGATCGAGATCCCCGAGCCGGTGCGCGAGATCTTCCGGCTGTGGCGCCCGGCGCCGCTCTATCGCGCGCATCGCCTCGAGAAGGCGCTGGGCACGCCCGCGAAGATCTTCTACAAGTACGAGGGCGTGAGCCCGGCCGGCAGCCACAAGCCCAACACCGCGATCCCGCAGGCCTTCTTCAACGCCCAGGCCGGCGTCAAGCGCATCACCACCGAGACCGGCGCCGGTCAGTGGGGCACGGCGCTGTCGTTCGCGGGCTCGATCTTCGGCCTGGAGATCCTGGTGTTCCAGGTGCGGGTGTCGTACGACCAGAAGCCCTACCGCCGGGCGGTGATGGAGACCTACGGCGCGCGCTGCCTGCCGTCGCCCTCGACCGAGACCGCCTACGGGCGCCAGGTGCTGGCGCAGCGACCGGACCATCCGGGCAGCCTGGGCATCGCGATCTCCGAGGCGGTCGAGCTCGCCGCGCAGCGCGACGACACCAAGTACGCGCTGGGCTCGGTGCTCAATCATGTGCTGATGCATCAGACCATCATCGGGCTGGAGGCGATGGAGCAGATGCAGATGGCCGACGCCTGGCCCGACGTGGTCGTCGGCTGCACCGGCGGGGGCTCGAACTTCGCCGGCATCGCCTTCCCCTTCATCGGTCACGGCCTGCGCGGCGGGAAAACCTCGCGCATCGTCGCGGTCGAGCCGGCGGCCTGCCCCTCGCTCACGCGCGGCCGCTACGCCTACGACTTCGGCGACACCGGCCACATGACGCCGCTCACCAAGATGCACACGCTGGGTTCCACCTTCACGCCGCCGGCCTTCCACGCCGGCGGGCTGCGTTACCACGGCATGGCGCCGCTGGTGTCGCACCTGAAGGAACTCGGCCTGATCGAGGCGACGGCCTACACCCAGAACGAGTGCTTCGCTGCCGGCGTGCAGTTCGCCCGCACCGAGGGCATCGTGCCCGCGCCCGAGGCCAACCACGCGGTCAAGGGGGCGATCGAGGAGGCGCTGCGGTGCAAGCGCGAAGGCCGCAGCGAGACCATCCTGTTCAACCTCTGCGGCCACGGCCACTTCGACATGACCGCCTACCAGAAGTATTTCGCGGGGGAGCTTACGGACGAGAGCTACGACGAGTCGGAGCTCGCGATGGCGCTGGCTGGTCTGCCCAGCGTGCCCGCGGCAGCCTGAGGCGGCGGGACGCGCGGGCGGGCGCGTCAGCGCCGGCCCGCGCGCTGCTGGCGGATCATCGCCAGCCCGGCGGCGATCAGCAGGGCAATGCCCGCCCAGGCCAGCGCGTTGGGGACATCGCCCCACACCACCCAGCCGAGCAGCACCGCCCACAGCAGTCCCACGTAGCGAAAGGGCGCCACCACCGACAGCTCGGCGTGGCGCATCGCCGCGATGCTCGCGTAATAGCCGGTCGACAGCAGCACCGAGGCGATCGCGAGCAGTCCGACGTCGCGCGGCTGCATCGGCGTCCATCCTTGCACGATCAGCACGCCACCGGCCATCAGCCACACCACGCCGGCGGTCGCCAGCGTGATCAGGATCGACGGCGTGGCCGGTGGCACCTTGCGCGTGAGCAGATCGCGAAAGGCGTAGATCAGGGTCGCGACCAGGCACAGCCAGGCGTAGGCATTGAAGCCCGCCAGGCCGGGCTGGATCACGAGCAGCACCCCGGTGAAGCCCGCGCCGATCGCCAGCCAGCGCGCCGTGCCCACCCGCTCCTTGAGGAACAGCATCGCGAGCACCGCGACGAACAGCGGTGAGGACTGGTTGATCGCGGTCACGTTGCCCAGCGGCAAGTTGAACAGCGCGGCGAGGTACAGGAAGGTGCCCAGCCCTTCGAAGCTCGCGCGCAGCAGCACCCACCGGTCGAGCACGTCGCGGATGCGCGGCAGCGCGCCGAGCTGGCGGGCCACCAGCACGATCAGCAGGATGGCCATCACGCCGCGCACCACCAGCATCTGGGCCGCGGGCAGGCGTTCGCCCACCGCCTTGATCATCGCGTCGTTGCCGATGAAGGCGCTCATGCCGAGCACCATCCAGGCGATGCCTGCGCGATTGGTTCGTGCCCGTGTGTCGTCGTTCATCCCGGGGGCTTTGCTGGCTGCATGGGCGCCCAGTATCCGGTGCGGCTGGTGGCCCGTCGTGCCGGCACCGCCGGCAGCGGTCCGGGAATCGTCGCGCGCGTCCGTCGGCGCTTCGCCAGGATCTCGCTGGGCCGCGCGCCACGCGCCTGCGCGACCCGCAGGCCGCTATCATCGACACGGCGTCGGCCCGGATCCGCCGGCTGATGTTCCTCCCGCTTCCGCTGCCGCCCGATCCCCTCCCGATGTCCGCCACCGCGCTGCCCCAGGTCGTTCACACGCTCGCCGATGTGGTCGCGCTCGATCATGCCGCCCGCCGTCATGCGCTGCCGCTGGCCGATGGCCACATGGTCTGGCGCTGCTGGGGCCAGGGCGAGCCGGTGGTGCTGCTGCATGGCGGCTCGGGGAGCTGGACCCACTGGGTGCGCACGATCGCGCCGCTGGTGGCGGCAGGGCGTCAGGTCTGGGTACCTGATCTGCCCGGCTTCGGCGAGTCAGCGGCGGTGGTGCCCGGTGGCGGGGATGCCGACCGGC
>Ga0315900_10004360_pt1 | contig 20011 bp, 13 predicted proteins | sample LakEriMetagenome_FD_203521 | JGI IMG/M metagenome (GOLD analysis project Ga0315900, IMG submission 203521) | Freshwater fungal communities from buoy surface, Lake Erie, Ohio, United States - Buoy 12 MA114 | ecosystem: Environmental > Aquatic > Freshwater > Lake > Lake biofilm | place: USA: Lake...
CCGAGCGCTTCGCGGATCAGTTTTTCTTCCCAATGGTCCAATCGCAGCGTGTCGAATACTTGCACTCCGACATCATGGAGGCCGAAATCGGTTGGGAGGATCTCGTCGCCTGCTGCCATGACGACCGCGCTGTCCATGGTGTTCCTCAGTTGTCGGACGTTTCCGGGCCAATGGTATTCCAGAAGTTTCTTCCGCGCTATCGGACTCAGATGCAGACGGTTTCTGCCTCGCTGTTTACGGAAATGGTCCAGGAAGATATCGACCAGCAGGCCGATGTCGGGACCGCGTTCGCGGAGCGGAGGAATCCACAGCTCAAAAACGCTCAGCCGATAAAACAAGTCTTCTCGAAATCGCTTTTCCCGGACAAGTTCCTTCAGATCCCGGTTCGTCGCGGCGATCACTCGAACATCGACTTTGACTTCGGAGGTCGAACCGACGGGATGGAATGGGTGGCCTTCCAGGATGCGCAGTAGCTTTGCTTGTCCTTCCAGCGTCATCTCCCCGATTTCATCCAAGAAAAGGGTGCCCGTGTCGGCCTGCTGGAACCACCCTGCGTGGTCTTTGTCCGCTCCAGTGAAAGCGCCTCGCTTGTGTCCGAAAAGTTGGCTTTCCATCAGGTCGGCCGGGATTGCCGCGCAGTTGACGCAAAGGAGTGGTCGATGGTTGCGAGGGCTTGCTCGATGGATCGCTCGGGCAACAAGTTCTTTTCCAGAGCCGCTTTCGCCGCGGACTAGGACGCACCCGTTGGAGTTGGCGACGCGCTGGATCTTGTCCTTAAGGTTCAGCATGGCGGGGCTCTCCCCCAGCAATTCATCAAAGACCGCATTCTTCGCGATGAGTCTCTGGCGGCTGGATTGCAGTTCCACCTGCTGCTGGCCTCGCGCGAGTGCCGAACCGATCAGGCTGGCTGCCGAGACGATGAAGTCGAAGTCGGCTTCACTGAACTGATTGTTCTCGCGGTAAACATGGATGGCACCGACCGTTCGAGCATCATCGATCAACGGAACGCAGATGGCGTCGGCGTGTCGCTTCAGGACCCCATCTCCCCGATTCTTTTCGTTTTTGACCCAGATCGCTTTACCTTCTCTGGAGACCAGTTCGGTCAGTTTGCGGCTGAGCATGATTTCTCCCTCGCCACCCGGTGGGATGACGCGTTGAGGGAGCAAGGTGCCGGCGGGATCCGCCCACATCAGGCCGACGACATGGGCGTGAGTTCTGGCCATCAGAACATCGAGCCCCAGATCGGTGACCGCCGACGGCTCGGTCAGTCCCAGTAGGCGGATCGAGAGTTGGAACAGGTCGAGCAGATCCTGCTGGCGTTTGGTGTCGGCAACGCCACTGCCAATTGAAAGCGGTACCATCGACTCAGGCTCGGATCCCATCGCGTAGTCTTGCACCAGCGTCTGAGACAGCGGAGGTCCAGCAGGGGTCGAGGGACCTGCAATGCTGATGAAAGAAAAACGAAGATCGCAGTTGCCAATCCGGATGCGGTCTCCATCTCCCAGATTGGCTGCGTCGATCTTGGAGCCGTTGACTCGCGTTCCGTTTCGGCTGCCGCAGTCCCGGATCATCCAGCTGCCCCGCTGCCTGGAGACGATCGCGTGGACGCGCGAGGCCAGCGGGTCGTCGATCACGACGTCGCAACTTCCCCCGCGACCAATCTTCATTTCAATCTGGTCGTTCAGCGGGAAAGATCGATGCAGCGGCTCGCCGCGAATCACGGTGAGGATGGCACTTGTCATAAATCGGAACTCTTGGCGGTGGGCTGGCGGGGGCGTCCGAGTTGGCGAGAGGAGGGGCTCAATGTCAGCAGTCGTTTCAGGCCATTGGTTCCCCCGAATCAAGGGTGTCGTAAGCGGATTGCTCTGCGGGGAGCGGCTGGGGTACCCCCCTGTAGCTACGCACAGATGAAATATACCAGAGTCGGAGGCTGCTTTCAGCGGTTTGTAGGGAGGCCGGGAGGCTTCTCCGATAAAAACGGGAAACCTTTGTGGTTTTTCGGGGTTTCATAGGAGTGTCACTCGCAGGAAATTGCAATGATTGATGTTGTTCGGAGGCACTTCGGAGCGTCCGCCGTAGTTCGCTTCGTCGCGATTTTTGGGCGGCCGAAGAAAGAAGGATCGCGGGATCTCTAACTGCCATGACTGGATCGCAGAATGCGGGGGCAAGCTGCCGAGGAGACTGGCGGGGGGAGTCCGATGGATTGGCAGAGACTGGCTAGTGTACCCCATGCTGTGTTGCGTTGAGGGAGCCTGCGATTGAACGAATCGCCTCATTCGTCACCGACTCCATCGTCCTTGGATCCCGACGCGCAGTTGATGCTGCGCGTCCGGGACGACGATGCGTCGGCGTATGAAGAGTTGATCAATAAGTATCAGGGCAGCGTGATCCGACTGATGCAGTCTTGGACCAACGACCGCGATCTGGCTGAGGACTTGGCTCAAGATGTTTTCCTTCGGGTTTTTCGCTCGCGGAAAAGCTACCAAGCGACCGCCAAGTTTGCGACTTGGCTTTTTCACATCGCCAACAACGTCGGCAGCAACGCTGTTCGCGACCGTTCCCGCCGGCATGAGGCTCAGGGGATGATGGTTCAGGACGGTTCGGGTAATTATCTGGGGATGGATCAACTGGCAGCAGCACCAAGCGGCGCGATACCAACCCGGCAAATCGAGCGCAGTGAACGGGCCCGCATGGTGCAAAATGCGGTCCATGCACTTCAGGAAAGACAACGGATCGCTCTGGTGCTCTCGAAGTTCGAAGGGATGAGCTACCAGGAAATTGCCGATTCGATGGGAATGACCGTCAAGGCAGTCAAATCGCTGCTCAGTCGCGCCCGCGTCAATCTCCGTATCTTGCTGCAACCCTACATGGACGAAGGAAGTCGATCGTCTGGGGAGTCATCCGACTTGTCGGGAAGAGAACAAGAGGAGGAGGATCGATGACCGGAGAGGCGATTCCCGAATCGGACGAAGAACTGCTCAGCGCCTATCTCGACGGAGAATTGGGTAGCGATCAGCGGCGGGAGTTCCAGTTGCGGCTGGCCAATGAACCAATGTTGAGAGAGCGGCTGGTGACGTACCAGCAGGCCTGGGACCTTCTCGACCAATATCCGGAAACCCCGCAGAAAGCATCCTTCACCAAGAGCACTCTGGAAATGGCAGCGGTGGGGGTTGCCAAGGAGACTCCATCTGGGCCCGATCAGGTCCCTAGCGAAGGCTGGCGATTGAAGCTTCCTTCCTGGGCTCTTGGGCTGATCGCTTCGTCCATTTTCGGCGCATTGGCTGGTGTAACTTTTCGCTGGCAGCGGATGCAAAACGAACTGGCGCGTCTGCTTCCGGCAGCGCATCTTCCAAGCCTTCGTTTCATCCAGGATCTACCGGAGGCGGAGAAACTGCTGACCATGCCCGAACTGGACTGGTTCGCAGATCATGTCGATGGTATTTCCGAGCGGATCCTCCCGCCGATCCCCGAACAGCTCCCAGCGAGACGCGATTGGGTGCAGCAGTTGACGCTGCCCCATCAGGCGATCCTCTGGCGTCGGGTTCGCGAGCTGGAAAAGCTTGCCGACGACGAGCAGCAGGAGGTGACCTCTGCCGCCAGGAAGCTGGATACCTCCAACAGCGGCGATGAATTGTGGAGGCGGATGGCGATTGTCAGCACCCTGATCGATTCGATTAGCGATGAAGAAAAACTGGCGCTCAAATCGCTGGAGCCTGAGAAACGCCTGCAGAGGTTGGAAGAGTTGCTCTTCGGGCGACTGGCGGTATGGTATGCCGAGCATTTGGAGAATGCCGACCGCGATGTGTTGTTGCCCTGGGCAGGTAGCTTCATCATCGCCAACCTTCCGAGGAATATCTCGCGGCTTTCCGGAAGTGGGGATCGAATTCCACCTTTCGCCCAGGAGGTGTTTTTTCGTGAGTTGCTGCGGGACCCCAGCCGGATCAACCTAGTCGAGGAATCGTTCGAAGAGGTGCAGCCCCAATTGACCCCCATGGCGCAGCAGATTCTTCGAGGTATCCACCCCCGAGATCGTTCGATGATCATCGCCACCTGGGCGATTACTGCATTGGGCAACCGAGGCCGGAGTTTCGACGAGGCCGACCTTTGGACCGCCTACTTGCGGCAAAAGGACGAAGACCGAAACCTTCTGGACCTGCGAAATCCAGAATCGGTTCGGGACACGTTGCGCAGCGATCTGATCCGGCGAGGCCGGGCCCCCGCCAATCGCGATGGGGAAAATGCACCGCCAGCCACGCCGCGCTGAAGTTCGCCAGTAGGTTTTTGGCTTGAGAATGCCTGATTAGCCCTGCCGAGCCACCGAGTTCAGATGGCTCTTGATTGGAACAAGCAGGGAAGGTTATACTTTTGGATTCCTAACGATGGTTCGATCTTTCCCTATTCCTGACGGCTGTGATCGCTGTTGAGGAGCTACTTTCCGGAGGTTTGCTCGTGGGTGTCAAGAAAACTGGACGTGGACGACGTAAGGTGGGGCGCAAGAAGCGTCGTATGCGTTCGCGGATCCGACACCGCAAGAAGTAATCCGGTCCGGCAGCGGAATGCGATTGGTCTGACATGTTGGTGGCTGGAAAACGATCCATTGCCTGCAATGCAGTCTGCTTGGTGATCTGTTATTCCTGACGCAGCCATAGTCTTTTCTTTTTCTGCCGGTACTCCTTTTCCAATCGTGCCATCGAGACCACCGCCCGACAGCGGTGGTCTCCACTTCTTTATGGCACTTTCGATTACTGCTGCGATCTGCGGTCGCCCCGGGAGCCTACGGCTTTAGGGGCCAATGGACTAAGCCTGATTCGATCTTATTGCAGCAGCCGAAGGCTTCAAAGGTTGGGTCTAGCTGGACCTCTTACCTACCCCCAGCGTCGTGATCGATCGGTCCTTGCCGACTCAGGAAGATGTCGCTGCAACTGAACCACGCGAGGTATCGTCTGGTGGGGGGCGAGATCCACATGGTCCGAATCGATAACGAAGGTGCTCACAGAAGGTGACTTCCATCGCATTTGTGTTGGTATCGACCGATAATTGGGAGGCTGACGGCCTGTCGGACAGAGGCTATCGGCACGAAGTCCATGTTCCCTGATTTACAGCGCGTTCGATGAAGGGCATACTTCCCTTTGTGGGATCGCTGGTCGGTGGCAGGAAATGATGCTGTGGAAGGAGTCGCAGGTGAGGAACGAGGGTCTTCCTGGCGGTCCCGGCATGGCGCCGGACGAACGGTGGTCCATCAGCGAGTTATCGACGTACCGATGGACATTTGAGGAAGATATCTTCCGCTACCGTAAGGCCGGTTTCGGCGCGGTTGGGATTTGGCGGCCGAAGCTGGCTGATTATGGCGAGCTGAAGGGTAAGGAGCTGCTAGACGAATTTGGACTCCGCGTATCATCCGTCAGTTGGGCAGGTGGCTTTACCGGCAGCGACGGAAGGAGCATTTCTGACGCGATCGAAGATGCGCTGGAGGCGATTCGGCTGACTCGGGAGTTGAACTGTCAGACGTTGGTGCTGATGGTGGGCAGCCGCGATGGCCACACGCGGAAGCATGCGGCCCGAATGGTTCGGAGCGCCCTGAAAGAACTGGTGGGTGCGGCGCTCGAGTATGAAGTGCAGTTGGCGGTTGAGCCGATGCACTGGGGGTGTGCACACGACTGCACCTTCCTGACGGATATCCCTCAGACGCTCGACCTCATCGCCCCTTTGACTCCAGGGCCGATCGGAATTGTTTTTGATTGCTACCATCTGGGGCACGACGAAGCGACGCAGCAATGGCTGCCGCATTGGATACCCTGGATCAAGTTGGTGCAGCTGGCCGATGCGCATGATGCGCCGCGTGGCGAACAGAATCGATGCCTGCTGGGGGCTGGCGGATTGCCGATTCGCGAACTGGTGGAATGTCTGGAGCGATATGGCTACGAAGGGTTCTACGAGGTGGAACTGATTGGTGAGCAGATTGAGCATGGCGATTACCTGCAGATGCTCGATAAAACCCGCCACTCGCTTCATGGGTTGTGGCAGCCCGGTGGATCGAACTCCTGACCCGAACGCAATGGGTGAAGCATAGGGGGCTGCGGCATGGCCAAGCGGAGGCATCGCAACGAAAGTGTTTCTCAAGCCCAAGGGGGCGATTTGACCACGATCGGAAGACGATGGGTTTGGATCGGTGATCGCCACGATGAACTGGGGTGGGTGGTTGAGCAGTTGCAGCGCTGGGGCAAGCTTCTGACCCTCGACAGCATGGAGGTTTGGGAGGAATTTGGAAGCGGTTTGTCTTGTGACCACCTGCTGATCGGTTCGCAGCGACGGCTGGACGCCAAGGACCATCTGGCGATCGCCCAAGCATGCGAAAAACGCGGGATCGCCTGCACCAGGGTTCTTGGGCGAAGTTGGGAAGGGCATCAGCGAACAGATCCTCCCTCGTCCCCTCTGCCATCGGTGTACTGGAGTCAGTTTTGGGATCGACTGGTCCCAACGCTAGGGATCCCTTCGTTGGGCGACGGCACGATGAGCCGGTTCGATCCCGCGAGGTCTTTTTTGGGGGATGGGTCCAGGGATACGGATGTTGCCACAGCGGCGGAATCGAAGTTAGCGGTTGGTTTCTATCGCACGCAACAAGATGCGCGGCTGGCAGAAGATCTGCTCCGCTACTTTGAGTTCCAGGCGATCCTGGTGCGAATCGACCATCCATTGCCCGAGTGTCCGGCGAAACTGGTATTTTGGAATGACGCAGGAGAAAGCAGTGGTTCCCAGTTGGGGACACGGCTGGCGCACGATGCCGCCAATCGCTATCCTTCCGCTATCCGGCTGCGCTGGATCCATTGGCCCCAGTGGCAGCAATGGCAACAAGCCGTCGACGGCCAATGGCATCTGTTGGTTCGGCCGCCGGTGGATCTAGAGGGGCTACGATGGACGCTGATGGCATGGGACCGGATGCACCGCGAAAGTGTCCTGCTGGCAAACTGACTTTGCGGCGAACTTGTCTGATGTGGAGAGGCTTTGCATGCGAATCCTTATCGATCAAGAAGAAATCAACCGGGGGATTCGCGACCTAGCCGACTGGACTCATCGGGAGTTTGGCGACAAACCATTGACAGTGGTGGGAGTGATGACCGGCAGCCTCCTGATGCTCGCTGACCTAGTACGCCATTTACGGATGCCTCTCTGTATCGGCCTGATTCAAGCCAGCAGTTACCGAGGAGGTACGCAGTCGGGTAACCTGAGGGTGGTCGACACCATGCTGCCGCAACTCCAAGGTCGAAACGTCCTTTTGATCGATGATATTTTCGATACCGGTCAGACGCTGGAGTCGCTTTATCGGCATTGCTTGAAGGAGGAGCCGGCCCAGTTGAAGACCGCCGTGCTGCTGCGAAAGGAAGGGGTCAGTCGAACCATTTTTCAGCCTGACCATACGGTCTTCACGATCCCTGATGAATTTGTCGTGGGGTATGGTTTGGATTATGACGAGCAGTACCGGAATCTTCCTTACATCGGGGTCTTCGAAGCATGCGACCAAGCAGCCCACCAGAGGGCTTGATCGATCGCTCCTGGGTGGTGCTAAGTCGCCATCACTGGCCGATGTGCATGGATCGCACGGGGCGCCTTTTGCGTTGGGCCGGCGATCTGCGTGGGGATGGGCTGGAGTTCGTCTTCCTGTCCCCCTCTTGGCACTCCAGTTGGCCAAGTCGTTGTTTGATACGAGAGCTGCGACTGGAGAGACTTGGGTTGGCAAGCGGGAAGTCAGGGGCTTGGGAGCGGTGGTTGCAAGGCGCATTCGACTGGATCGCCAGCCAGTCTTCTCGCGTTGCGGGTATCTTGATCGATGACCCCTACCTGACGCTCCCCGACGCCGCGGCGTATCTCCATCGTTGGCGGGGCCGCTGGATCGCTCGATTTCAGCTCGAAGAAGGAAGGTCCGATCCTACTCAGGAGGATCTACGCAACCGCAGGATGATGGAAACGCTGGGGCATGCTTCGGCCATCGCTGTCCCCGATGCACGCTCCCATCGGCACCTGATCGCTTATGGGATCCGCGATGATCGCATCCGAAGACTGCCTGATATCAGCCGTTTGCAGATCGATCGCCATCCGCAGCACATCCGATCCATCCGGCATGCACTAGGGAGAATCAATCAGGAGTTGATGGTGCCTTCCGGGCATCGCTTGATTGTGGCGTGGTCCGACTTTCTCGACATCGCCGAGGAAAAGCGAGTCACTCGCGCAGTCGGTGAACTGGTGAATCGCAGGTATCCGCTGCGGATGTGGTGGTTGGGAAACGGCCCCAAAGCTGCCGCTTTCTACCGGTGGATCAAAGACGAGGGGTGGCAATATGAAATCTTGCTGCCCGGAGTGCTGGACCATCCAGAGGATCTGCTGACGGCAGCAGATCTGGTTCTATTCGCCGGTGGTCCCGGTCGCTGGCCGGCACTCTGGCGGGAGGCGATGGCCTCGGCCGTCCCTTGGATGGCCGACAATCAGTTCAACATGGCGTTGGATAGCCCGGCGGCCGAGTCCTGTTTTTTTTCGGAGCAATCGCTTGGGGAACGCTTGCGGCAATGGCTGGAGGATCCTGTCAGTCATCAGCAGCAGGTCGATGCCTGCGCCCGCGAACTGAGAAGTCGAGACGCAGACGGATGGATCGACCAGCAGTGGCGACAACTGCTCATGGAGTGAACCGAGTGGCGGGAAGAGTCCCTTTCGGGGGCTCCCCGCCCGCCCTTTAGAAGCTCCATTCCAGCCCCACTGTCGCTCCGTGAATCAGGACGAAATCGTCCGCTTCGACATCGCTTCCGGTGAAAGGTCCAACGTTGGCCGGCCCTTGTTCGTCCACCGTCGCAACTCCGAGGAGCCCCCAGATTTCGTAGCCCACCGACGCGACCAAGCGGGGAAGGATGCGGTACCGTATCGCAGTTCCCAATTCACCCATGCCGGCGATATCCACCGAGTCATCCTGGTTGAATCGGACCAATCCTGCGTTGACCATCCTCGCATCCACTTCATCGAAATTGGCGTAGGCACCAAATCTCAACCTGGACGCCATGGAGATTCGCTGGCTGACGGGTTGATTGGCATCCAGTCCAGCATGCACTCCCAGCAGTAGGTTATCCGTCTGGATGCGATAGCTTCCAGTAACGCCGCCTGCTTTGGTGGAATCGAACTGGTAGTCTTCCTTGTACTGAATCCCTTTGAATCCCACCAGCAATCCGAGAATATCCCAGGCCCACCATCGCCGATTGAACTCTAGGCTCTGGAATCGACGGTCCAGTCTTTGGCGATGGGAGATCGCGCCATTGAAGGCGCTGATGTTGCTGGCGTCAAAACCATCCACAGGGATCAATCGGCTGTCCAGATTCGTCCCTGTCGTGACGGCACTTTCCTGCCAGTTGAAGGGACCAACATAAACCGCTTCCACGCCATCCAGGCAGTCAAACTGCTGACCGATCGTGTAACGGCCTCCGAACTGGTAATCGGACCCGTCCATCTGTTGGGCAAATGACAGAGTGAAGTTATCTGAATACTGATTCATCCACATCGCATCGAAACTGGCATAGAAACTGCGAGGACAGCCCTGGAAGCAGTCTCCTCCGGCAACGGCGTGCCCATTGATCTGCGGTTGGGCAGGTTGAAAATGCATCGGTTGCTGAAGCCCCGATGCGTCATAGCTTTCCAGGGCCGGGCCCATCCCCACCGAATCTCCCATCATCGTAGGAGTGGCCGTCATGGGACCGAGTGCTGAGCCGGCATCGGGTGCGCCCTGCCACACGGGGTTGCCCGCAAGCGCCTGACCGGCGGCTGCAGGTGCATCCGAAAGGCCGATCGATGTTCCCGGCTGCTGGGCTTTCAAGTCGCCAGCATTCCATGCCGCAAACATCCCCAACCCCAGTCGGAACAGCCAGCGGCCTCTTCGCTTGCGATTTTCCAAGCGACGGACGGACAGTTGATTGGATCGCTGAACCATGCTTGATCTTCCTGATTCAAGGAGCGTCTTGACCGAGGGTGGAATGGGAGTCACTTCGATTGGGAAACAAGTTCGTCTTGGACGGGGACCAGGCATAGCTGGCGGACCATCGACAGGATGTCGCGAGCGACCGATTCATTGACCACGGTCCCTTCGACGACCAGTTCGCCCTGTTCCCCCTGTCGAAGCTTCACTTCAGAATTTGGGTAGCAGGCTTGAATTGACTGCTGCACCAACTCCAAATCGGTTGTCGAACTGCCGGAAGCAAATCCAGGACGACCCACCTGAAAAGCAAGCGACCAGGGGGCTGCTTGAGGATCGACTGGATGGAAAACGATGAGTGTTGTTCCTTCCTGAATACCCAGCAGCGTCAAATCCATCGGCGAACGAAGGACCGCCTGAACTTTGTTTTTTCGGACCATTTCCAGCCGTGCCACTGGGCGGTTCAATCGAAGATTTCGGACTTCACGCGGCGTCAGTCGGAGTGTCTGGATGGCGGCTGGATACTTGTTCCATTCGATCTCCGGCTCGGCTGCTGCCTCCGATAGTTCGATTCCACTGCCGTTCGGCCCAACCGATGTTGTCTTGGCTGACTCGGTCTGCAATCCCGCTGGCGCCGTCACCGGTTCCAGCTTCGCCAGCTCGGGTAGGCTGCGTCCGGTCGCGACTGCCGCAGGCGTCGGGTTTTCTTTGGCTTCCCTCGCAGGGAGAGAAGGTGACTGCATAGCGGGGGGGGCCAGCCGAGGGGTCGCAGGCGGCTCCGTGTAGCTTCCAGCCACTTGCCGAAGGGCCTTCATCAATGGATCTTCGGATGCTAAGGGGGGCACTGCAACGGGAGCCGCATCTGCCGCAACGCGGTCGAGCGATTGCTGCAGTTGCTCGGCGTCGGCAACCAGCAAAGGTGCCGCAGTGTTCGTCGCTGGAGGTGCGGCCAGCCCCAGGGGCCGGGCGACCCTGGTGGCATCCTTGGCATCCGCCAATTCCGTCTTCCCCTTCGAAGAATCCTTCGATTCCACCGACACCACCATCGCCTTCGGGCGATAGCGTTCCGGTTGCCTCTGCTGACTGTCAGCACTCCGATCCTCTTCCGCCTTCGTTTCCGAGATCGCGGTTACCGGAGGTTGGGGTGGCGTCAGGAATGGAGCCACTGCTGGTGTACTTGGAGGGGCGATGTTCACGGCTCGTGGAGGGGCCAGTGGAGCCGGTGTTACCACAGGACGCGCTGCTTGCGCTTTGCGGTCGACCACAGCCTCGTCATGAATCCGGAAATTGACGCCGGAATCGGACTGCGCACCCGGTTGACTCGGCTTGCTCAAGAGCGACATCGGCTGAGAACTGAGAAACTGGATGCCGATCGCGTCAGTGATCGGATGGGGTCGCGACGTGCTAGTAGCCAGCGGGTCGGCACCCTCAAGTCCTGCGACGGAGGTGGAAAGGAAACAGCCTGCCAGTAACCAAGGCTGCCAGCGGCGTAGCTGGGGCTGCGTGGAGGCAAGCGGATGGAGGTTTTTGCATTGCATAGGCCACACCTGTCAGTCGCTCGCAAACCCAAACCGATGAAAAAAGGATCACTGGCTTGGTGGTGCTGGAACACCCCGTTGCCGTTCTCTCGGTATCGGTCGACCAGAAATGCCGAATTCAGCGATTTTTCGGGATGCGCCGCTGGAATCGATCAAAAAGAAGTAAGATCGCCGGCAACACCACCAAATCGGCGGCAAGAGCGAATGCCAGCAAAGCGATCATCAGGATCGCGAAGGTCCGCGTCGGAAGGAACTCGGAGAAAAGAAAAGGGGTCATGGCGCTGCATGCGATCGCGGTTGTGGCAAGCATCGATTGTCCGCAATGTTGGTAACAGGATCGAATCGCTGCCAGTGCCTTGCTTCCCTGTCGCTTTTGCCGATCGTACCAAGAGACAAAATGCAGCGTGTCGTCGACCGCGATTCCCAATGCCACACTGGCTGTCAGAATGCTGGCAATATCGAGGCCCCACCCAAGCCATGCGACGAGGCCGAAGACCAAGGTCACCGGCAATACATTGGGGAGCATGATTGCCAAGCCCAAACGGAAGGACCGCACCATCAACATCATGACGGGGGTGATCAGGAGAAACGCCGTCGAAAAACTGACTGCCAAATCGCGGATCAGCGTCACCTGGGTATCGTGCATCACGGGTGTCATCCCGGTCCAGTCCACCTGCATTGGTTCCTGCGGCGGATTCTTCTCAAGAAAGGTCTCAAGTTCGGTTTGAGCTGAGGCCAGTTGCTGGCCGTAATCGCGAGGGTCCAGCGCGGAGACCTTTAGCGTCAGTCGCCAGACTTCTTCCTGGGCGTTGAAGGCCATTACACCCGAATCCGCTAGCTCCCTTCGCCGCTCCGTCAGCACCTCCTCCAGTGCAGCGCGCGACGCAGTGGCACCCAGTCCGCCGCGCGTCGACAGGCGGGGGAGAACACTCGAAGGGGAGAAGACGGCACCGATCTCTTTGGATCGGCGAAAGTGATCGGTCAATTGCTGCACAAACAAAGGGCGATTGGATCGATCGGTCGCCTTGCCAGGAAATCGCAGCAGCAACTCGATCGACGCGATGGGGCCAAGCTCCTTTTCCACCCAGTCCATCTCTGAGACCACAGGGCTGTCATCCGGAAACATCCGTTCGAACTTCGTCGCCGGTTTGAGCCAAAGTAGGGAGGCAGAGGAGGCAAGCAAAAGAACCAAGCCGCCGACGACTATTGAGCCAGCCTTTTGATTCAGCCAGGCCAACCATCGGAATAGGGTGGGGTGGGTCTGTCCAACAGGTGCACTGTTGGCTTGATGATCGGGCGAGGGTTCGAGGTGAGCTTCGGAGTTGTCATGGGAGCGATCGAGAACCCAGCGGCAGACCGCTGGAAAAATCGCTAGCAGCAAAATGGTGGCGATGGAAAGTCCAAACGCCGAGTAGGCGCCGAATAGACGAACCGGGGCAAGCTGGCTGGTTGCCAGCGACCCCATCCCTAGTACGGTCGTTAGCGCCGAATAAAAGGTCGGCAGGAAACCATGGCGAAGGGCCAGCGGACCTCTCCAGATCCCAAGCGATGGGGAAATCTGTCGATGGTAGTTCAGCAGGTGGATGGCACCTGAAAGTGTCAGCATGAACACCAGCGTTGGCAGAACGATCAGGACGGCGCTAAAGCGGTTTCCGGTCGCCGACACGAGCATCACCAGAAACAGTTGCCCCAAGCCGGCCAGCGCCAGAGCGACTAGGGAGTATTGCCAAGACCGAAGAAAAAAGATGGCAACGGCCAAAGCCGTCAACGACGAGGGGAGGACCAAGCGGCGTAGATTGTCGGCTGCGGCTTCGTCGACCGCATAGGCTTCGTAAACCGTTCCGGCCATCTTCAGCCGTCCTCGCCCCAGATCGTCGACTTCATCGGCGGCCTGACGCAATCGTTCCATCGATGCGGTGTGCTCGGTGACCCCTAGATCGGTCAGTCGGACGATCAGCGCCGTGGTCCCTTTGGGGCCAATCAGAAATCCTTGCAGTCGATTGGCCGCTTGATCGCGACTGAGATTCAATGGCGGTTCCTGTAGTCTCGCCATCGCGTCGCCACCCGAATGCACCGACTCGATCCAGTCTTCCTTCCGGTCCAGCAATGCCTGCAGACGGCTGCGAAACTGCGTCAACCTTGGATCTTCCGGGATGCATCCTTCCCAGGATATCAACACATACTGATCGGTCCCGAACTGTTCGACGAAGCGATCGTAGCGAAAGCGTTCCGGCCGATTTTCAGGAAGCCATTCATGGAAGGAAGCGGTGCCGACCTTCGCCTGCATCGCTTCCGACACCACCCAGGGGAGTGCGATGGCCAGCACGATCAGGCACCCCATCGACACGCGCGCGATGCGCTGCAAGGTCCAGAGATTGGCAAGCCGTCTTCCGGCATCGGGTGGCTCCAAAGCCCCCTTCGCTTCCTTGCGATGCGGCGATTCTGGCATACCTTCAGGAGTTAGAGTCATCCTGATTCCTCCCCTCCATCAGGGCTTGAAGGCGAGGTCTCCCATCGATCGAACAGGGAGGGTTGCCTGACGCGATTGGGGGTTGGTTGGGAAGTGGCGGGGAGGTGTCCCAGACGATCCATCAGGTGGCCGGTAGTCGTTTGGTTGGTCAGGACACGCAGTTGGGATTCAATGAGCCGGAAGAGTCGTCGGGCCAAGAACGGCGCCTGCCGATCATCTGGTGCATGGGTAAAGATCCAGGGCTGCTTCCCATCAAGCAGCCAGGTGCAGATGGTATGAGCCCATGTTCCCCAGGCATCTTCCAATCCTTCCGCATGGTCGCGTCCGATCAGACGCAGCATGGGGCGTTGTCCAGGGGTCCGATGTCGCACTGCCACCTTTGGTTTCTTGGCGCTGGCGATTCGCTCGCACTCCGTCTCTGGCGGGCGCGAGAAGAGCCAGGTGGCATCCAGGTGCACTCGATCGATTCCCTGCTCCAGCAGCAACTGATCGACTCGGGGTTCCCAGTTCTCGCCATCAAACCAATCGGGATGTCTCAATTCGACCGCCCAGGGGAACTCTTTGGGCAATTGTTTCAAAAAGGTTTCCAGCGTGGACCACGAACGACTGGAAAAGGCTGGCCCCAATTGCAAAAGGGAAGGTCCAAGACGGTCCTTGCGAGCGGTCTGTTCGATCCATCGCAACCAGGGCTGCATCGTCTGCTGGTCGACTGCCAATTGAGCGGTGTGGCTGATCGCCTGTGGGAATTTAAAGCAGAAGCGGAAACCGGAGGGGGTTGAATCGCACCAGTGGTCCAGGGTGGATAAGGGGGGCAATGCGTAAAAGGTGCTATTCCCTTCGACTGTCGGGAACATCTGACTGTACCAGGCCAGGCGTTGCGGAGCTGGTGTGCGAGCGGGGTAGATCACACCTGACCATCCTGGGCAATTCCAAACCGGACAGCCGATTCGAAGCGATCGACTGCCCCAAGAGGCAACCGGTCCATCGTCCGCTGGGTAAGTCGTCGGAAGCAAATGCGACCACCTTTCTCCCAGGAAAACGAAAGCAGAAAAAGGATTGGGCGGATTAGGAAGCGATCTTCAAAAAATTCATGATACCATCTGCACCTGCCGGTTGCTCTGGCCGCTACGATCGCTGCAACCGTCAGAATCGTACCCGGAAAAATCGTTTTTCGGGCAATTGCCTTTTTTCTTTCAAGCGAGTCATGATGGAGGGGTAGTTGGCGAGTTCCAATACAGGGTGGGTATGGAGTTGATTCGGGGGCCAAGGTTCCTCGGAAATCGATCTGTCCATCCGCACTGATTCCGCACCAAGCGAAGGCAAGAAGGCGCCCGAAGATGAAGCAAAAGAACCGACGATCCCAGCGCAACGGTTGGCGCTCGCTGACGGCATCGATTTCGTTGACAGCCCTGATTCCTGGTGGGGCGTCGGCGCAATGGTGCGGTCCTTGGGGATGCGGGAAGACTGCCGCGCCAGCCTACCCGGTCGGTCAGCCCTTCCCAGTCGCCGGTCCAGCCTACGGGCCACAGCCCAGCGCTCCCTTCTACCCCGGTAGTTCGGTCCCTCCCACCGCACCGGCGAACGCCACCGCGATGGCCGCACCGCCACCGGTCTCCGCCACCACCAGCATCCCGTGGACGGGACTGCCACAGACGCAGATGTCCCTGATGCCCACCGCAGGGTATGCCTCGCAATGGAACCGCGCAGAGGTGACGTACTACCGGCCGGTCACTACCGTCAACCCGGCCACTGGACAGCCAATCACCCAATTGATTCCCTGCACCTCTTACGAACTGCAGAATCAGCGCGTGCCAGTGGTGACGATGAAACCAGGGGCGGTTCCTTCGACCTACCCTTCCACCGACCGCTGGCCGTCGCTGACTGCTCCCACCTACGGTGCAGCAACCCCCGTGCCGACTCAGAATTATCAGACGATTCCTGCAAACGGAGCGACGGCTGTCACCGGTCAGCAAGCCAACTACGGCACCTACACTCCCTACCAAGGCGCTCCCTACCAGGGGAATGGAGCGATCTCCGCGCAGGCACCCTCCGCTGGGTCGATGTTCTCGTTCCCCTCTCCCCTGCCCCCAGCATCTGCCGTCCCGGCCGGTTGGGGCGGAAGCAGCACCACGGCGGCGATGCCCGTCAGCCCCACCAGCGTTCCGGCCTCCAGTGCGGCCACCAGCGGTGCGGTCTACTACGGTGCGCCCACACCAGTGGCCATGCCATCCTGGCCACAGGCCACCATCGCGCCAGTCACACAGCCAATGATGACCCAGTTGCCCAATGGCGCGGTTGCCAGCGCTCCGGGATTCCAGAGTCCCCTCTATGCGGCTCCCATGATGCCGGCGCCGGTTGTTTCGGCTACTGCAGGCACGATGCCTTATGTCGTTCCCGGCACGATCGGATCGGGCATTTCGCCAGCTACTCTCTCCAACGGCACCATCGTCGCCCCGGCAGGTGCATGGACTCCAGCCAATGGCTCGGTGATCGATAGCACTTGGAATCCGATTCCTACGGTTGGGCAACCGGTAGCGCCCGAGCTACCGAGGTCGCGAGACGATCAGCCAACGCCCAGCAATTCCAGCCCGCTACTTCCTTCGCAACCGGGACCGCTGGTCATTCCATCCATCGCATCTCCACAGTCGGCTGCGGATCCACTACTTCCAAGTGAGCCGACCGGTCCAAGGTCGGTAGAGGACAAGGAATCGGTGGTGATCCCGACCCTTCCTTCGGATCCGAAAGAAAGCTCCGAAGGGCTGTTCCGACTTCGGCCGCTGGAACCTGCCGAAGGGGCTAGTGCTGAACAGGCAAAGCCTTCCGGCCCGTCGCCCGAGGGGGCAAGTGGAGCCGCCGAAGTGCCGGCTAAAGAGAAGTCGTCGGAGGTGCCCAGCGGCGAGAGGGAACGGGAAGCGACCGGTGGCAATGCACCGACCGCGACAAGTGCCAATGGGCTTCAGCAGCGCTCCCGAAGCAACCCATGGCGATCGATCGACCCGATTCCGGCATCTAGCAATCGAACGGCACCTCAGTGGAATCCCCAACTGATGCAGCCTCGCCGGGACCCTCCTCCTGCCACTGGCGCACAGCCCATGGCGGTAGCTCCCTCATCGCCGCCGGCATCGCTGGTTTCCAATCGATCGCGATAGGCCCTCTCCTTCACCTTTGGTGATACCCCCGGGATAGGAAGAGTTCGTTCCTTCATCATTCTAATGAACTTTAGAATGTAGACGGGATTTTCCGGTCGTCGGGATGATGCGATCGCTCAGGGGCCGAAAAGCTGATCGAGCGTCTCGGTCAGTTCCTGGTTGGTTTGCTGGGTCTCCTCCCAGACTTTCCCGTACCACCGCTTTTGACTTCGCGACAGTTTCCAGTTCAGCGGGATGATCGCCGACGGGTCGCTCAGCTCAAAAGGGATCTCCAGCACCAGGATCGGGTCGCGTTCGATCCGCTCCTGCACCGATGCGACTGCGTCTTGCATGGTAGTTTTCTGCTGTGGCGGCTTAGGGACTCTGCGGTTTCTTGGCACAGTCGCTTCGGGATGCGTCTGGCGAAACCGATCCCGCGTCGCCTTGTCACGCAGCGGATTGGTTGCCGGAAGCCGCGCGCCAGAAGTCGCGATGCGACGTTTGGTGACCGCCTCCATCGATGGCATCTGCATCCACTGGGGGGATTCCATCGAAGATTTGCCGAGCAACGATTCTCCCCAAAGATCGGTCAAGTCCTTCTCCAGGTGCCCCCGCTCCAGTTGCGAGGTGGAGCGGACGCGAAGCATCGCTTCCATAGGGCCCGTCAGCCAGCGGAGGCTATCGAAGATCGGGGAGGCTTGTGGCGGATCGAGCGCATCGCCGCTGCGTGCGGGATTCAATTGAAGCAACATGATCCGATCGAAGGGCCGGCTGCCCTTAGGAAGATCTTGCCATCTTCGAAAAAGGAATTCAATCCAGTCGATCGCTGAGACGATTCCTTCATTGTCGACATACGCACCATCGCCAATCGCTAGGCCCCGCCCCTGGTCGTTGTTGGACTCCAGTCGCACAAAGGGAGAGATAAACGGGAAGGAGGCGGAGGCGCGAGCGGCCGAGACTAGTTTGATATCGGTTTTTCGAGCGATCTTGTCGTCGATCAGTTCGCGGTAATTCAACGGACGGCTGGTCAGGCCGATATTGGACCAACGAATCGGGGTTGGAATCGAATCGAAGAGGACTCGTCTGCCGGTGACTGCGTCGGTGGCATTAAAGACGACGATTGGGGCGGAACCGGCATGAGCCAAGTCACCCCAGTGATCCAGCGTGGCGTTTCCCCATGGCGTTGGCAGTCGCCTAACCCACGACTGTTCCAATCGCTCCCCCCGGTCGCTCCATCGCAGCATCGGGAAAAGCAGCCCATAGAGTTCGTCGGTCATCATTCCCATGGCGATCGACTCCAGGGAGGATCGCGTCGCCGGTTCGAAGATCTCCATCCTGCGGGGATGACCGCTGGCCTGGGCAGCCTGGAGTTCCTGGAGCGCTGCGGTGAAGTAGAGCGATGCAACACCACCGCCTGAAACACTGCTGATGACGGCGACCGAGTCGCCGAACGAGGCGTAGCGATTGGAAAGCGACTGGAGCACCATCGAAGCCCACGCGGCGGCATGGATTCCGCCCCCAGGGCAGGTGACTACCACGAGGGTTCTGCCATGCTTTGGGTGTTTCGGCACCCGTTCCATCCTCCGTACCACCGCTTCCCAAGCGACCTCCTGGAGACCTTGGGCGGCAATCTGGACCTGCTCGACCCGTTCCAAGTCTTCCCGAAGCGCCCGGTAGTCTGCCGCGCGTACCCTAGCGACCTGTTGCTGGAAGTCGTTCTGTGCCTGGTGCGGAACACTCGCAAGAGTGGCGTGACGACGCAGCCCTGGAATGCTCTGGAGGATGGCGACCGCAGCGACAATCGCAAGAACGACGGGGATTCGAACGCGATCCAGCCAGTAGGCGGCCCCCGTCAGCAGCATGCCCAAAACCCAGAAGGCAACCACCACCACCGACGGGACGGTGACCCAGCCCAGTTGGTAGCGATCGAAGGCCCTGGTGAGCAGCAGATGAAAGAGCATCAGTAGCGTCGCATAGAAGCCCATCTGGATATCCGCGCCGCGCAGAAAGGTACGGCGCATCAGATGGATTGCGAGTGCCTTCCCCCGACGCAGCCACGCGCGGTGCGCACGCGACTCGAAAGGAAAATAATTCCCCTCCGCTCGTCGACTTCCGAAAAAGAATGTCCGTATCCAACCCAGCAGCATCAGCAGCACAATGGCTACAAACCAGCCAGTCAACACCGCCACTAGGCTCCGCAATCCATGGCTAATCCAATCGGCTTTTCTCTCTAGGTCGGTTTGCAATTCCGAAAACTCGGAACCAAACCAAGTCGCCAAGCAGAGCGGTGTTACCAGAGCGGAGGATCCAACCAGTAGCCACTGCCGATCCGTCCAGGGAGATTTGCCAGAACCGATCCAGTAGTCAATGCAGGGCAGCCTGACTTCGGATGGCCTTCGGTCTTGCAGCAGTCGTAGAATCGCCACGCTGCAGACGATCGCTACGGCATTAAGAAAGCTGACCAGCATCAGCTGGGGATAGCTTTCCAGAAGCAAGGCATTGTCCAGAAGAGCCCGAGCCGGAAAGATGCGAACGATTGGCACCCAGCAGGTCAGCAGGCCCAGGAACAGCAGCCCAAAGCGCTGCTCCATCAACACCCGTAGCCATGGAAACCAAGTGGACGCCATCGCCATCCCCGCATGGTCCTCGCTGCCCTTGTTCCCGTAGTCTTCGCACACGCTTTTTGGCTTTTAGCCGTTTTGCGTGCAGATCGCCAGAACAGTTTGATCGCCTGGCAGCACTATTCCTGAATCTAAGGGGGGGAGAGAGGCTTTGCGAATCAGGATCTTCCCATCATCAGATCTGCTTGATTCTGCCAATCGTTCCAGTCGCCAGTGCATCGGTACGGCCCGATCCGCAGTCGAAAGCTACCGAAGAGACAATCCCGGTCGGCGGGGCATCGGAACGATCGATTTGTGGGAGCCGCTAAATA
>Ga0315900_10004361_pt1 | contig 20011 bp, 19 predicted proteins | sample LakEriMetagenome_FD_203521 | JGI IMG/M metagenome (GOLD analysis project Ga0315900, IMG submission 203521) | Freshwater fungal communities from buoy surface, Lake Erie, Ohio, United States - Buoy 12 MA114 | ecosystem: Environmental > Aquatic > Freshwater > Lake > Lake biofilm | place: USA: Lake...
CGATAAAAACAAAAAATTGAGCGGGGCTCTGCCCCGTTCCGGCTAATTGGTGGCCTCCGGCCAAAGTAGGAACAAAAGCCAGAGGCTATCCAATAATCCGAACGCCTGTACCGAACTTGCTTCGGTGAGGCTGGAGCCTCGCCCGATTGGGGCTGCGCCCCGGCAGGCAGAACAATCGCTAGTAAAAAACAGGACTTATCCATTGGGCTGAAAGCCCAGCCCTCTATTCTGAAGTCCTTAGCAGGAAGCTGCGGACAGATTGGGAACGAAGGGAATCAAAATTTACGTATCAAAAACCCGGAACAGCATCATATAAGCCCTTTAAATACAGGCCAGGAAACCCATCTGCACAAAAGTGCATGGGCTAAAAAAAAATGAAAATCAGATTTCTATCTGCCTTTTTCTGAGTTCTGCAACCACATGCCAACCCCGAAAGAAGCAACGGTGAGTACTACGAAAAAGATGACGGAAACGGTGAACATCGACATATGAACTTCTGTTTTTTTGCGCAAATATAAAACTCCCATCCGGATTGCAGGGTTTTGGTTTTAGTTTTGTCCCCCAATGTCAGCAGAAAAACAGTGGTACATCATCCGACACGGAGAAACAGAGCCTAACCGCCTGCAAATCATTCAGGGCAGCGGACTTGATGCTTCCCTCAACGACACCGGAAAAAAGCAGGCCCAGGATTTTTTCACTGCCTACCGGCACATTCCCTTCGATGCCGTTTACACATCAGCGCTGGTCCGGACGCACGAAAGTGTAAAACCCTTCCTTGACCGCGGTATTCAGCACATTGCCCTCCCGGCCCTCAATGAAATTTCATGGGGCGACAAGGACGGCACCCGCATCGAACCGGGCGAACAGTCGATCTACAATGCCATGGTGCGGGACTGGAAAGCCGGCTTGCTGGACCGTGGCTTCGAGAACGGTGAGTCGCCCAACATGGTAGCAAAGCGCCTGAAACCAGCCATTAAATCCCTGATGGAAAGGCCGGATAAAATCAGCCTCATGTGCATTCACGGGCGTACGCTGCGAATCCTTTTATGCCTGCTCACCGGGAAGCCGGTTTCGGAAATGGAATCTTTTCTCCACACAAACCTGAGCCTTTATCTCCTGAGTTTCCGAAACGGAAAATGGGAAATTGACCTGAACAACGATACCAGCCACCTGCGCCGCTGAGCTGCCATGAAAATCCTGATTCTTTCTACCTCACCCCGGACCGGCAGTTATACGCTCCGTGCTTCCACTTACCTGAAATCTGTTCTGGCAACTGAATTACCGGGGGCCGATATTACCTTGCTGGATTTTGCCGGATTCGACATTTCACCGCTCGGGAAAGGTGGATTTCCCTCTGACCCGACTACAGCCTTTCAGTCAGAACTCCTGGAAAGCTGGCAATCGGCCAGCCTCATCATCTTCTGCAGCCCGGAATACAACTGGACAGCCAGCGCCGAAACCTTCATCCTGCTGGAAAGGATGGGAAGCCGGACTTACCGCGATTTTTTTGACAATAAAGTTTTTGCCGTGGCTGGCGTTTCTTCCGGAAGAGGCGGAAGGCAGCCGGCCCTGGACATCAGCCGGGTGCTTTCTAAAATCATCGGCTTTCTGGGAACAGAATCCGTGGTTTCTTCTAAAATTCTTGAAATCCACGAAGTCGGCCAAAATCTGAATGAGCAGGCCCAATCCACCGGCAGCACTGTTTTTGAAGACGGTATGCGAAATTTCGTTCGCTACAATTTAAGACTGACCAGGCGCTGGTTTCATCTTCCAAGTTCTGAATCATGAAATTCTTAAGTCTGATTTTACTTTCTGGAATCCTGGCCTTTCAGCCGCTTTTCATTTCCGCCAAAGCTCACCGCATCAGGTGGATAGCAGATGTACGAAAATGGAACCTGAAGGGCGATGAAACCTTCCGGCAATCGGCTGCTGCCGGCATGCAGTCTTTTATGGCTGACAACGAATTGTTTGAAGCCTATAAAAACCGCCCGGAAGAACTCCGCTACATGGCAAAAGCTACCGGAATGAAAAACTGGATGCTGGATGCCGGCGTTCTGTTATTCGACGGCAGCGACAAACCCGAAACGCTCAAATACCTCGAAAAACTGGCCGAATTCGGAGGAAAGGCCGGCGCCGGATTTCTTGTTTTTCATGCTGAGAAACGGGATGCCTATCCGGCAGGAAAGGCGAAGCTCAGTAAACTGGCACTTGCCATGGATGCCGTTGCCCGCATCGCCTCAAAACACAAAATCAGGATTCTGATGGAAAACTCCATGCACAGCATCTGCCAGACATCCGATGAACTTGAATTTACGCTGATGCAATGCAAAGAAAAGAATACCGGAATCCTGCTGGACCTGGCTTTTATGGCGCAGGCCGGAAGCAATCCGCAGGAAGTAATCCTAAAACTCGGTAAAAAAATTCAGGCCATCCGCTTCAATGATCTTACCCGTCCTGTAAAAGGCTTTGCCGGACCCAATGACCGGAATTACCGCCTTGAAATTCCCGGGAAGGGCAATGCGCTTTCTTATCCGGAAATTCTGGAGGCACTCAACAAGGCAAAGTTCAAAGGCATCGGAATTTTGGGAAATGCATCACCGGATGACAAATCAAATCCGCTGCAGTCGGTTCAGGCCGGCAAAGAATGGCTGACGAAAGCGGGGTTTTCCTTCTGAACTTCTTCTAAGAAAATCCTCTTTTACCTGCTGCAAGGCAGGCTCAAATCCGCTTCCCGCCCAGCGCTTCGGTAAAGAGGTGCTGAAGCAGGTTTTTGTAAACATCTGAAAAGGTTTTACCCCTTCGTGAAAATACCCGCTCTTCGGCCTCGAGAAATTTGTCGAAGCGGTAGGTTTCAAAACCGGCATGCACATTTCCCCAGGTAAAGGCCGGTACATGCTGAGGCGGAAAACCGGAATCAAACAGGTTACAGCAGGGATCCACCACCGTGCCGGTATTGAACATGGAATTAATGCCGGCCTTGCTGTGGTCGCCCATCATCAGCCCGCAGAATTGCAGACCGGTCGGCACCATCTCCTCTGATGCATGCGACCACACTTTCACCTCCGCATAATTGTTTTTGAGGTTGCTGTTGTTGGTATCGGCACCCAGGTTGCACCACTCCCCAATGACCGAATTACCCAGAAAGCCGTCGTGCGCCTTGTTGCTGTACCCAAAGAAAACGGCATTGTTGATTTCTCCTCCGACCTTGCAATACGGCCCTACCGTGGTATCCGGACGAATCTTTGCCCCCATGTTTACCACGCAGTTATCCATCAGGGCAACAGGTCCGCGAATGACCGAACCTTCCTGAATCTGCACGCCCTTTCCAATGTAAACCGGTCCCTCCGAAGCATTGATCACGGATGCTTTTATATCGCAGCCCGCCTCAAGAAAAACTGCTTCCGGATGGTAAACCTGTGTAAAAGGGTCCTCCAGTTTTTCGGAAGTCCTGCTTCGTGTAGCAAGCGAAAAATCACTGCGGATGCATCGTCCGTTCAGGCTGAAAATTTCCCAGGGATGATTCAGAAGCAAGGCATCCGGAATGTACTCTACCGACAAAAAGTCCTCCTGAACCGGTTGCTCCGGAAGTGACCTCAGGCTATGGCAGGCAAGCAACCGGTCTTCACAGAACAGCGCATCGCCGGGCTGCAGCTTTTTCACCATCATGGCCTGTACCTCCGTCGGAATCCATGCTGCATCGATGAAGACAGCCGGCTCATGCGGAACCGGCCAGATGGATTCGGTCAGGCCGCTCCCGGAAATGCCGATGTCGCAGCCCAGGTATTGCTGCCAGCGCTCCTGTGAGGTGAACATGCCTGTCCGGATTAAAGCAACCGGACGTGTAAAAGTGAAGGGCCGGAGCCTCAGTGAATTCTGAGGAAGTTCGAAAAGGTGAAAAACCATTGGAGAGAAGGAAGTACTTTTGCGCAAATATAAGAGGGTCTGTCAGCCAAACACCTGATCCCTCTTTGGTGTTTTACCTGAGATGAAAGAGCAAAGTATCCGGCTGGATTCCATCGAGGAAGCCATCGAAGCCATCCGAAAAGGGGAAATCATTCTGGTTGTGGATGACGAAGACCGTGAAAATGAGGGCGATATGATTTGTGCTGCCGATCTGGTCAGTCCGGAAATCATCAATTTCATGACCAAGGAAGCGCGGGGACTTATTTGCCTTTCACTCACCGAAGAACGCTGCGAAGAACTGGGCCTGGGTATGATGGTAGGAAAAAATACCGCAACCCACGAAACTGCATTTACAGTGTCGGTGGATTTGCTTGGACAGGGAAACACCACCGGAATTTCCGCCTTCGACCGCTACCGCACCATCAGGGCGCTCGTTAATCCGACTACCCGACCCGAAGAACTTGGCCGCCCGGGCCACATTTTCCCGCTGAAAGCGCACAAAGACGGCGTACTTAAAAGAACAGGCCACACCGAAGCATCCATGGATTTTGCCCGTCTGGCCGGCCTTTCACCTTCCGGTGTGCTGGTGGAAGTGCTCAATGAATCCGGCGACATGGCAAGGCTGCCGGAACTCCGTCAAATGGCCGACCGCCTGAACCTGAAACTGGTTTCCATCGCCGACCTGGTAGAATACCGCCTGCGGCAGGAAAGCCTGATTGAGCGTGAAATCCGGGTAGACATGCCCACCGAAGCCGGCGACTTCAACCTGATTGCCTTCCGTCAGAAAGACACCGGCGAACATCACCTTGCTTTGGTCAAAGGCGAGTGGTCGGCCGATGAGGCAGTACCTGTTCGGGTGCATTCCAGTTGCATGACCGGCGACATCTTCGGTTCCTGCCGCTGCGATTGCGGCCCCCAGCTGCATCGTGCCATGGAGATTGTGCAGGAAAAAGGCAAGGGCGTCATTCTCTATATGAACCAGGAAGGTCGCGGCATCGGCCTCATCAACAAACTGAAAGCCTACCAGCTGCAGGAACAGGGCCTCGACACCGTTCAGGCCAATGAAAAGCTAGGCTTTAAAATGGATGAGCGCGATTACGGCATCGGCGCCCAGATTCTCCGCGACCTGGGAATCCGGAAAATCAGCCTGATTTCAAACAATCCTGTAAAGAGAGCCGGTTTGATGGGCTACGGACTCGAAATCGTTGATAACATTGCAATTGAAATCCCGCCCAATCCGCACAACCGGCGCTATCTGGAAACAAAGCGGGATAAAATGGGTCATTCCATTCTTAAAAATCCGAAGTAAGAAAGAAATTATCAGGGGTTTACTACCGCACCCAGTGCGAGAGCGAATTCCTGCTCCTTTTTCTTCAGCATCGTGAGTTCGCGAAGCAACTCCATTTCGTCGATGCCCTCTTCTTCAGAGTTCATACGGGATTCCAGCAGTTTTAAATCAGCCATCACGGAATGCCGCTTCAGATGAAGAATGATTTTGTAGAGTGAGACAGAAAGCAGCTCACTTTCCTCCGGAACGGGTATGCTGAATTTACCGCCCCAGTGCTGACTCAACTGGTAAGAATCGGAACAGATGTCGATCAGCTGCCTTTTCAGATTTTCATCCGGATGATGCAGAAAGTACCGGACTGAAACATCCTCCCCGAGGTTTTTCCTGGACTGATATTCTTCCAGTATTTTCAGCGCCAGTTCGGTGCGGAACGACAGATCGGCCACTTCCTCCATGATGTAGGAAGCCACCTGAAAATCATCTTCCCCGCTTTGTTCCCCAAACAGAATCAAATTACGCAGCAAGGCATTTTCCAGTTCACGGACCGGACCTTCCAACCCATCGCTGAGAACGGGGCTATCTTTTGGTTCTGCCTCATTTCCTGTCTGCGACGGAACTTCGGGAAGAGCGGGTTGCTGCCGGAACTTTTTGTTCCGTCCGAAAACTTTGATATTCAGCGCCTCCTGCAGGGCCTCCTCCGGCATGCGGAAGATGCGGGCCGTCTCATTCACAAAAACTGTACGCCGCATCACATCGGGCACCTGTGCTATGCTTTCCAGAATGGAATCCAATAGGTCAGCCTTCTTAATCGGATCAGCAGCAGCCTCCTGGGCAGCCAGTTCGGCCTTGAAAGAAATGAAATCCCGTGTATGCTCTCTGAGGTATTGCTGAAGCACTTCAGAGCCGAATTCCTTGGCGTAGCTGTCGGGATCGTGGCCATCGGGCAAAACCAGTGCACGCACATTCAGCCCGGCCGCCAGAATCAGGTCGATACCACGCAGGGATGCCTTGATACCGGCGCTGTCGCCGTCATAAAGCAGGGTGAGGTTTTTGGTAAAACGGCCAACCAGACGAATCTGTCCTTCCGTAAGGGAAGTGCCACTGCTGGCCACGCAGTTTTCAATGCCGGCCTGATGCATGGCCACCACATCCATGTAGCCTTCGGTGAGGTAGCACATATCGGCCTGGCGGATGGCGTTACGGGCCTGAAAAAGACCGTAAAGCGCATTGCTTTTGTCGTACAGAACACCCTCCGGACTGTTGATGTACTTGGGCTGATTCTTATCCTTGCCCAGCATGCGGGCACCCCAGGCCATTACCTTGCCCGAAATATTGTAAATGGGAAAGGTAATCCGGCCGCGGAAACGGTCGTAGGTTTTTCCGCTTTCGTCGTTTACCAGAATCAGGCCGGCCTTTTCCAGGTTTTCGCGGCTGAACTGCTTTGCCTCAGCTTCCTTCAGAAGGCCGTCCCACTGATCCGGTGCATAGCCAAGACCAAAGGATTTCACCACATCCAACCGTAGTCCTCTTTCAAGAAAATAGGCAAGACCGATGGACCTGCCTTCTTCCGTTTCATGAAGATGCCGTACAAAAAATTCCTGTGCGAAATTGGCAGCAATCTGGATGGCCTCCTTCTCCGACTGCTTGATCTGCTCTTCGCGCACATCGGCCTCGGATTCTTCCAGTTCTACATTAAAGCGCCGGGCCAGACTGCGGATTGCCTCCACATAGGAAACAGAATCCATGTCCATCACGAAAGATATGGCATCTCCGCCCTTGCCACAGCCAAAGCACTTGTAAATCCCTTTAACCGGATTCACCTTGAATGAAGGCGTTTTCTCCTCATGAAAAGGACAGCAGGCCTCCCAGTTGATGCCCTTTTTCTTCAGGCTCACATAATCGCCGATCAGGCCCACAAGGTCTGCAGCCTGAATAACCTGATCTATGGAAGCCCTTGAAATTGCCATCGCTGAAAAAAGTCTGTAAAGATAGTGGCCTGAGCAAATCCGGCTCTGAAAAAAAATCAAATCAAAGTGCCGGAACAAAACATATTTCTCTTACCTTTGCGCTCCGAAATTGAACAGACCATGAAAGCAGATATCCATCCGGCATACAACGAAGTTGTTTTCGCAGACTCTTCCAGCGATTTCAAATTCCTCACCCGTTCTACCATGACTTCCAGCGAGACCATCGTTTGGGAAGACGGCAAAACTTATCCCATGGTAAGAATGGAGGTATCGTCTGCCTCCCACCCTTTCTACACCGGTAAGAAGCAGTCTTTCAATGCTGCAGGCCGTGTTGAAAAATTCAACAAGAAATACAATCGCTGATATCAGGTTTTTCAGCATTTACAGAAGCCCTCTCCGGAGGGCTTTTTTATTTGTCAGCGGTCTACCTCCCCCATCACCAGATCCAGCGAACCTACGATGGCAATCAGATCAGCAAGTAAAACATCTTTAGCCAGCAGCGAAAGCGCCGAGAGATTGCAGAAAGAAGGTGTTCTGGCCTTCAGCCGAAGCGGCACATCCGACTTTCCGTCACAGCTGAAGAAAAATGACAGTTCCCCTCTCGGTGTTTCCCCGGAGAAAAAGTAATCTCCTTCGGCGGGCCGGATTTTTTTCGGACAGGCTGCCTGTGGGTTGAAGTCCGTTGTGCGCGCAAATTCACCGGTAAGAAAATCCAGACACTGATCAATGATTTTCAGCGATTCACGGCACTCAGCAAAGCGAACCCAGCTCCGGTCCCAGCAATCACCGGTAATCCCCTTTTCACCTTTACCAACCGGCACATCAAATTCAAGCGTATGATAGAGACTGTAACCGCCTTCCTTCCTCAAATCCCTGGAAATTCCGGCAGCACGAAGCATGGGGCCCGTAATACCGGCATTCACCGCCAGTGACCTTGGTATCACACCGATACCGGCAGTGCGGTTGATGAATATCTCATTTGTCAGCAGCAGCTCTTCCAGCTCATCAAGTTGAGGATTCAGGTAGCGTATGAATTCCAGGGTCTTTTCCTCAAAACCCGGAGGCAAATCGTAAAACAAGCCTCCGATCCAGATGTAATTGTACAGCATGCGTGCACCCGATACCCATTCCAGCATGCGCTGAATGTGTTCCCGGTCGCGCATCACCCAGAGAAAGGGCGTAAATGCACCAAGATCAATGCCATAAGTACCAAGTGCAACAAAGTGTGAGGCAATGCGGTTTAGTTCGCAAACGAGAATCCGGATGTACTCTACCCGGGGATGAATTTCAGATGAAATTCCAAGACTTCTCTCCAGCGCCATGGCGAAAACATGCTCGCTGTTCATGGCTGCCAGATAATCCATGCGGTCCACATAGGGAATGATCTGCGGAAAAGGCAGTGCTTCTGCATGTTTTTCGAAGCAGCGGTGCAGGTAGCCGATGTGAGGTTCACAGGCTTTTACCAGTTCGCCTTCCATCAGCAATTCCAGCCTTAGAACGCCGTGCGTGGAAGGATGCTGCGGACCAAGGTTAAGCAGCGTCTGTCCGGGAGTACAGGATGCGGCATCCCATCGGCCGGGCTCCGAAGCTGTCAAATGCCCCGGATTATAATCGTACTGAATGCTTCTGCTCAAATCCGGCCCGTAATTTTTCGGGTACCCGGCAATTTACCGCTTTTCTTCGCATTGCGATACCAGAAATACCCGATAACCATAGCCGCAATGTAGGGTACGCTCATCAGGTATAAAATTCCGGTATTCAAGCCAACGCCATACTTACCGGAATTAGTCGAATTCGCTTCGATGGTGGCCTTGCACATGGCACACTGAGCAGCCGCCTCCATTCCGAAAAGAAGGAATACCGAAACAAAGAGTAAAAATAAAATCCTGTTCATCGCATCGCGTAAAAAGGTGAAATCATCAGGTAAACCACCACCCCGCTGGCGGTTACATAAAGCCAGATGGGAAAGGTAAAGCGCACCAGCCTGCGGTGCTTCTGCGTTTCCATTTTCAGCCCGTAATAAAATGACATCAGCACCATGGGCAGTACCAGAGCGGCGAGCACAATGTGGCTGATCAGAATGGTCAGGTAAACCGGCCTCAGGGGATTGTCTTCCGGATACTTCGTCTCCTGCGCCATCCAGTGGTACAGGATGTAGGAAACAAGGAACAGGGATGAGAGAAGAAAAGTGGTAAGATTCAGTTTGCGGTGAAGTTCAATGTTTCTCCTTTTAATGGCCATAAAGGAAGCTATCAGAAGAATGGTACAACTTCCGTTCAGCAGTGCATTGAGAGCCGGTAGTGAAAAGACAAAATCCGGTACCGGATCCGGTACCGGAAGAACTTTACGGTTCAGGAGAATTACGGCTCCCAGAACAAAAAAAGAGATTCCAAGAACCAAACGAAAGGTGTTTTTCTCATTCATATCGTTACTCAATCAGCGATCAGAATCCGGTACTCCAGCATCAGAGTATCCACCGATTTGTTATTGCATAACCCATAAACGCCCCGTAGGGTTTTGGCATCGTCAAACAAAAATGCCCTGGGCGGCGAAGGAAGGACTTTCTTTGCTTTACCCTTAACCGATCGAATGGCCACAGCATCGTTCCTCACCATCCAGTTCCGGCCGGGAAGCGTAAGGTTTGCAGAATTACTTCCGTCCAGCATCAGCACTTCCGGTTTCTTTCCAAGATCCTCCCAGAAAGCATCCAGTCTGCGGAACTGACTCTCAAGCGCCGCAGGCTTATTGCCGTGCAGGGCGGTATCCATCAGGAAAAAAGGGCCTGAAACCTCACCTTGTTTCTCTACAAAGTCACCTGCAGAAACCGGATATCGGTCCAGCTCAAAGTGATTTTTTCCGAAAAGGTGCAAAAAAAGAAAGACCAGAAACGGACCAGCTGTAAGTATCAGCAGTAATCCGGCCCTGGCCTTTCGGTTTGATGCCATATTGCTTAGTGCGATTGCAGGATGGAACCACCTTCCACCATGAGGGCAATCACAAACCAGACAACAAATAGCGTGGGAATCAAAATGCTCCAGATCAGGGATTTCACCTCATGCTTCAGGTGCATGAATTCCCCAACGATGTAAAAGGCTTTCACCACGGTAAGCCCAAGGAAGATGCTGATGCGCAGCATTTTCATTTCGGGACTGATCATCATAAAGGCTACCACGAATTCAACCGTAGTGGCAATGAGCAGAATCCAGAATGTTCTCCAGATGGCTCCGGTATTGGGCTTCTGCATGTCAGCAGCAGAATGTCCGTGATTTGATACTGAATGATCCATGTGATTGCTTAGATGAGGTAAAAGAAGGTAAACACAAATACCCAGACCAGATCTACAAAGTGCCAGTAGAGACCTACTTTCTCTACCATTTCGTAGTGGCCGGTACGATCATACACACCGATAACGGTATTGTAGAAAATGATGATGTTGAGCACCACGCCGGATAGAACATGGGTTCCGTGAAAACCGGTGATAAAGAAGAACAGGTCAGCGAATGCCGGGGGGCCATATTCATTGCGAACCAGGTTGGCACCATGAAAGATCTTACCATCCACCATGGAACCTTCATCGGTACCGGTGATAAGGTGCGTCCACTCCCAGGCCTGGCAAAGCAGAAACGCAATTCCGCCGAGAATGGTCCAGAGCATCCATTTCTGCACATCCTTCCGGTCCATGCGGTGACCGGCTTCAACCGCCAGTACCATGGTTACCGAACTCATGATGAGGATAAAAGTCATGATACCCACAAACACCAGCGGCAGGTGCACGCCGTGAAAGAAGGGAATACCATTGAAGACCATATCCGGCATCGGCCAGTATTCCTGAGAAAAAACCGGATGCTCCATGCTTCCTGCATAGGCAGGGTGCGAGAAACGAATGAGTCCGTAAGTGATGAGAAGCGCCGAAAAGGTGAAAGTATCGGACATAAGGAAGAACCACATCATGAGTTTGCCATAACTGGCCTTCATGGGTTCCACCCCGCCTCCCCAGAGGTTGGTTTCAGATGCTGTTGCGCTGTGTGCCGCCATTTGTGAAGTAGTAATTTCGGGTGCGAATAAAAGGCCTATTCTCCTATCCCGCAAGGGCAGGCACCAACAATTTCGCTTTAATTATGAAGAAAAACCAACCTGAAAATGTTCAGGGCATGCCGGCCCCCGGGAAAGCGACCGGGCCGGCCGAATCCGGGGGCCGTCGGGCTGTTTGCTTCAATCTCTGCCGCCGGGACTGCTTTTGCTTCAGAAAACCCAAACCCCGTGCGGCAGAGGATTTCCGCTGCCATCCCTCATGCATAAACTGCATGCTTATTTGTCAAAAGAAAAAATCGGCCGGATGCAAAGGAGGGATTATCCGGCAGCAGACAGTGCCTGATTGGCAGAAATTTGCCGGATTACTGTTTCACCAGCACCAGCTTTTTCAGGCCGCCTTTTTTGTCCCGGATTTCCAGCGCATAAATACCGCGCCCGAACTGACGCATGTCCACGGTACCATCCGCACCGAACCGAACCTTGTGCTGCCGGCCCAGCATATCCGTAATGCCAATCCTTGCAATTTCCTCTGCATGGCTGATGCGGAAGAAATCGCTTACCGGATTGGGATAAACCGCATAGCTTACATTCTGAACCTGGCCAGCGGAGGTAACAACGCCCTGAAATAAAATGCCGTTGGAATAATCCGAAGTACAGCTTCCATCACTATGCACAGCGTGGTAGATACCACTCAGGACCGGCGTAATAACAGAGGCAGTCTGGCCGGCAATCAATTCGCCGTTACGGTACCATTTGTTGCCCGTGCTGCCGCTGTAATTGGTCATCTCAATAAAATTTCCGTTTCGGGCAAGAGCCGGAGGCTGCGGCGGACCCGCACTTCCTGCCGTTATGGTGACAGAGTCGGTAAGCAGCGCACAGGTACTTCCGGCAGGACGGATAATGGCTTTATAGCTACCGCTTTCGGCAGCCTGAAGGAAATTTTCAGTCTGTCCCGGCACCAGAACCGCATTTTTATACCATTCTGTCTGGTATTCTCCCGGCATCTGAAAATCAAAGCTCAGGGTTCTGCTCTGTCCCTGGCAGGGATTCCCTTCTTCTGAAGACTGGAGCGCCAAACCAGCAGGATAAACCGGAATGGTTCTGGACTGCGTGTAGGTGCATCCGTTGATGACACTTGTGTAGGAAATGTTCGCCAGAGTTCCTCCGAGTGTACCCGGATTTAGAATCCCGTCTCCGGCATTGGACGACCAGGTGCCGCCTGCCGGACTCCCTGTGAACTGAACCGGGGCCGAGTTTCCGCATATGAAATCCGGACCGGAAAGCTGGACCGGAGGAGGATTGACATTCTGACCGATTCCGACCACCATGCACAGTACAGAATCGGTGCCCAGATCGGGAACCGAATAGAATAGTTTAAAGGTTCCGCAGGATACAGGTTCAAAAACCCCTGCCGGCGAAACTCCCGGACCAGACCAGCTTCCGCCATATGGAATTCCGTTCAGGATGCGGTTTTCTGCACCGGCTTCCATAATCAGGTTTGGGCCGGCATCTACCCGGGGAAGATTGAAGTATGGTGGCTCAGAGCTGATGGGATTGGCCCGAAGCCTGACCGTGGCATTGTTGCTTTTTACCTTGCGCACAGGGGCGGCGAGGACGCGCGGAGGATTTCCAGGGCCGTTTCCGGCTTCAGAAAAAGAAACCGGAATCTGGCAAATAATAAACAATACAAACAAAATAAACCTTGATTCCCTTACTGGCATGATGGTAAAAAGATTGATATTCTCTGGTGCCCAATATTAGCAATTCCCGCCTCAACGGAAAAATTATTTTCCCGACTGCTTAGTTCCTCTGATGCATCTGAGCACCATTTTAATTTAAGCCTGAAATCCCGAACCTGATTGGTTGCGAATAATGACCTTCGCATTTACCTTTGTTTCGGGTTCAAGCGAAGCATGCGATATGGTTTTATTGTAATGGTGGTTATTTTTTTTGCCTGCAGCAGGGAAAATAAGAACCATAATATTAGTCCGTCATCTCCGGACTATGCCCTCCCGGAGGTAAGGTCTCAGGAAAAGTATTCTTTACCTGTGTCTTTTGCCCTTGACTGGAACAAACTTAGGAAAATACCGGCTGGCAATCCGGTGGTGATAACCGGCGGATCCGGGGCAATTACCTGTCCTGACCTCCCCGGAAAACGGCTGCTGAACCCGGATACCTGCCGGCCCGGCAGGTTCGGAATCGGCCGCCCCGCCGCACTTAACCTAAGGAAAATACCCGTCAGCGTAAAGGAACCCGATGTGATTCAGGCCGGCAATATGGGTGCCAAAGATCAGAACCCTGCCAGTTTCAGCTATTTCGGAAAGCTGCAAGGACTTCACCTGCTGATTACCTGCATGCTGGAAGACCGCCGGGGAAATTTATGGTTCGGCACCCTTGGAGGCGGCCTCACACGCTACGACGGAAAGAATTTCTCCCATTTCAATGAGAAATCCGGTTTGAATCAAAACCGGATTCAATGCCTGGCAGAAGACCGCAGCGGGAACATCTGGATAGGGACCAGTACCGGTGCCATTTTGTACGACGGAAAGCAATTTTTCAGCTTCAGCTCCGAAGCAGGTTTTCCGGAAACCATGGTACAAAGCATCTGCGAGGATAATGCCGGTAATATCTGGTTTGGCACATTCGCTGGCGCACTCCGTTATAATGGCAAAAGCCTGGAAATTTTTACGCGCAGGGAAGGCTTGCCATCCAATGATGTGAACTGCATGATGGCTGACCGGAAAGGACGCGTATGGATTGGTACAGACGGTGGCGGACTTTCGGTTTACGATGGCAATCAGTTTCTGAATTTCAAACAGAATCATGGCCTAAGCAGCGATTACATCATCAGTCTGCTGGAAGACGATGACGGTAAAATCTGGGTCGGCACATCCGACCAGGGTGTCTGCTGCATCAAGGGAGATTCTGTAAGCAGTCTGAGCAGCAGGGAAGGATTGAGCGGAGATAAAATCTGGAGTATTTGCAAGGACAGAACAGGCAGCATCTGGTTCGGCAGTGAAAGCAGCGGACTTACCCGTTATGATGGAAAAACCTGCACCCGCTTTGGTGAAGACGATGGGCTGAGCAACAACGAAGTTCACGACCTGCTGCTTGACAGCCACGGAAATCTGTGGATTGCCACCTTTGGGGGCGTAAACAAATATCAGGGAAATTCTTTCACCCATTTTACCGAAAAAGAAGGGCTGGGCAATAACAGGGTCAACGGTATTATTCAGGATAAAAACGGACTCCTCTGGTTCGGTACATCAGGAGGAGGACTAACTTCATTCGACGGTAAGCGGTTTTACCGCTACAGTGATGCGGAAGGACTAAGCGACAATTTCATTACCTGTCTCTTCGAAGATCACAATAACAAACTCTGGATCGGAACAAAAGGCGCCGGTCTGCTTTGCTTCGACGGAAAGGAATTTGTAAAGATTTCCGAGGAAGACGGCCTCCAGAATAATGCGATAAACTGCATCACAGAGGATAAGAACGGAAATATCTGGTTTGGAACTTACGGCGGAGGAGCCAGCCGGTTTGACGGAAAAACCATAAGCAGTTTCACCCTTAGGGAAGGTTTGAGTTCCAATGAGGTTAACAGTATTCTGATTGATAAACAGGAAAATGTATGGTTCGGCACCTCAGGCGGAGGTCTCGTTAAGTTTGATGGAAAGCACTACACCTGTTTCAGGTCTGAAAACGGCCTTGTAAACAATGAAGTGTTTTGCCTGATGGAAGACAGGGCGGGGAACATCTGGGCAGGCACCGGTGGCGGCGGAATTTCCGTACTCTGCAATGGAAACCTCTACAGTCTCGGCAGAGAAGAAGGTCTGAGCAATACCTTTGTTTTCAGCCTTATGGAGGACAAGGCGGGCAGAATCTGGGCCGGCACCCGAAACGGACTCAATCGTCTGAATATCAGCGGAAACGTCAGCGAAAAGATTCTTCAGAATCCTGACGAACACCTATTTCTGAACTATGCCTATGAAGACGGCTTTCTCGCTATGGGCTGCAACCTGAATGCAATGTATGAAGATAAAAGCGGGACCATTTGGGTTGGAGGTAACGACCGGCTCACTGCTGTAAAATCGGGAGAACTCATGGCCGACACCATCCCCCCAGTTATAGAAATCAGCTCCATCGACCTCTTCAATGAAAAAATCAGCTGGAGCAACTGGACCGGAATCAGTGATAGCAGCCGCATCCTGAAAAATGGAGAAAAAATAGAAGGAACCCGCTTCGACAGCCTTTCCAGGTGGACCCTGATTCCTGAAAACCTCAGTCTTGCCCATAACAGCAACAACATCACTTTCCACTTTACCGGCATCACAAGCAACCGCCCCAGAAAGCTGAAATATCAGTATCAGCTGCAGGGTTCCGACCAGAACTGGAGTTCACCTTCCTTCAACACCGAAGCTTCCTGGAGTAATTTACCCTTTGGTGATTATGTTTTCAGGGTCAGAGCAATGAACAGTGAAGGAATCTGGAGCAAGGAAGCAAGCTACCCCTTCAGCATCCGACCGCCATGGTGGAGAACCTGGTGGGCTTATGGTGCTTACCTGATTATTACCGTTTCCGGCTTCAGTGCGTTCATCAAATGGAGAGAAAAATCTCTGAAAGACAGACAAAAACAACTTGAAACCGAAATCAGCCGGGCCACCCTCGAAATCCGCAACCAGACCGAAGTAATCGAAGAGGAAAGGAAAAGAAGTGATGCCCTTCTTACCAATATTCTGCCCGAAAAAATTGCCGAAGAACTTAAAACCAAAGGTGCTGCTGAGGCCCGCCTTCACGAGGCCGTTTCAGTTCTCTTTACGGATTTCAGTGATTTCACCGGAATTTCAGCCGGAATGTCGCCGGATGAACTGGTAAAAGACCTGCACGAATGCTTCTCGGAATTCGACCGGATCGTTCAGAAACACGGGCTGGAAAAAATCAAGGTCATCGGGGATTCCTACATGGCAGCCTCCGGCATTCCGGAAGCAAGGCCTTCACATGCAATTGATTGTGTTCAGGCAGCCTTGGAAATTCAGGCCATTTTCCAGAAACGAAGAAAAGAGAAAATGAAGTCAGGCTCCCGGTATTACGATCTGAGAATCGGGATACACAGCGGTCCTGTGGTAGCAGGCGTCGTAGGATTCCGAAAATTCCAGTACGACATCTGGGGCGATACAGTCAATACGGCCAGCCGCATGGAATCTTCAGGCGCCGAAGGCCAGATCAACATCAGCGAAGAAACCCACCTGCTGGTGCAGGGTGAGTTTGAATGCGAGTACCGCGGCGAACAGGAGGCCAAGGGTAAGGGCAGGGTTCGCATGTATTTTGTCAGGGGCCCGAAGGCTGCTCTCTGAACAGGCTGCAATTTTTTCCCAAAGGCTTTATCGGGGCCTGTAATTAATTATGGCTCTCTCAAAGCAGCATTTCAGCATGGAAGTTTGCTTGATTAAATGATTTATCTAGTTTTACGCGTGTTCAGCCATGAATAAAATTCTGTTTATCTTTTTCCTCTGCATCTGCCCGCTGGCAACCCATGCACAGCAGGTTCAGATCCGTGCTGTGTTTGGAGGTGAAGCCATTCGCTGGTCGGCGGCGGAATATCAGAATGCCGCAGGGGAAAAATTCCGTTTAAGCGACCTTTCCTTTTACCTTTCTGAATTTTCCTGGTACCAGGGCGAGGACAAAGCCATTCACGAACATCAGCGGGTTGAGTTATTGCAGGCCGGCACAGATTCCTCGAGGATGCTGATTGATGCTCCGTTTTCACCAACCGGATTGTGCTTCCGGTTTGGTCTGGACAGTGCCACCCAGGTTTCTGGCCGCACCGATGGTGCGCTGGATCCGGCGCTGGGCATGTACTGGGCCTGGAATACCGGCTACATCCAGTGCAGAATAGAAGGATATTCCCCGGACTCAAAGGGTAAGAAAGGGAAGTTTGAATTTCATCTGGGGGGGTATGCAAGCCCCTTTTCTACCGACCACAAGATGTGCGTCAATCTGCCGTCCGGCCAGCCATTTCAGGAGGTAGAACTGGACCTTAAACCCCTGATGGATGGCATAAGCCTCAGAAAAACCTGGTCCGTGCTTACGCCGGGAAAAGATGCGCAGGACCTTTCCCGCCTGGTTGGGAAATCTTTCCGCAGCCGCGGTCAGAAATGAATCGCCTCACGCTTTTACTGATTTTCTTCTTCCTGACAGGAACCAGCTTTGTTTTGCTGCCAACCGCCGGCGGACCGGAAAAGCGGAAAATTGATTTCCCTGCAGGCTGGCCGGCTCCCGTTTACAATTTTAAAAAAAATCCCCCGACCCAAGAAGGCTTTGAACTTGGCAGGGCCCTGTTCTATGACCCGGTACTTTCGCGGGATTCCAGCATTTCCTGTTCTTCCTGTCACCTGAGCTTTACCGGCTTTGCCCACACCGACCACGACCTGAGTCATGGCATTGAGGGCCGCATCGGAAAGCGTAATGCACCTGTGCTTATTAACCTGGCATGGAACCCCGTTTTTCACTGGGATGGCGGCGTGCTGCACCTCGAGCAGCAGGCCATCAATCCCATCATCCATCCGGATGAAATGGGAAATTCCCTTAAAGAAGTCCTTCGCCGCCTGAACCGCTCTGGAAAATACCGAAAGAAATTTTTCGCTGCATTCGCGGATTCCATCATCCGCACCGAAACTCTCTTAAAAGGCCTTGCACAATTCACCTCCAGCCTGATTTCATCCGGCTCCCGCTTTGACCTTTTTATGGCCGGTGACACAAACGCACATTTCACCGAACAGGAAAAAAACGGGCTAGCCCTTTTCCGCAAACAATGCGCCTCCTGCCATCCGGAGCCGCTCTTCACAAACTATGCCTTTGAGAACAATGGACTGCCGCCTGATAGTCCCGAACCCGATTCGGGGCGCTATCTGATTACCCGAAAGATAAAAGATGTGTTTCGTTTTAAAGTTCCTTCACTCCGAAACATTGCGGTAACTTTTCCATACATGCACGACGGCAGGTTCAGAACCCTCCGGCAGGTGGTGGACCATTACGCAGACCGCAAGGCTCAGAATAACGGAAAGAACAAAGCATCTGACGAATACCAGTTTAAGGATAAGGAAAAAAAAGACATCATTGCCTTCCTTCTGACCTTAACAGATACTGCCTTCCTGAGGAACAAACAATTCCAGCGTCCCTGATTCAAAATGAAAAAAATTCTGTCAAGCCTGTTGCTGATGGCCGGACCCGCCGGGTCAGTCCTGGCCCAGACCAATCCCGCCATCACTTCCTGGCTCATCAACACAGACGGACAAAAATCACGGCGCTATGCGGCCGGGAGTTCCACCATCATCAACGGAACCGATTCTGTGAATGTGCAGCGGGTGTCGTACTCCGATAACTTCGTATACATCCGCACCAAAGGCCTCCCCGCCTACCCGACCGGGCCCTTTCAGGACGGCAATCCTTCGGTTGCCACGAACCAGAACGCCATCTTCAAATTTCCGCTCAACCCATCGCCTAACACAGGAACACCCACTGCCACCACAGGCGGCAACATCGGGGTTTTCATCAATGGCGTGGCGCTCTTCGATTACCGGGACGGCGTGGCCTGGAATCCCAATTCCAATGCCCTCTGCGGCGGACCAGGCAACCCGCCCTGTCCGGGTGGACCAGCTGCCAGCATGGCCTGGAACCGCGATGCCATTCCGGCGGAGCGCCCGGGATTCGACTGTGCCAAGGGTCACCCGGCCATGGGCAATTATCACCACCACCAGAATCCTTCGGCCTTCCGCTTCGACCTGAATGTAATTTCCAATGTCTGCGATCTTTATGTTTCGGATGGCTTGTACACATTGGATTCTACCCAGCATTCGCCTCTCATCGGCTTTGCCTACGATGGCTACCCGATTTACGGCGCATACGGCTACCGAAATGCCAATGGTACCGGGGGAATCACCCGGATGAAATCGGCTTATCAGAAGCGGAACATTACGGTCCGGAATACCAGTCCTACCGGGCAGACCGTGAGTGCCGGTCCGGCCGTAAGCACAAGCTATCCCCTTGGTTACTTCCGGGAGGATTATGAATTTGTGGCAGGAACATCACCCGATGTACTGGATGTACACAACGGCCGCTTTGCCGTAACGCCGGAATACCCGAACGGCACCTATGCCTACTACTGCACGGTGGATGAAAACTGGAATTCTGCCTATCCCTATGTCGTGGGACCCACTTTCTACGGTGTTTACAGCAACCGGAAAGTCACTTCCATCACCGAACCGGTAACGGTGTACATCCCAACGGTAACGAAAAACAAGGGAAGGCTCAGTCAGGCCACAGCCCTGCAGATTTTCCCTAATCCTGCTGAAGATTTTGCCGTGGTACAGGTGCAGGAACTCAACCGCGAAAACCTTCGTGTGGAGCTCTTTGACTTCAGCGGAAAACGGATTCAGACGCAGCATATTCCACAGGGCAGCACCTTCTGCATCTTCGACCTTCAGACCCTGTATACCGGAATGTACAACATCCGCATTTCCGGCAGCCGCACGGAGCGGAACATGATGCTGATGGTAAAGTAGGGGCAGCATTCCTCACCTCAGTCTGAAATTTCGGGCGGCAATCCGGGCTGTGCGGGGGTACGCTTCGCTTCCGTGCCCCGGAAAAAGGAAACCCCTTGCGGCACCTTTGCCTTTTTACTTCACACTTTTGCCTTTCTCCGGGGCACCCTTCGGCCCCTCCCATCCTATGGACACATTAGATTTGGACTAATTGCAGATTATGTTTCAGCGCCATTCTGCCGAGTCTTTTAAGTTGTTGTTCTTTAATGGATTGTTCGTAT
>Ga0315900_10004362_pt1 | contig 20010 bp, 10 predicted proteins | sample LakEriMetagenome_FD_203521 | JGI IMG/M metagenome (GOLD analysis project Ga0315900, IMG submission 203521) | Freshwater fungal communities from buoy surface, Lake Erie, Ohio, United States - Buoy 12 MA114 | ecosystem: Environmental > Aquatic > Freshwater > Lake > Lake biofilm | place: USA: Lake...
AGCGCCGGGGTCGGCGCCAGGGCCTGGCGGCCCACCTCGCCCGCCAGCGGTCCCTGCCAGTCGCGCAGCGTGGCGTCGCGCAGCGGCCCGCCGGCACGCCGGACGGGCCGGGCACGGGCGAGGATCTGCGCCACGCGCTCATTCGCCGCCGGATCCTCCGGCACCAGTTCAAGCAGGCGACGCCAATGCCCGAGCGCCGACTGCAGGCCGCCGGAGGCCTCGCAGGCCTCGGCGAGGCCGCGCAACGCATCGCGGTCGGTGTCTGCCAGGGCGACGGCGCCGCCGAATTCCACCATCGCCTCCAGCGGCCGGCCGAGCCCCATCAGGCTTCGTCCACGCTTGAGCAGGCGCTCGCGGTAGTTCTCGTCGCCGGGACCGATGCCGGCCCAGAGCGCCACGGCCTCGGCATGGCGCCCAGCCTGGCTCGCGATGCGCGCCAGGATGCGGGTCGGGTTGGCATGGCCGGGCCGGAGTTGCAGCGCGCGCGTGGCCATGCGCTGCGCCATGTCGAGATCGCCCAGCGCGTGTGCCACGCGCGCGCGCAGGAACACCGCCTCGAAATCGCCGGGCACGATGAGCAGCGCGGCATCGAGTTGGCGGGCCGCGGCGGCGAAATCCCGCCGGCGCTCGGCGCCGCGCGCCTCCTCGATCAGGGTCGCGGCCTGGCGCGGGCGGTCGCGCGCGGTCAGGGCGCGCGGCGCGGCGGGGCGCGGCGGGGGGGCCGGGGCGGGCGCCGCGAGGTCAGTCGCCGGCGTCTCCACGAAGGGCAGCCCGCCGAGTTCCCAGAAGGCCATCGCGGCGCCGGCGCGCACTGTCAGCTTCGTCCCCGGCGCGGGCATGGCGGGCAGCGCGGCGAGGTCGAAGACGAAGCCGTAGCTTCCATGGCCGATCCCCGCCGCCAGCAGGTCCCGGCGGAAACGGTTCGCCTGGGTGGTCTGCGCGAGCGCGCCATCGACGAGCAGTTCCAGCGCCACCGCCTCACCCGGCCGCGCCCGATCGCGCACCCAGCCGATCAGTTGCGTGCCCGCCAGGCGCTCAAGCTTGCCGTGCAGCATGTGCAACTGCTTCGGCACTTCGAGGCGCGCGCGCGCCAGCGGCTCGGCGGCGGGGTCGGAGGTCTCGGCCAGGCGGAGTTCAAACAGGTGTGTCTCGCCATCCTGGCGCTCGATCGGGACCGGGCAGTCGAGCCCATGCGCGCCGTCGCCGACCTTGGCGCGCAGCAGATCCCCGCGCGGGCGATCGGCGAGATGCGTGCCCGCGACCTCGCCATCGATATAGACGGCGAGGACCAGGCGCCTGTCGGGCTGCGTGGAATCCCAGGCCCAGCCGCGCAGCGCGCCCTGGATGATGCCGTCGATACGGGCCTTCACGGTCACGACCTGGCCGGTGCTCCAGCGTTCGAGGAGGGAAACCCAGGCGCGCATATCGGTGCAATCGCGCCATGGCGTCAAGCCGCGGGGGCGGCTATCGGGTTGATATCGAAACATTAATTCCTCCCCGCCGCGCGCATGCGCAGCCGCTTTCGCACCAGGCGCGCCGATGCTAGGAGCGTCCCTTGCGCGCGCGGCGATGCCGATCCGCGCGGATGCAGGAGATGATGTCCGCAATGCAGGGCGCCCTTGGCGGCTTCGCGCAGATGAGAGGTCAGGCGCGCGGTGCCCTCCTGCCGCTGGAGCCCGAGGGCCCGCAGGCGGTGCAGGGCTGGGTTCTGCCGGGGCCGGAGGCACAAGCCGGCGCCCCGGAAATCGCGATCGAGATCGACAGCGGCGGGACCACCATCCTGCGTGCCGGGCTCGGGGCACCGGAAGGGGCGCCGCCGGGTGCCTGCGGCTTTGCCTGGCCGCTGCCGGCCGGCCTCGCCGACGGGCAGGCGCATCGCCTGCGCGCCTATGACCTGCAGGCGGCGCGGGAGCTGGATGGCTCGCCGCTCGACATCCAGCTTGCCCCCATGGCGGGCGAGGCCGCGCCCGCCCTGGTCGAGACCTCGCCGCGCCCGGACGCGCCGCGCGGTGCGCTCGGCGCGTGGATGCTCCCGCTGGCTGGCGAGACCACCGCCGCGCTGCCGGTGCAATTGGCCGAGGGGCTGTGGCTGAGCGCACGCCAGCCGGCGCTGCATCTGCGCTACGAACTCGTGCTGGAAGATGGGCGGCGTGGCGTGCGCGTGGTGGCGGATGCCGCCTCGGGCCGGCTCAGCCTGCACATGCTGCCCGAGGGGCCGATGCCCGCGCCCGGCATCTCCGCGCCGATCCGCGCCCGCGCCTGGCTGCCCCAGGCGAGCGAGAACATCGCCCAGTTGCATGGCGAGATCTGGCTGACCCAGCGCGAGGGCAGCCAGTTCACGCCGCTGCGCCGGCTGCGCCGCGGGCGCATCTTCCGCCGGCCGAGCTGGCTGACCGCTGAGGTGACGCTGAGCGCGGAGGAGGCCGCGCTCGGCGCCGATCTCTGGCTCACCATCGCGGCGCTGGATGCGCGCGGGCTCTGCGCGCTGCCGCCCGAATTCGCCGAGCCCCCGGCGCCGCAGGGCGCGCGGATGGAAGATGCGCGGCTGGAGGGCAGCTTCGCCGCGCTCGCCACCATGGTGCTGGCGCATCGCGGCGCGGCCGCCGCACCGCCTGGCCTGCCGCCCGCCGCCCCCCTGCCCACCGTGCCGGCTGCGGTGCGCGCCGCGGCACACCCGCCGACCCAGGTGATCGTGCCGGTCTACAATGGCGACCTTGTCGTGCGGGACTGCCTGCGCGCGCTGCGCGAGTCGATGACCGGCCCGGCCGAGATCGTGATCCTCGACGATGGCAGCCGCGCCCATACGGCCGAGCTGCTGCGTGCCGAGGCGGCGGCGGATACGCGCTTCGTGCTGCACCGGCGCGACGTGAACCGCGGCTACACCAAGACCATCAACGAAGGCGTGATGCTGACCGAGGCGCCCTTCGTGGTGATCCTCAACTCCGACACGCTGGTCTGCCCCGGCTGGCTCGACCGGCTGCACGCCGCCTTCCGCGCGAGACCGCATACCGGCATGTCCGGCCCGCTTTCCAACGCCGCCTCCTGGCAATCCATCCCCGAGACGGTGCGCCACGACGCGACCTGGTCCACCAACGACATGATCGACCCCGAGGACCGCTTCCGCGTGCAGGCGCTGCTGGATGATGTATCGGAGCGCGCGTATCCGGAATTTCCGATCCTGAACGGCTTCTGCACGCTGATCGCGCGCGAGGTCTTCGACGTGATCGGCCTGTTCGACGAGGACGCCTTCCCGATGGGCTACGGGGAGGAGACGGATCTGTGCCTGCGCGCGCGCCGCGCCGGCTTCGGCCTGACCGTTGCCGATGACTGCTTCGTCTATCATCACAAGAGCGTCACCTTCGGCTCGGCCAACCGGCTGAAGCTGACCCGCGCCGGGGGCTTCGAGATGCGCAACAAGCATATCGGCGTGAGCGTGCCGGCGCTGGAACAGGCCATGCAGGCCTGCCCGCCGATGCAGCGGTTGCGCCTTCGCATGACCGAATTGCTGGCGGAGCACCCCTGAAGATGGCCAGGATCCTGTTCGTGCTGCCCGTGCGCGGCGGCAGCGGCGGCGCGCATTCGGTGGTGCAGGAAGTGACCGCGCTGCGCGACCTGGGCATGGAGGCCGCGGTTGCCGTGAACGGCGCCAATGCCGAGAGCTTTCGTCAGGCCTATGACCGCTTCGCCTGGGTCGAGGAAGGCGGGCTCAAGGTGTTCGAGGACAGCGGCGCGCTGGCCCGCCACGCCCAGGCCGCCGACATCGTCATCGGCACCACCAACACCTCGATCCACTCGATCGCCGAGGCGATGAAGTTCACCCGGGGTGCGACCTTCCGCACCGGCTACTACGTGCAGGACTACGAACCGCTGTTCTACGCGGCCGAGAGCGCGGAGCACGCGATGGCGGTGGCGAGCTTCGCCGCGCTGCGCGGCTGCACCTATTTCGCCAAGACCACCTGGCTGACCGGCGTGGTGCGCGCGGCGCACGGGCATGACGCGAAGCTGGTGGTGCCCAGCATCGACCACGGCATCTACCGCCCCGCGCGACGGCCCGGCGGGGGCGGGCGGCGGCTGGTGACGGCGATGGTGCGCCCCTCCACCCCCCGGCGCGCGCCAGCGCGCACGCTGCGCGTGCTGCAGCGCCTCGCGGCCGGCGAGTTCGGCGAGGCCGAGGTCGTCGCCTTCGGCACGGATGCCGAGGAGCTGGCGAGTTTCGGCATGACCCTGCCCGAGGGCGTGCGCCTGGCAGGGCAGCTCAAGCAGGTGGAAGTGGCCGAACTGCTGCGCGCCGCGGATGCCTTCCTCGACCTGTCCGACTACCAGGCCTTTGGCCGCACGGCGGCGGAGGCGATGGCCTGCGGCTGCATCGCGCTGGCCCCCGCGCTGGGCGGGGCGGGCGACTTCATGCAGGACGGCGTTAACGGCTTTCTCGCCGATACCTGCGACGATGCGGCCGTGACCACGGCGATCCGCAGAATCCTTTCGTTGTCGATGGCCGAGCTGACCTCGGTGCGCCTCGCCGGGCTCGAGGCGGTCGCCGGCTATACGCCGGTGCGCGCCGCGATCTCGGAGCTGCGGGCCTTCGGGCTGGCATGAGCGCACGCGGCGCAGGCGCGGCCGGCAGGATGCTGGCGCCGGCACGGGTGCCGGAATATACCCCCGCGCGGGGGCGTTGTTTGGCGGGGCGTGGCGCAGGCCGCCTTCCGACCCCACCCTGAATGGAGCTTGTGCAGCGCATGGCGGATTACGATTTCATCGACATCGGCTGTTCCTCCGGCGGCTCCCTCGCCTGGGGCGCGCGCTTCCTCGGCGGGCGGGGCATCGGTGTGGACATCGACCCGGCCAAGGTCGCCAAGGCCCGCGCCGCGGGGCAGGAGGCGGTGCAGGCCGACGCCACGCAGCTCGACTACCCCGACGGCGCCTTCCGCTTCGCGCTGTTCTTCGACATGCTCGAGCACCTGCCCGGCCCCGATCTCGCGCTGCGCTGCGTGAAGGAGGCCTACCGCGTGTCGCGCGACTTCGTGCTGATCCGCGGACCCAATTTCGATGGCGAGGCGCAGCTGCGCGGCATCGGGCTCAAGCGCTACTACACCGACTGGACTGGCCACACCTGGCACCACCGCGCCAGCGAGTTCCAGACCATCATCCGCAAGGTGGAGCCGGTGCGCTCGCTGATCATGGCGCATCACCAGATCACCGAGAGCGCGGATCCAGACCTGCTGCCGCTCGATGCGCCGGCGAACCAGGCGCGCTACAATCAGGAACTGCACGGCGACAAGCCGGAGGTCGCACTGCCTGGGCGCATATTCACGCGCATCGTCGTGGTGCTGGCCAAGGATCCGGCGGTGAACATCCATGAGCTGGCGCTGCAGGCCACCGGTAGCCTGCTCTATGACGTAGCACCCGACGCCGCCGCACGCAGCCCGCAGCCCAGCGCCGCGGGCTGATTCGCCCCCGCCCCGGCCCCATCCCTAGGCACATTGCCGCCCCGGGCGCGGCGCGCTAAGGCGGGTGCATGGCGCGGTCGCGGCAAGCTGGCCCGCCGCATCGGCGATTTGCCTGCCGGAGATCCGCATGAAGTACCTCTTCGCCTTCGGCTGCCCGCGCTCCGGCACGACCGTCCTGGGCCATATCCTGAACCGTCATCCCTCCATCGCGCTGGGCATCGAGCGTTTCAAGCACATCGCCATGGGCCGGCGCAGCGCGGAATTCACGCCCGAGTTGTTCGAGCAGGCGCGCTTCCTCGACATCCGGCCCGACGACACCAACACCGTGCGCCAGAACGACCACCTGGCGCAGAAATTCGCCTCCGGCCGGCCGATCCGCATGATCGGCGACAAGATCCCACGCCTCTATCACCGCATCGCGCAGCTGCGCTCGGGCTTTCCCGAGGCGCAGATGGTCGTGATTTTCCGCGATCCGGTGGATGTCGCGCTGTCGTGGCAGGCGCGCGCGGAGTCGCCGCGCGATTCCTGGCCCGCGGAGAATGATGGCGCCAAGGCGCTGGCCGAGTGGATGAGCTGCGTGGATATCGTCGCCGAGGCGCAGCCTGCCTGCGGCACGAAGCTGAAGATCATCGACTATGACCGCTTCTTCCGCGTGCCCAGCAGCGCGGATCTCGCCGCCAACATCAAGCGACTCTACAACGCCGTCGGACTCGACATGCAGCCGGCGAACCTGCTGCGCACCGCCGAGGCGATGCGCCAGCCCCGCACCAGGAAGACAGCCGAGGTGAAGCCCACCCTGGCCGCGGATGTCGCCGCGCAGGCCGTCGCGCTGCGCGAGCATGCGCGCTTCCGCGCCCTGCTCGCCCAGGCGATCTGAAGCCGCCGATCAGCTGCCGATCTCACCCCCGTCGCGCTTGACGATGGCGATGATCGAGGGCCGCGGCGGCTGCCCGGCGACGAAATCCGGCCAGCGGGTGGACGGGCGCTCATAGGTGCTGCCCGGATCCTCGCCAGGGTGCTGGATGGCGAGGAACAGCGTGCGGTCATCGGGCGTGAAGCGCGGGCCGCAGACCTCCGCCCCCGTGGGCGCCTGGTAGAACAGCCGCGTCAGCCCGCGCCCGTAGCCCGTTGTATCCGCCGCCCAGATGCCATCCGCGATACCGGCCGCGGCCGGTGCGCCGTCGGTCGAGATCCAGGCGCGGCCCTTGCTGTCGAAGGCCACGTTGTCGGGGCAGGAGAGCCAGCCGCCCGTGTCGCTGGTCGCGCGATGGTAGCGCGCGCCGGGATCGATGCCCGGCTTGCCGGCGGCGATGAAGACCTCCCACCGCGCCTCGAGGCCCGCATGGTCCACCTGCGCGGTGCCCGCGCCGGGCGGGATCACCTCCACCACATGGCCGTGGATATTGGCCGCGCGCGGATTGGCCGGGCCCACCTGTGCGGCGGTTCGGGTGGAGTTGTTGGTGAGCATGACATAGACGCGGCCATTCACCGGGTTGGTCTCGACATCCTCGGGCCGGTCCATCGGCGTGGCCCCGAGCAGGGTTGCCGCACGCCGCGCCTCGATCACCACATCGGCCTGGCTCGCGAAGTTGTTCTCCGCCGTCAGCGGGCCCTGGCCGAAGACCAGCGGCAGCCACCGCATCCGGCCCTGCTCGGCGAATTGCGCGACGTAGAGCGTGCCTTCATCCATCAGGTCGCGATTCGCGGCGCGGTCATTGGGGTTCCAGGGCCGGGCGGTGACGAATTTGTAGAGGAACTCCATCCGCTCATCATCACCCATGTAGAACACCACGCGGCCATCGGCGCTGATGGCGTGCGTCGCACCCTCATGCTTGAAGCGGCCGAGCGCGGTGCGCTTCACCGGCACGCTGTTGGGGTCATAGGGGTCGAACTCCACGACCCAGCCGAAGCGGTTGGGCTCATTGGGCTCGCTGTCGAGGTTGAAGCGCGCGAAGTGGCGGTGCCAGGCGTAGCTGGGCTCCGCACGGATGCCGTAGCGGCGATGATTCGGTGCCTCGGCGCCGGTGGTTGCGGCGGCGCCGCCGAAATAGTTGTTGAAGTTCTCCTCGGCCGTGATGACCGTGCCCCAGGGCGTGTTGCCGCCGGCGCAGTTGTTGAGCGTGCCGAGCACGCGCGTGCCGGTCGGGTCGGCATTGGTGCGCAGGCGCGGATGCCCGGCGGCGGGGCCGGACAGGCGCATCGGCGTGTCCATCGTGATGCGCCGGTTCATCGCGCCCCCCGGCACGGCGCGCCAGGTGCCGCCTTCCTTTTTCACCTCGACCACGGTCATGCCATGGGCGGCGATCTCGATGGCGGCCTGGGTCGCGTTGGTGCGGCTGCGCGAGGCGCTGCCCGCGCCCATGCCCGCGAACATCAGGTTGGTGTTGGTGTATTCGTGATTGACGCAGAGCAGCCCGTGCTCGCTGTTGCGGCTGCCGGCGGGCAGCGGCCAGTAGTCGAGATAGTCGTTGTTGTAGCCGAACTGCTTGGCCTGCGCCTCGGCGGTCTGGGCCATGGGGTCATAGGCCGGCGCGCCGGCCAGCACCGGGTCGCCCCAGCGGATGACGACCTGCTTCTCATAGCCCTCGGCCACCGCATCGGTCTGGCTGAGCTGGTGGCGCAACTCGGGGAAGGTCAGGCTCGAGGGCCCGCCCTGCATCGGCACCGCCATCTGCGCCGCGGCTTCCTGCACCAGCGCCTCGCTGAGCGCGGCGGCAGCGCCTGCCCCGGCAAGGCCGCGCAGCGCGGCGCGGCGGGTCAAGCGAGCGGCGATCATGCTGCCCAGGCTCGGGCCGGGATCGGGATTCACGCCGATATCCTCGAGCTCGACACCCTCCGGCAGGGGCGTGGTGGTGTGGTCGGTCATCGGCGTCTTCCCTCTGCGGCCTGACATGGAACTGTCACGGCTTTGTCACATTGCAGGCGGAGCGCCGCTCCGGGTCAAGCGGATGTATGGGCAAATTGGCGTGGGCATTGCTCCGGCACATGTCATCGCCCCGTCATATCAGTGACCGCGCCGTGACATGGACAATTGCTAGGGGTCGTCCAGTTCCGATCCTCCCCGCCAGGAAAGACCACCATGCCCGACGACCTCAGCCGCCGCGCAGCCGAAGACGTGTCCGGCGACGAGCCGCTCTCCAACCGTTCCGCCAATCCCTATTTCGGGGATATCCTGGCGAGCCGCCGCGCCATGCTCGCCGGCAGCATAGGTGCCGCCATCGCGGGCTTCCTGGGTGCCGACAAGGCCGCCGCCTTCACCCCGGCGCAGGCCGCGCCCGGTGGCCCGGCGATGGGCTTCAAGGCGATCCCGGTCAGCAATGCCGATACGGTGGTGGTGCCCGATGGCTACCGCGTGCAGGTGATCCTGCCGCAGGGCACGCCACTCGATGGCTCGACCCCGGCGCGCGCCCTGCCCGACCAGACCGGCGCCGACGCTGCCGCCACGATCGGCGCGCACCATGACGGCATGCATTTCTTCCCCATCGAGGGGCGCGAGCCCGACCAGGGCAGCAACACCGACGGGCTGCTGGTGCTCAACCACGAATATATCGAGCCCCGCTTCATGCATGCCCGCGCGCGCGGCCTGTCGCTGAACAGCGGGCGCATGCCGCTGGTCGCCGGCGCCAAGCCGGCGGATGAGGCGCTGAAGGAAATCCACGCGCATGGCGTGAGCATCGTGCGCATCGCCAGGCAGGCCTCGGGCGAGTGGGCCATCGTCGCCGATCCGCGCAATCGCCGCGTGCATGGCGCCACGCCGATGGAGATCGCCGGCCCCGCGCGCGGCCATGCGCTGCTGCGCACGAAATACAGCCCCGAGGGCACGCGCACGCGCGGCACGCTGAACAATTGCGCGCATGGCGTGACACCGTGGAATACCTACCTCACCTGCGAGGAGAATTGGGCCGGCTACTTCGTCAACCGCGACCAGCGCGAGGGCCGGCCCGACCTGCCCCGCGAACACGCCCGCTACGGCGTGCCGACCGGCCAGTCGCGCTATAACTGGGACCAAGTGCCGGGCGAGGACGAGCAGTTCGCCCGCTTCAACGTCTCCAAGGTCGCGGCCGAGGCGACACAGGACTACCGCAACGAGGTCAACGCCTTCGGCTGGGTGGTCGAGATCGACCCTTTCAACCCGGCGGCGATGCCGGTGAAGCGCACCGCGCTCGGCCGCTTCGCGCATGAGGGCGTGGTCTTCGCCCCGGCGCGCGAGGGCCGCCCCGTGGTGGCGTATGCCGGCTGCGACAGCCAGTTCGAGTACATCTACAAATTCGTCTCGGCCCAGCCGTTCAACCGCGCCACGGCGAATGGCGCCCTGCTCGATGAAGGCACGCTCTACGCCGCGAAGTTCAACGCCGATGGTACGGGCGAGTGGCTGCCGCTGGTGCATGGTCAGGGCCCGCTCACGGCCGCCAACGGCTTCGCCGATCAGGGCGAGGTGCTGGTGAATACGCGCCTGGCCGCCGATGCGGTGGGCGCCACCAAGATGGACCGGCCGGAATGGGGCTCGGTCGATCCGCGCAACGGCATGGTCTACTTCACGCTCACCAACAATTCCCGCCGCACCGCCGAGAATGCCGAGCCCGCCAACCCGCGCGCGCGCAACATCTTCGGCCACATCATCCGCTGGCGCGAGGCGGGCGACGACCACGCGGCCGCCGCCTTCCGCTGGGACATCTTCCTGTTCTCGGGCGATGAGGCGACCGGGCGCATCGCCGACCGCGCGCTGACCGCCGACAACATCCATGGCTGCCCCGACGGGCTCTGGTTCGACGCCGCCGGGCGGCTGTGGATCCAGACCGATATCGGCGAGGCCGAGCAGAATCGCGGCCCGCACGCGGTCTTCGGCAACAACCAGATGCTCTGCGCCAACCCCGACACGGGCGAGATGCGCCGCTTCCTCGCCGGCCCCATCGGGCAGGAGGTCACCGGCGTGGTCACCACGCCGGACATGCGCACCATGTTCGTCAATGTGCAGCATCCGGGTGCCACCACCACGGCGGCGGATTGGGCCGCGGGCCGCACCAACAGCAGCTTCCCCGGTGGCGGCACGCCGCGCTCGGCGACGCTGGTGATCACCAAGGTGGATCGCGGCATCATCGGCAGTTGAGGCCGGGACGCCCGCGCGGCTGGGGCGTGGCCCTCAGCCGCCGACGGGCGGCCCTGCCGTCCGGCCCAGCACCACCACGGCGCTGCGTGGCGGCGTGCGCGGCTCGAAGGCGGGCCAGCGCGTCGCCGGGCGGTCGAAGCTCGCCCCCGGCTCGGCGCCGGGCGTGCGGACCACGACCAGCGCCGCATCCAGCTCCGGGCTGAGTGCCACACCGCCAATGCCCGCCCCGCGCGGCGCGCCATAGACGGGCAGCATCAGCCCCCGCCCCGGCCCGTCCAGGTCGCAGGCGAAGAGCGTATCGGGCGCCGGTCCCGTCTGACCGCGCCGGTCCGTGCCCAGCCAGAGCCGGCCCCGCGCATCGACGCTGAGCGTCGCGGGATGGCGCGGCACCGTGCCGGAGATGGGCTGGCCGGCGCCCTGGCGACCACCCTCCACCGCATCGCCCGCCAGCAGCAGCACCTCCCCCGCCAGGCGAGGCGCGGCGAGGTCGCCGGCAAAGTCCAGCACGAAGCCGGGCGAGCTTCCGGGCCGCGCATGGAAGAAGTCGAGCTCCCGCGGCCCGCGCTGTCCGCCGCGGCTCGCCAGCAGCAGGCGCGGCCGGCGCGGATCGAGGGCGAGGCCCGCGATGTTGTCGAAGGCACTCGCCCCAAGCCCGAGCGCCGCCCCTTCCGGATCCAGCACGGAGCCCGCCGGCAGGTCGCGCCAGAGGATGGCGTTGTCCTCGATCCGGGCCACGCTCAGCGTGCCGGCATCGAGCGCGCCGGGCTCCGCCGCCGGCCCCGCGGAGAGGAAGCGGTAGAGCCGCCCGCGCGCGCGCCCATCGGCGAGGAACACCACGGCCCGGCCATTCGCCGTCACCCCCGCCGCCACCGCTTGCGCGCCGATGCGCCCCAGCGCGGTGCGCTTGGCGGGCACGCTCTGCGGGTCCAGCGGATCGACCTCCACCACCCAGCCGAAGCGCGCGGGTTCCCGGAAACGCTGGTCGAGCGGCGCGAGGCGATCGAGCCAGGGGCCGGGGCTGGGCTCGGGCAGCAGCAGCGTGCCCCAGGGTGTCGCGCAGCCGCCGGTGGGGCCGATCAGCCCCTGCACGCTGGCGCCGCCCCCGCCGCTCGCCGAAGCGATGCCGGCCACGCCGGGTCCAGTGACGCGGCAGAGGGTCTCGATGCCGATGCGCCGGCTCTGGAAGCCGCCATCCACCAGCACCCAGCGCCCGCCCTGTTGTTCGAGGTTGAGGACCGAGAGCCCCGCCAGCGCCGCCGCCAGGGCCGGCCGGTCGCGCCCGGGCGGGGCGGCCATGGCGCCCTCCACCTCGGGATGGGCGATGCCAAGCACCAGGCGCTTCACCCCGTCGGCGGCGAGTGGCGGGGCCACCACGCCGGCCATGCGCGCATCCCAGCCGAATTGCGCGGCGGCGGCCTCGGGCGTGGGGTTGCGTGGTTCCCAGGCGGGCGCGTCGAAGGTCACGCGGTCGCCCCAGCGGATCAGCATCTCCCGCCGATGGCCGGGCGCCACCCAGTCATCCGGGCGCAGCGGCAGCACCGCCGGGCGGAGATCGAGTGTCGTGATCTGCGCCTGTGCCGGCAGCGCCAGCCCGGCGGCGCCGAGCGCCAGCAGGGCGCGGCGCGGGAGGTCGCTCACGGGGCCTGCGCGCCAGGCGGCGGCGCGTGCACGGTGACGGGCGGCAGCGGGCCTTCCCAGGCCGCGATCTCGACCAGGCAGGATTGCGCGGCCGAGCCCTGGCCGAGGCGCGAGGTGCCGACATCCTGCGTCAGCACATTCGGGTTGCCATGCACGCAGGCGCTGTCGGTCGCCCCCGGCGCGGCGGGGTTCCACCACGCACCCGTCGCCATGGCGACGACACCCGGGCGGATCTCCTCCGTCACGCGCAGCCCGGCGGCGACGGCGCCGCGCGCGTTGAAGACCCGCACGATCTGTCCATCCGCGAGGCCGCGCGCGGCGGCGTCGGCCGGGTTCATGCGGATCGGCTCGCGCTCCGCGATCTTGTCCGCCGCCGCCACGCGACCGGGGTCGAGCTGCCCATGCAGGCGCGTCGCCGGCTGGAAGCTCAGCAGATGCAGCTTGTAGTCCTTGGCGAGCGGCGCGCCGAGATATTCCGTCGGCTCGTGCCACACGGCGTGGCCGGGGACCTCCGCATAGCCGAAGCTGGCGATGGTCTCGGAATAGATCTCGACCTTGCCGGAGGGCGTGTTGAGCGGGTTCGCCACCGGGTCGGCGGCGAAATCGGCGAATTGCACGTAGTCCTGCTCGGGTGCGGGGATCTCGACATAGCCCTGTTCCCAGAACTGGGAAAAATCCGGCACCGCGATGCCCTGCCCGTCGCAGGCCTGGCGCCAACGGCCATAGAGGTGCTGCAGCCAGGCCATCTCGTCGCGCTGCTCGATGAACTGGGCGCGGAAGCACCCGGCCTCGGCGAGATCGGCGAAGATGTCCACGTCGTTGCGCGCCTGGCCGACCGGCGCGATCGCCTGGTGCATGGCGCGCACGAAGCGATCGCGCGACGCCGAGCCGATGTCGTTGCGCTCAAGCGTGGTGGTGGCGGGCAGCACGATGTCGGCATGGCGCGCCACCGCGGTCCACCACGGCTCCTGCACCACCACCGTGTCGGCGCGGTTCCAACCGCGCAGCAGCCGGCCGAGATCCTGGTGGTGATGGAAGGGGTTGCCGCCCGCCCACCAGATCATGCGGATATCGGGCAGCAGCAGGTCGCGGCCATTGTATTGCAGGATCTCGCCGGGGCGCTCCAGCAACTCGGTGACGCGCGAGACGGGGATATAGGCACCGCAGGGGTTGCGCACGGAAGGCCCGCCGACGGAGGGCACCTCGTGCCGGGGCGTGCCGATGCCATTCATGCTGCCATAGCCGAAGGCGATCCCCTGCCCCGGCTTGCCGATGCCCCCCAGCATCGCCGCGAAGGCGGTGAGCGCCCACCAAGGCTGCTCGCCATGCTCGGCGCGCTGGATCGACCAGGTGGCGGTGCACATGGTTGGGTTGGCGGCGGCCTCGATGGCGAGGCGGCGGATGGTCTCGGCCGGGATTTCGGTGATGGCGGTGGCCCATTCGGGCGTCTTGGGGATGCCGTCCGTGAGTCCGCGCACATACTCGGAAAAACGGTCATAGCCGACGGTGCAGCGCGCGAGATAGGCGCGATCCTCCAGCCCCTTCTCGATCAGCACATGCGCCATGGCGAAGACCAGCGCGGCGTCGGTGTTGGGGCGGATCGGCACCCATTCCGCGCCGAGGAACTCCGCCACATCGCCGCGGAAAGGCGAGATGTTGACGAAGCGCACGCCCGCCGCCACGGCGGCCTTCATCAACGGCACATATTCATGCCCGCCGGCACCGCCCGAGGTCACCAGCCCGTTCTTCAGCGGCAACCCACCCAGGCAGAGCATCAGCTTCGTGTGCTTCGCGATGCTGCCCCAATCCGTGACCGGGCCCTGGATGACCTCGTTGGTGCCCAGGATATGGGGCATCAGCGTCATGCCCGCGCCGTAGGAATAGTTCGTCACCTGCGCCGTGAAGCCACCCGCCATGCCGAGATAGCGATGCAACTGCGTGCGCGCATGGTGGTAGCGCCCGGCCGAGGACCAGCCATAGGACCCACCCAGGACCGAGGCCGCGCCATGCTCGGCGCGCACCCGTGCGGATTCCTCGGCGACGAGCCGGATGGCGGTATCCCAGGGGAGTGGGACGAAATCATCGCCGCCGCGGCTGCTGCCCCGCCGCTCGCCACGCAGCCAACCGGCGCGCGCATAGGGCTGGTCCACGCGGACCTTGGCGTGCACCACATCGGGCATGGAAGAGAGCAGCGAGCCCGGGAAGGGATCGCGCGCGAAGGGCCGCGCCTCGACGAAGCGGCCGCGCTCGACAACCGCCTCAAAGGCGCCCCAATGCGATCCCTGCGGCTTGATCTCGGTCATGGCTGGTGTCCCGGCGAAGCAAGGGGTCCATTTGACGCTTTCGCGCGCCGATCGCAACTCCGGCCGCGCCCCACTTACATGCCCGCGAAACTGGTCTAGGCTTCGCCCCGACACCCCGCCGTCGAGGAAGAGAAGCGCGCCATGACCCCCCCCCGGAATTCCAACGCCGCCCGTGACATCGCGAATGTGCTGCATCCGTATACGGACCATCGCGCGCATGCGAAGAACGGCCCGCTGGTGATCAACCGCGGCGAGGGCGTGAAGGTCTGGGACGACCAGGGCAAGGAATACATCGAGGCCGTGGCCGGGCTGTGGTGCGCCTCGCTCGGCTTCGACAACAAGCGCCTGGTCGAGGCCGCCTACGCGCAGATGAAGAAGCTGCCCTTCTACCACTCGTTCACCGCCAAATCGAACGAGCCGATGATCGACCTGAGCGAGATGCTGATCGAGCGTTCGCCCTGCCCGATGAGCAAGGTGTTCTACGCGAACAGCGGGTCGGAGGCGAACGACACCGCGATGAAGATGATCTGGTACTACAACAACGCGGTGGGGCGGCCGAACAAGAAGAAGATCATTTCGCGGCTGAAGGCCTATCACGGCATCACCATCGCGTCGGGCTCGCTCACCGGGCTGCCGGTGAATCACAAGATGTTCGACCTGCCGATCGCGGGCGTCATCCATGTCTCGACGCCGCACCACTACCACGGCGCGCTGCCCGGCGAGTCCGAGCAGGACTTCTCCACCCGCCTCGCGGCCGAGCTGGAAGAGACGATCCTGCGCGAAGGCCCCGAGACGGTGGCCGCCTTCTGGGCCGAACCCGCCATGGGTGCGGGCGGCGTGATGCTGCCGCCAGAGGGCTATTTCGAGAAGATCCAGGCGGTGCTGCGCAAGTATGACGTGCTGTTCGTGGCGGATGAGGTGATCTGCGGCTTCGGGCGCACCGGCAACTACTGGGGCTGCCAGACCTTCGGCATCACGCCCGACATCATCACCTGCGCCAAGGCGCTCTCGGCGAGTTTCCTGCCGATCAGCGCCATCATCATCAATGACCGGATCTTCCAGGGCCTGGCAGATGGCAGTGCGACCATCGGCACCTGGGGCCATGGCTTTACCTATTCGGGCCATCCCGTGGCGGCCGCCGTGGCGGTCGAGACGCTGAAGATCTACGACGAGATGGACATCGTCAGCCATGTCCGGAAGGTCGGTGCGCGGATGCAGGCCGGGCTGCGCGCGCGCTTCGCCGACCATCCGCTGATCGGCGAGGTGCGCGGCATCGGCATGGTGGGCGCGATCGAGTTCGTGGCCGACAAGGCAACCCACAAGAACTTCGACCCAGCCTTGAAGATCGGCCCGCGCATGGTGAAGGCGGGCGAGGAAGCGGGCGTCATCCTGCGCGGCCTGGCGAACGACACCATCGCCTTCTCTCCGCCGCTGATCATGACCGAGTCCGAGGTGGATGAGATGATCGATCGCACCGGCCGCGCGCTGGATGCGGTGACGGTGCAGCTGCGCCGCGAAAGCCTCACGGTGGTGTGATCGCGCCACCGCGCACGCATGGCCGGCCCACCGCGGTGTGGGCCGGCATTTCCAAGGCTTTCGCGCGTTGGGCGCCGGCCTTGGCGCTACACGAACTTTATTTACAGGGCTGCCGATCGGCTTGATGATCGGGCGCTTGGACATTCGTGCTTGGCGTCGCCTTCGCGCGCTAGCCGCAGCGGGGGGACGAACCCATGAGCAGCACCTTCCCGGAAGATCCCCTCGCACCCGAGCAGTGGCACCTGTTGCGACTCGGCAACATCCAGCGCATCTGGGCGGAATTCACGGGCCTGGGTGTCAGCGTCGGCGTCTATGACGACGGCATCCAGTACACCCACCCCGACCTCAACGACAATTACGACCCGACGAAGCAGATCGTGATCGGCGCCACCACATTCGACGGCGCGAATGTGCTGCCCATCGACGGTCACGGCACCGCCGTCGCCGGCCTCATCGCGGCCGAGGCCAATGGCGAGGGCACGGTGGGCATCGCCTTCGGCGCCCAGGTCACCGGCGTGAACATCTTCGATGCCGCCAGCGCGCTGTTCATCAACGCCGCCATCCCGACCGGCTTCCACCAGGCCATCGCGCAATCCAGTCGCTTCGACGTGGTAAACAATTCCTGGGGCTCGACACCGTTTTTTGACGCAACCCAGAGCCTGGATGTCGCCGGCAGCTTCGCCGCGCTGACCAATGCCGGCTGGTCGAGTGCGGCCGCCACCGGGCGCGGCGGGCTCGGCACTGTCGTGGTGAAATCCGCCGGCAATGACGCCAGGGACGCGCAAGGCGATGGGCTGAACGCCAGTCGCTTCACCATCACGGTCGCCGCGCTGGGCGATAGCGGCTTCGCTTCCTCCTACTCCAACCATGGCGCCAGCGTGCTGATCGCCGCACCTGGCAGCGAGTTCACCGCCAATGGCGGCCTGGGCGCCGTCACCACCGACCTGCTCGGGACGGATGGCTACAATCTGCGCAGCGATTTCAGCGCGGACTCCGACTACACGGATGATTTCGGCGGCACTTCGGCGGCCGGGCCGATCGTCGCCGCGGTGGTCGCGCTGATGCTCGATGCCAACCCTAACCTGGGCTGGCGCGACGTGCAGAACATCCTCGCCGCCTCGGCCACCCATACCGGCAGCGGCTTTAACGCCCCGACCCTCGACGGCACCTTCGAGAACGGTTTCTGGTACTTCAACAATGCCGACCATTGGAATGGCGGGGGCATGCATGCCCATGCCAATTACGGCTTTGGCGCGCTCAACGCCTACAACGCCGTGCGCATGGCGGAGGTCTGGACGCTGTTCGGCACCGCCCAGACTTCGGCAAATGAAGTCACGGCAAGTGGTGCGACGGAGGCAGGCCCCTTGGCGCTGCCCGACCTCACGAACGTCGACGTGCTCACCGACATCGCGACCGCCATCGAGATCGAGCATGTCAGCCTCACCGTCACCTTCAGCCATGCCAATTTCATCGATCTCGATCTCTACCTGACCTCCGCCGAAGGCACGGTGGTGCGGCTGCTGGATGGCACGGCCGGCACCGTCGCGACCGCCACCGGCGGGCTGACCTGGACCTTCGGCATCGACACGCTGCGCGGCGAGACCTCGAACGGCACCTGGCGCGTGACCTTCAGCGATGTGGTGGGGGGCAATGCAGGGTCGGTGACCTCGGTCGCCATCACCGCCTATGGCCGTGCCGTGCCGGTGAATGACGTCTTCCACTTCACCGATGAATTCGCCTCCCTCGCCTTCCTGGCCGGCCAGGGCACTCGGCGCACCATGACCGATACCGATGGCGGCATCGATTGGGTGAATGCGTCGGCGGTGACCAACGCCGCCATCATCAACCTCAACGCGAATGCCTATTCCTCGATCGGTGGCGGCAGCGTGCGAACCGGTGCGACGGGGATCATCGAGAACATCGTCAGCGGCGACGGCAACGACCTGCTCATCGGCAATGCCGCCGACAACGAGTTGCGCGGCATGCGCGGCGTGGACACGATGCGCGGCGGCGCGGGCAACGACACCTACCATGTCGACGACTCCGCCGATCGGGTAACCGAGGGGGCAGGCGGCGGCACCGACACGGTGGTCACCAGCGTCAGCTACGCGCTCACCCTCGATACGCATGTCGAGCAGATCGAGACCACCAATTCCCTCGGCAACGCGACGATCCATCTGACCGGCAACGACTTCAACCAGGTCATGCTCGGCAATGCGGCCGGCAACATCCTGCTCGGCTTCGGCGGGGTCGACGTGCTCTACGGGCTGGACGGCGATGACAGCCTGCTGGGCGGCAGCGGCAATGACGAGCTGGATGGCGGCAACGGCAACGACACGATGGCCGGCGGGGCAGGCGGTGATGTGATACGCGGAGAGGCGGGCACGCGCGACACCGCCTCCTATGCCGGGGGGGGCGCCGTGCGCGTCGCCCTCGATGGCAGCCTCACCTTCACCGGCGATGCGGCCGGTGACACGCTGAGCGGCATCGAGGATCTCTGGGGCTCGGCCCTTGCCGATACGCTACGCGGCGATGGTGGCCTCAACGCCCTCTCCGGCTTCGATGGCGACGATATTCTGGGCGGCATGGCCGGCGATGATTCGCTACGCGGCGGCCTGGGAGCGGATACGCTGATCGGCGGCGCGGGCAAGGACCGGCTGACCGGCAATGAGGGCGCGGACCGCTTCGTCTGGACAGCCGCGAACGAGAGTGCGCCAACCAGCACGGGGCGCGACGTGCTGGCCGATTTCACGTTCGGCGACGTGCTCGATTTCCTCTCCTTCGACGCCAATGCGCTGCTCGCCGGCGTGCAGAACTTCATCTATCGCGGCGTCACCGCCACCACCGGAATCGCCAATGCGGGCGAGCTGTGGTCCTACGTCTTCGGCGGCAACAGCTACCTGATCGGCGGCATCGATGCCGTGACGACGCGCGATTTCCAGGTCGAGTTCACCGGCCTCGTCAACTTCGGCGCCTCGAGCTTCCTCGGCACGCTGTTCTACCTGCAGGGCGGTGCGACGAACGACACGCTGCTGGGCACCGGCGGCGCCGACACGCTCGAGGGCGGCGGCGGCGGCGATTCTATCAGCGGCGGCAATGGTGCGGATTCGCTCGCGGGCGGCGAAGGCGCCGACACGCTGATCGGCGGCGCGGGCAAGGACCGCCTCTCGGGTGGGGCGGGCGACGACATCTTCGTCTTCGCCAGCCACACCGAGACGCCGGCTTCCGCCGCCGGGCGCGATGTTGTCACGGATTGGAACATGGGCGACCGGATCGACCTGTCCGTGGTCGACGCCAACACCACGCTGGCCGGGAAGCAATCCTTCACCTTCGGCGGCACGCCGGCCAACACGGGCCTGGCATCGGCGGGGCAGCTCTTCGTCTTCCAATCGGGCGGCAACACCTTCGCCAGCGGCGGGGTGGATGGCGATGGCAATCGCGACTTCCTGATCGAGCTGACCGGGCTGCACACGCTGAGCGCGGCCAGCTTCATCCTGTAGCGATGAAGCTCAGCGCGCCCGGCTGATGCAGAACTCGACGATTCCGGCGAGCGCGCGACGCGGCGCGCCGTCGGGGAAGAGCTCAAGCCCCGCCAGCGCCGCATCGCCATAGGCGCGCGCGCGCTTGACCGTATCGGCGAAGGCGCCGTGCTTCTGCATCAGCGCGATGGCGCGCGGCAGGTCGGACTCGTTCTGCTCGCCCTCTTCCAGCGTACGGCGCCAGAAGGCGCGCTCTTCCTCGTCGCCACGCTGGAAGGCGAGCAGCACGGGCAGGGTGATCTTGCCCTCGCGGAAATCATCGCCGACGGTCTTGCCGAGGCTCTCCTGCGTCGCGGAGTAGTCGAGCGCATCATCGATCAGCTGGAACGCCACGCCGAGATTATGCCCATAGGCCCGCAGCGCCTTCTGCTGCGCGGGCGGGCAGGCGGCGACGATGGCGCCGACCTCGGCCGAGGCGGCGAACAAGGCCGCCGTCTTGC
>Ga0315900_10004364_pt1 | contig 20009 bp, 12 predicted proteins | sample LakEriMetagenome_FD_203521 | JGI IMG/M metagenome (GOLD analysis project Ga0315900, IMG submission 203521) | Freshwater fungal communities from buoy surface, Lake Erie, Ohio, United States - Buoy 12 MA114 | ecosystem: Environmental > Aquatic > Freshwater > Lake > Lake biofilm | place: USA: Lake...
GGACAAGGTGCTGCTGGTGCGCGCGGGCCTTGCCACCACCGATCCGGCCGGCGCGCGCGCCAATCGCGACGAGGTGGGCGGCTGGGATTTCGACGCCCTGGCCGCCGCCGCCGCGCAGGAGTGGAACGCGCTCTTGGGCCGCGCCCGGATCGCCGCGCCCGAACGCCAGCAGCGCATATTTGCGACCGCGCTCTACCACGCCTTCCTCCACCCTTCGGTGGTGAGCGATGTCGACGGGCGCTTCCGCGGGCCGGACGGGGCGATCCGCACAGCCCCTGCGGGGAGGCTGCGCTATTCCACCTTCTCGCTGTGGGACACCTTCCGCGCCGCGCACCCGCTCTACACCCTGCTGGTGCCCGAGCGGGTGGATGATTTCGTGAACTCGCTGCTCGATCACCATGCCGCCACAGGGCGCCTGCCCAAATGGCCGATCTGGGGCGGGGAGACCGGCACGATGATCGGCGAGCCGGCCCTGCCGGTGATCGCCGAGGCCTGGGCCAAGGGCTTCCGCGGCTTTGACGCTCGCCGTGCGCTCGCCGCGATGGTGGACACCTCGACCCGCGATGCCCAGCCTGTCTACGAAGGCGATCATTCGATCTCGCAATGGTCGCTCTATGACCGCTTCGGCTACTATCCGATCGATGTGACCGGCGGCGAGGCGGTGTCGCGCTCGCTCGAAGCGGGGATCGGCGATGCAGCCACCGCGCGCATGGCAGCGATGCTGGGCGATAGCGCGCAGGCGCAGCGTTTCGGCGCAAGGTCGCGCCAGTGGCGCCTGCTGATCGATCCCGAAACCCGCCTCGCCCGCGGGCGCGACAGCACGGGCGCGTGGCGCACGCCCTTCGATCCGCTCACCCCGACCTCGCCGCTCAACAACCCGGGTGACTATACCGAGGCCAATGCCTGGCAATATACCTGGACGCCGGGGCTGCACGATCCGGCCGGGCTGGTGGAGGCGCTGGGCGGCAGGACAGCGGCGGGTGCGATGCTGGACCGCTTCTTCTTCGAACTGCCGGTGACAAAGGGCGCCGAATATCTCGGGCAGGAGGCGATGATCGGGCAATATGCCCATGGCAACGAGCCCAGCCACCATGTCGCCTGGCTCTATGCCTTCACCGATCGCCCCGCGCGCGGGCCGCAGCTGGTACGGCGGATTGCCGAGCAGTTCTACAGCGACACGCCCGACGGTCTGGTGGGCAACGAGGACGCGGGCCAGATGAGCGCGTGGTATGTCTTTGCAACGCTCGGCTTCTATCCGGTCGATCCGGTGAGCGGCAACTATGTGGCGGGCGTTCCGCTGGTGGAGCGGGCGCTGATCCGGGTGCCGGGGCGCAGGGATCTGGCGATCATCCGCAAGGGCTGCGGGGCCGCAGCGCGGCTCGACGGGCGAACCTATCCCGCAACCGCCCTTCCCCATGCGCGTCTGATCGCAGGACGGCGGCTGGAAATGGGTAAGGGTCCCATGACGCCGGACTGCAAACCGGCCGGCTGAGCTGCGAAAATCGCGCCCCAAAAGGTTAACGTGCTGATTTGGCGCGAATCGCCGGAGAATCTGAAAAAGGCCTGCTTCCGGCTGCCATCAGGCGCTTTGCGCGGGGATCGTTCTAGCCCCGGATCGCATGGCCCAGAATGCAAAAAAGCCTCGGTTTCCCGAGGCTTTTTCAAAATTCTTGCGACACCGAAGTTACCGGCCGCCGAACAGGTGGATAAAGTATGCCCACATAGTTGCCTCCTAGCAGCTTCCAACCAGCTGAAGGCACATTTAACACAAAATTAACCTTAATCAACCGTTAACTACGTTCTTGCCCCTAGTCATCATACCCAGGAGCTCGGCCATAGAGATCGCCCGCGCAAACAGGTAACCCTGCGCCTGATCGCAGCCCATGGCGCGCAAGGCGGCCGCCACGTCCTCGTTCTCGACCCCTTCGGCGACCACCACCTTGCCCAGCGAATGGGCGATCTCGATCGTGGCGCGCACCACGGCGCGGCTCTCTTCCGAGCTGGCCATGTGCTGGACGAACTTCTTGTCGATCTTCAGCTCCGAACTCGGCAGCTTCTCGATATATTCGAGGTTCGACTGGCCGGTGCCGAAGTCGTCGATCGACAGGCCGATGCCGCGCTGCTTGAGCGCCGCGATCTGAGGCGCGATCAGCTTGTCCTCGAGCTTGGCGGTTTCGGTCAGCTCCAGCGTCAGGTTTTCCGGCGGGAAGCCGATTCGGCCCAGCATCGTCATCATGTCGAACAGCAGGTCGGTGTTGCTGAGGCTCTTGGCCGACATGTTGACCGCGAGCTTGAACTCGGGATCGAAGGCCACCGCCTTGCGTCCGTCGACCAGCGCGGCCTCCATCACGATCAGTGTCAGCTCGTTGATGCGGTCATTGGCCTCGGCCGCCAGCACCAGCTCCTGCGGATTGACGTAATCCTGGCCTTCGGGCTTCCAGCGGATCAGGGTTTCGGCCCCGACGATGCGGCCCGTGGCCAGATCGATCTTGGGCTGGTAGGCGACCCCGATATTGCGCTCGCGCAGGCCGCGTTCGAGCACGCGGATGATCTCGAGGCGGTGATTGCGCGCCTCGAGATAGGCGGCATCGTTGATGATGAAGCGCACGCCGCGGTTGGCCGCCTCATCGGCCGCCTGCATCGCCTTCTTGATGCGCTGGCCGAGCGCCAGCTCGTGGTTGGTATCGATCCCGATTGCCGGCGCGCTGCTGGCCGACTGCCAGTCGTGGCTGATCGCGGTCTTGAGCATCAGCGCAAGCCCGTCGGCGTGGCGTTCGAGGCTGGCATTGTCCATCCGCGGCGCCAGCCACACCAGACTGTCGCGCTCGAAGGCAACATCGCCGACCTCGCCCGGGCCCTTCACATAGGTGATCAGCGTGTTGACGAAATCGCCCAACTCGCGCTCGCCCCAGTCTTCCGACATTTCGGCCAGGTTGGCGATCTTGAGCGCATAGACATCGAGCTCGGCGCTGGTCTTCTCGAGGCCAAGCGCGCTGGTCGTCATCGCGTCGACTTCGCTGCTGTAGTACTTGCGCGAGATGCGGCGGAACCCGATCGCGGCGGCCCCGACGGCGAGCAGGGCGGACATGACGTCTATATTGATGCTCGCCTCGTCGAGCGCCAGCGCCAGCAGCGGCAAGCCGAGCGTCACCGCCCACAAAGGGCGCGAGGAGCGCGTTTTGCCCAGCGCCATCGCGAGGATCGTGATGCCGACCAGCAGCAGCGCAGGATACCACGCCAGATCATGCGGCGCGGCGCGCTTGAGCGTGTGGGCGCCCATGATGTGGAAGTAGGACCCCGGAATCTTGCCGTAGAAGGGCAGCAGGAACACGTCCGGCGATTCGAGATAGGTCTTGCCGATCACCACGCTCTTGCCGCCAAGTTCCTTCGCGCCCACCCGGCCGCGCAGGATATCGACATAGCGGAAGGTCGGCACGGTCTTGGGGTTGAAGGCATAGTCGGGGCGATAATTGACCGGCGAACCCTTGTAGCCGGACAGCAGCGCCGAGATCGAAGGCTCGGTCCGGCCGCCGAGGCTGACTTCGGTCGGAAATTTCACCGACAGGCCGAAGGGGCCGGAAATGCCGGCCATCGAGGCCAACCCTGCATGCTCGCTGAAGGCCTTCTGCGGCACGATTTCGGCCACCTTCTGGAACCCGATCTCCTGCGCGGGCGACACGCCGAGCCACACCTTGCCCTTGTGCCGGGCGAGCGTCTCGGCGAATTTCGCGTCGGCTGCGGGGGTTTCGGGATCGGCGTGGGCGCGGTCGAAGATGATCTTGTCGGCGCCTGCATCGACCAGCCGGTCGATCACTTCACTGTCCTCGATGCGCGTGGGCATGGTGCGGCCGAGTTCATTGAGGGTCGCATCGTCGATCGCGATCATCGCGATGTCCTGGGGCGCGGGCCGCGTGCGCAGCTGGGCGCGGGCGGCGCGGAAGCCGTCCTCCACCGGCAGCGGCAGGTCGATCGCGGCGGAAACGAGGCCGAACAGGATCGCGAAAATCGCGACCTTCAACCGCTTGCGGCGCAGCAGGGCCTCGCCCGATTTGAGCGTCCCGTCCTCGGCCAGCGCCGAGACGCCGGGCAAGGCGCCGCCAAGGCTTGCGGGCAGCATTCTCTTCAGCGATGGCATGCGAGCAATCATCCAGGTCCCGGGGTCCGCGTTGAAAACCGGGGTTTTGCCTAGAGGAAAGTGGTTAATTCATCGCCAACGATGCTCGCGGACGGGTGCGGTCTAGACGGCCATCGCCTGCCCCGCAGCCAGGCCCAGCGCGATTGTCAGCCCGCCAAGGCCGATCGACAGGTGCCAGCGCAACCGCAGGAAATCAGGCGAAGCAAAGCCCAACGCGCGGTCGATCAGCGGCGAGGCGAGGATCAGCGCGCCGAGATAGAGCAGCGCCGGCGCTGGCCAGCTCCACCCGAAGGTCCACGGCAGGAACAGCGCCACCGCCAGCAGGCTTGGCAGCACGGCGAGGAGATAGGCGCCGGTGCCGGCCCGGCCCGATTGTACCGCCTGCCCCCACCACACCCCGCCAAGGAAGCTGAAGATCGCCGCGGCATAGGCAAATCCGCCCGCCAGCGCCGAATAGCGCCATTCGTGCCCCAAAAGCACCATGGCAAGGCAGATGATCTGCGGCAGCAGACCGGCATAGCCGAGCGCGCGCGCGGCGGGAGAAAGCGAAGATTGTCCGTCCATGCCGCCTCAAAGCCCGTCGCGCCCAAGCGTTCCCGCGCGCTTGCACAGGCCTGCCGATTGCGCCACTTGGGTCTTCATGGACCTGTTCGATCTCACTGGCCGCGTAGGCCTGATCACCGGCGGCAATGGCGGGCTCGGCCTTGCCATGGCGCGCGGGCTGGCCAAGGCCGGCGCCCATGTCGCAATTCTGGCGCGCAATGCGGAAAAGAACGCCGCTGCGGTTGAAGAGCTGCGCGTGCTGGGCAAGGGCGACGTGCTCGCGCTGACCTGCGACGTCGCCGATGAAGCGGCCATCGAAGCGGCGATGGCGCAGACGCTCGGCGCTTTCGGGCGGATCGATGCCTGCTTTGCCAATTCCGGGATTTCGGGCGCAGGCACCGCGATCCCCGACATCACGGCGCAGGGCTGGGATCACACCATGGCGGTCAACACGCGGGGCGCGGCGCTGGTCTACAAGCATGTGAGCCGCCACATGATCGAACGCGCCAAGGCAGGCGACGCCGGAGGCAAGCTGATCGCGACCTCGTCTGGCCAGTCGATCATGGGGGTCAACCGCTCATCCGATTACGCCGCCTCCAAGGCCGCGCTCAATGGTCTCACCCGCGCTGCCGCCTTCGAACTGGCGCGTTACAAGATCACCGCCAATGCCCTGCTTTTCGGCTTTTACGAGACCGAGATCACCGCCAAGGCCGATCCCAAGTTCGCCGAATGGATGAGCCGCCGTATCCCGCTGCGCCGTCCGGGCGATCACGCGGGGCTCGAAGGGCTGGCGGTGTTCTTCGCCTCGCCCCATTCGGACTATATCACCGGGCAATGTCTGCCGGTTGACGGGGGGCTGTGCATCAGCTGATCGCGGCCATTCCTGCCGGAACACCGCCCCGCCCCGACCGTTAGCGATCACAGCCTTCCTCTGCGAACGGAACCCTCTCCCCCGTGTCCGACGACGACCACACCCCCGATCATTTTGGCCCTGACTTCGACAAGCTCCCCGAAGACCGTTCACGCCAGCGCGCCGTGCCGGCGGGGCGCGCGGCGCGGCTTGGCACCTTCGGGCGGCTGTTGGGCGGCGTGGCGAGCGGGATGGTGGCCGAAGGCGCGCGGCGGCTGGCGAGCGGTGAAGGGATCACCGCGCGTGACCTCATCCTCACCCCCGGCAATGTCCAGCGCCTGACCGACCGCCTCAGCCACCTCCGCGGCGCGGCGATGAAGATGGGGCAGATGATCAGCCTCGATGCAGGAGATTTCCTGCCCGAGGAATTGTCGCGCATCCTCGCCACCTTGCGCGATCAGGCCAATTTCATGCCGACCCGCCAGCTGGATCAGGTGCTCAAGGCCGAGTGGGGGCCCGACTGGCGCAAGCAGTTCCGCTGGTTCAACCCGCGCCCGATCGCTGCTGCCTCGATCGGACAGGTCCACAAGGCCCTGACCCGCGATGGCGAGGAGCTGGCGATCAAGGTGCAATATCCGGGCGTCGCCAAATCGATCGATTCTGATGTCGACAATGTCATGACCCTGCTCAAGGTCGCCGGTTTTGCTCCGCCCGAGCTGGAAATGGGCAAGCTGATGGCGGCGGCCAAGCAGCAGCTTCACGAGGAAGCCGATTACCAGCGCGAGGGCGCGCAAATGGCGCTCTATCGCGAGCAGCTGGCGGGCGTGGAGGGCTTTGTCGTCCCGCGCCTCCACGAAGGGCTGACGCGCGGCTCGATCCTCGCGATGAGCTTTGAGGAGGGCGTGAGCATCGAGCAGCTCGGCAACGAACCGCCCGAGCGCCGCGACGCGGTGTTTGCCCGCCTGATCCGGCTCGTCACCCGCGAGCTATTCGATTTCGGCGTGATGCAGACCGATCCCAACTTCGCCAATTTCCGCTACCGGCGCGAGACGGGCGAGATCGTGCTGCTCGACTTCGGCGCCTGCCGTCCGGTCGATCCGACGGTGGCAAACGGTTATCGCAAGATGCTGCTGGCAGGGCTCGAGGGCAATGCCGAGGAAGTCCTCGCCGCCACGATCGAAGCGGGCTTCATGATGCCGATCGTCGCCGAAAAGCACCCCGAGCGGGTGAACCGCATGATCGACATCGTCATCAATGAAATGCGCGCCGATGCGCCCTTCGACTTCGGCGACCGCGCCTTCATCCCGCTGCTGCGCGAGGAAGGCTGGGCGATCGCGCAGGACAAGGACACCTGGGCCTTCCCGCCGATCGAAACCCTGTTCGTGCAGCGCAAGGTCTCCGGCACAGCCCTGCTCGGCGCGCGATTGAAGGCCAAGGTCAATATCCGCCGGATCACCGAAGAGGTGCTGGCGAGCACCCGTCCGATGCCGCTCGGCTAGGCTCTATCCGGCGGTTTTCTTCGCCAGCCACGCGTCCACGTGCTGCTCCAGCACCGAAAGCGGCACCGAGCCGTTTTCGAGCACCACATCATGGAATTCGCGCAGGTCGAAGCGCGTGCCCAGCCGCTGCTCGGCGCGCGCCCGCAATTCGCGGATCTTGAGCTCGCCGATCTTGTAGGCCAGCGCCTGCCCCGGCCAGGTGATGTAGCGATTGACCTCGGCATCGATATTGGCCGCGCTCAAGGCGGTGTTGTCGCGCATGAAATCGACCGCCTGCTGCTTGGTCCAGCGCTTGGAATGGATGCCGGTGTCCACCACCAGCCGCGATGCGCGCCACATCTCGTAGGACAGGCGGCCCATTTCCTTGGCGGGCGTATCATAGAGCCCCATCTCGATCCCGAGCCTTTCGGAATAGAGCCCCCAGCCTTCGACAAAGGCGGTGAAGAAGGTTCCGTTGGCGCGCAGCGGATGGATGTCGAGTTCCTGCTGGATCGCGATCTGCAGGTGGTGGCCAGGTACGGCCTCGTGCACGCCGAGTGCGGGCAGCTCCCACAGGGGGCGCTGGTCAAGCTGCGTGGTGTTGACACGGTAAATCCCCGGCCTCCCGGCAGCGAGCGAGCCGGGTTCGTAATAGGCGGTGGTGTTGCCCGGCGCGTTCGCCGCCGGGATCGGCAGCACGGTATAGGGCTGGCGCGGCAGGCGGCCGAACAGCTTGGGCAGGAAGCCGTCGATATGCTTTGCCAGCGCCGCGGCCACCTGCATGTACTGGTCCGCGTCGGTCATGTAATACTGCGGATCGCTGCGCAGATGCGCGATGAAGGCCTCGCGCGTGGGATAGCCGGCCTGCTTTGCCACCGCCTCCATCTCGGCCCGGATCCGCGCGACTTCGGACAGGCCGAGAGCGTGGACCTCGTCCGGGGTCAGATCGGTGGTGGTGAAGCCCTTCACCTGGTTGGCGTAATAGGCCGCCCCGCCCGGAGTTTCCGAGATGCCCGGCAGGCCGCTGCGGCACTTGGGCTCGTATTCCCTGGTGTAGAAATCGAGGAAGTCGCTGAAGGCCGGCATGACCGTCTCGCTGATGGCGAGCGCGGCGCGATCCTGCAGCACTTCCCATTCGGCCTCGGCGATCGCTTCGGGACGGCGGGCGAAGGGCTCCCAGAACACGGTCTTGCGCGGATCGTCATCGACCAGCGACACCACCCGGTCGGACAGCCCCTGCATCGGCTCGCACGGCTGGGTCAGTCCGCGCGCCACGCCCTCACGGCTGCGGGCAATGCCATCGGCGTTGTAGCGGCCATAGGCCTCAAGCCGCGCGACATAGCTCTCGTAATCGGCGCGGGTGAAGAAGGGCGAGCTTTCGGGAAGCGAGGCAATGTAGAGGAACCAGCCCCCGCGATTGGAGAACAGGACATAGCGGTCGTGATCATGCCGTGCGGCGTCGATCTGCTCGACCAGAGAGCTGCGCAGTACCGCGCGATCGACCTTCAGGCTTTCCGTAAGGCCGGAGGCATCGATCGCATCGAGCCGCACCAGAAAGGCCCGCGCCTCGGCCAGCGCGCGCTCATATTCGGCGAGCGAGAGATCGCCCAGCTTGCCGTCGCCGCGCCGGTCTCCGATGCTGGTGGCAAGCCTGGGGGAACTGTCGAGGGTCGACTGCCACATCTCCTCGCGCAGCGCCTCGTAATCCTCCACCGGCCCCGCCAGCAGCGGTGTGGCTGCCAGACTTGCCAGAATTCCGAACGTCGCCAGTCGCGAAATGCGCATGCCATGCCCCCTTGCTGATGGTGGAAGAAGGTTTGGAGACATTGCCGCAATTGGTCCAGATGCCCCCGCGCAAATCCCTGCGCAAATCCGCTCGCAGTTTCAAAAAAGTTCAATCTTTTCTGTCGCTCATTTTCTGCTATAGGCCGCTCCCATGCATGGGAGGGGTCACCATCAACTAGCGGTGCTGTTCGTGTGTCTCGGCAATATCTGCCGGTCACCGATGGCCGAAGGCGCGTTTCGTGCGGCCGCAAGGCGGCACGGGCTGGAATGCGACGTGGATTCGGCCGGCACGGCGACCTATCACATCGGCAACCCGCCCGATCCGCGCGCGATTGCGACGGCGCGTGCGCAGGGGGTCGAGATTGCCAACCAGACCGCCCGCCAGATCGCGCGCGAGGATTACTACCGCTTCACCCACATCATCGCAATGGACAAGGCCAATCTCGCCGGCATCCGTTCGCAGGCGCCGCGCGATGCCTCGGCCAATGTCGCGATGCTGATGGATGCGCTGGAAGGGCGCGAGGGCCAGCCCGTGGCCGATCCCTATTACGGCGATGACACCCTGTTCGCGCAGGTGTGGGAGGAAATCGCCGAGGCGGCCGATACGCTCGCCAGACGCTTTGCTGCCGAGGGCGTGGGCCTGCGGCTCTAGCCGCCGCGCAGCAGCTGCACGCCCCAGTCGCGTTCGAACAGATAGAGCAGTATCCGCGCCGCCTCGCCCCGCGGCGAGGTCAGCCCGCCGTCGCGCTCCATCAGAAGGCGCGCATCGGCATGGGCGGCCGGCAGCAGGCGTTGCACCTGATCGAGGCTGGCAATGCGGAACGCCGCCTCGCCCGATTGCCGCGTGCCGAGCAACTCGCCCCCGCCGCGCAGCGCGAGGTCTTCCTCGGCGATGCGGAAGCCGTCCTGCGTCTCGCGCATCAGAGCCAGCCTTGCGCGGCCCGTATCCGAAAGCTCGCCGCCGCGCAGCAGCAGGCAGGTCGATTTCTCCGCGCCCCGCCCTACCCGGCCCCTCAGCTGGTGCAATTGCGCAAGGCCGAAGCGTTCGGCCTGCTCGATCACCATCAGCGTGGCCGACGGCACGTCGACCCCGACCTCGATCACCGTGGTCGCCACCAGCAGCCGCGCCTGCCCGCTGGCGAAGCGCTCCATCGCGGCATCCTTGACCTCGGGGCGCAGCTGGCCGTGGACCAGCACGACCGCATCGCCGAACCGCTCCTTGAGCGCCGCAAAGCGCGCTTCGGCGGCGGCGATGTCGGCCAGATCGGGCGCGCCGTCGATCTCGCGCACCATCGGGCACACCCAGTAGGCCTGCTGCCCGCTGGCGAGGTGGCGCTCCACCCCTGCGACCACCTCGTCGATGCGTTCCATCGGCACCACGCGGGTGTCGATCGCCTGCCGCCCGGGGGGCAGCTCGTCGAGACGGCTGACGTCCATCTCGCCATATTGCGCCAGCGTCAGCGAGCGCGGGATCGGAGTCGCGGTCATGGCGAGCGTATGGGGCGCGCGCCGCCCCTTGCCCGCCAGCGCCAGCCGCTGGGCGACGCCGAAGCGGTGCTGCTCGTCGATCACCACCAGGGCGAGATCGCGATAGGCGACGCTCTCCTGAAAGATCGCGTGGGTGCCGACCAGAATGTCGATCGAGCCATCGATGAGCCCCATCAGGATCGATTCGCGCTCGCGCCCCTTGGCCCGCCCCGTCAGCAGCGCGATTTCGGCCCCGGTCGGCGCTGCGAGCTTGCGCAGGGTCTCGAAATGCTGGCGCGCGAGGATTTCGGTGGGCGCAAGCAGCGCGGCCTGCTTGCCCGCCTCGACCGCGATCAGCATGGCATTGAGGCCGACCACGGTTTTGCCCGCGCCGACATCGCCCTGAAGCAGGCGCAGCATCGGGGCTTCCTGCGCCATGTCGCCCTCGATCTCGGCAATCGAGCGGGCCTGCGCGCCGGTGAGGCCGAAGGGCAGTTGCAGCCGGGCGCGCAGGGACCCGTCGCCCGCCAGCGCCTGCCCCTTGCGGCGGCGGCCTTCGGCTTTCACCAGCAGCAGCGCGAGGCTGTTCGCCAGCAACTCGTCATAGGCGAGCCGGTCGCGCGCCTTGTCCTCGGTGCTCTCGTGCCCCGTCAGCAGCGCAGCCCGCCACGCTGGCCAGCCGGTCTGCGCCAATTGGCCGGGCTCGATCCATTCGGGCAGCTCCGGCAACCGCGTCAGCGCCTGTGCCGCAAGCGAGGCAATGCGCGGCTGGGTGAGCCCTTCGGAGAGGCGATAGACCGGCTCGCTCAGCCGCTCCATCTGCGCCGCGCTCGCCTCCTCGATGTGATCGGGATGGACGATCTGGAGCATGTCGCCATAGCGATCGAGCCTGCCGGCCACCCAGCGCGTCTCGCCCACGGGGAGCAGCTTCTTGGCGCTATAGGCCGCCTTGCCGAACCAGCTCAGCGCACAGATATTGCCCGCCCGGTCTTGCGCCAGCACGCGGTAAGGCCCGCGGCTGCCGGCCCGGGGGCTGCGGTGTTCGACCGGCGTGAGCGCGATGATCACCTGCTCGCCCTCGCTCGCGGCATCGAGATCGGCGATCGCGCGGCGGGTGACGAAACGTTCGGGCAGGTGGTAGGCAAGATCCTTGACCCGCGTCAGACCGAGCTTCTCGAGCGGCTTCATCAGCTTTGGCCCGACGCCTTCCAGCGTCTGGACTTCGGCGAACAGCGGGTTGAGAGCCTCGGGACGCATGGACTCTTCGCTATCACTTGGCTCGCCGCATTGCGAGTTGAAGCGGCGACAAGCTGTGGCTAGGTGAGCCCCATGAGTGACACGCCCCCCTTCGAGCAACGTCTCGCCCGCGCCAAGTTCCGCGCCTGGCACCGCGGCACGCGCGAGGCCGATTACATGATCGGCGGCTTTCATGATCGCTATCATGCCGAATGGGGCGAGGCCGAGCTCCAATGGTTCGAAGCCCTGCTCGACGAGGACGATGTCGATGTCATGGTCTGGGCGCTCGGCACGGCGGCGCCGCCCGAACATATCGCGGGCGATTTGCTGACCCTCATGCAGAAGCTCGATTACGTCGACATTCCGCGCTAGGGCGCGGCCAGCTTCGCGCGGCGCCGCCGGGAACCGCGACGGCGCGCGATGCTTGACTGGAAACCTATGCCCGATCTGAACCGCATCCTCGCGGCCCGAGAGCCGCTGACCCTGTCCTCGCTGCCGCGCGGGAGCCTGCCGCTGGTGCTGGCCGATCTCGCGCGCGCCGCGCAGGGGGTGAAAGGCGGACAACGCGCGGTGTTCATCGCGCCCGACGAAGCCGCGATGCGCGCAGGCGCGGAAGCCGCGCGCTTCTTCGCGCCCGAAATCGAGGTAATCGAATTTCCCGCGTGGGACTGCCTGCCCTATGACCGCGCCAGCCCTGCCCTCTCGATCAGTGCCGAACGCCTCGCCGCGCTTCACCGCTTGCAGAACCCAGCGGCCAGCGCGCAATTGCTGCTCACCACGGTTAACGCCGTGCTCCAGCGCGTGCTCACCCCCTTCCGCGTTCGCGAGTCCGTGCGCGAATTCAAGGTCGGCACGCAGATCGGGCATGAAAGCCTCGCCGCGCTGCTCACCCGGCAGGGCTACAGCCGCACCGACACGGTGATCGATCACGGCGAATTTGCCGTGCGCGGATCGATTGTCGACATCTTCCCCTCCAGCCTCGACAATGGCCTCAGGCTCGATTTCTTCGGCGACGAACTGGAAAGCTTGCGCCTCTTCGACCCCGCCACCCAGCGCACGGTGGAGCGGGCCGACAGCCACCTGCTCCTCCCGGCTTCCGAGGCGTTGGTGGACGAGGAATCGATCAAGCGCTTCCGCACCCGCTACCGGGAGCTGTTCGGCGCCCATGCCACGCAAGACCCGCTTTACGAGGCCGTGTCCGACGGGCGGCGGCTGGCGGGGATGGAGCACTGGCTGCCGCTGTTCGAGGAACGCCTCGCCACCCTGTTCGATCACCTCGCTCCGCATGATCTCGTCGTCATCGACCAGAGCGCGCTGGGTGCGGCCGAGGAGCGGCTCACCGACATTGCCGATTATCACGAGCAGCGCGGCCGCATCGCGAGCGAGCGCAAGGGTTCCTACCGCCCGCTGGCCCCCGATGCGCTCTATCTCTCCCGCGCCGAATTCGATGCAGGTCTGGCCAAGGCCCCGGCCCACCGCGCCACCGGCTTTGCCGCTGACGACAGCCCCGCCACGATCGATTTCGGCTTCCGCTCGGCCCGCGATTTCTCGCCCGAGCGCGGCCGCTCCGAGAATGTCTACGAGGCCGCCGCCGCCTATCTGAAGTCCGTCGCCAAGGCGGGCCGCAAGCCGCTGTTCGCCGCCTATTCGACCGGCAGCGCACGCCGGATCGCATCGATCCTCGAAGAGGCCGGCGCCCCGACCGCGCTCGCCGACAGCTGGCAGAGCGGGCTTGGCCTTGCCGCCAAGGCCAAGGTCGCGGTGGTCGTCCTGCCGCTGGAGACGGGCTTTGCGGGCGAGACGCTGGAGCTGCTCACCGAGCAGGACGTGCTTGGCGACCGGCTTGTGCGGCGCAAGAAGAAGCGCAAGGATTCCGATGCCTTCCTCGCCGAACTTCAGGCGCTGTCACGCGGCGATCTGGTGGTGCACGTAGAGCACGGGATCGGCCGCTATCTCGGCCTCGAAGCCATTCCCGTCGGCAAGAGCCAGCACGATTGCGTCGCGCTCGAATATGCGGGCGGCGACAAGCTGTTCATTCCGGTCGAGAACATCGACGTTCTCACCCGCTACGGCTCCTCGGAACACGCCGTCGCGCTTGACCGGCTGGGCGGCGAGGCGTGGCAGCGCCGCCGCGCCAAGCTCAAGGAGCGCATCACCGCGATTGCCGGCGAGCTGATGCAGGTCGCCGCCGCGCGCGCCTTGCGGCAGGCACCGGTGCTGGCAGCCGAGGACGCGAGCCTCAACCAGTTTGTCGACCGCTTCCCCTGGGCCGAGACCGAGGATCAGGAGCGCGCCATCGGCGATGTGCTGGGCGATCTTGAAAGCGGGCGGCCGATGGACCGGCTGGTGTGCGGCGATGTCGGCTTCGGCAAGACCGAGGTCGCCCTGCGCGCGGCATTCGTGGCGGCCATGGCCGGACAGCAGGTCGCGATCGTCGCCCCCACCACGCTACTCGCCCGCCAGCACTACCAGAACTTCGCCGAGCGCTTTGCGGGCTTCCCGCTCAAGGTCGGCCGCCTCTCGCGCCTCGTCTCGGCCAAGGAAGCCGCCGAAACCCGCGAGGGGCTTGAAAGTGGCCAGATCGACCTCGTGGTCGGCACCCATGCGATCCTGTCCAAGAGCACGAAGTTCAAGAACCTCGGCCTCGTGATCGTCGACGAGGAGCAGCGCTTCGGCGTGACCCACAAGGAGAAGCTCAAGCAGCTGCGCGCCGACGTCCACGTCCTCACCCTCACCGCCACCCCGATCCCGCGCACGCTGCAGATGGCGATGAGCGGGCTGCGCGAGCTTTCCACCATCCAGACCCCGCCGGTCGACCGCCTCGCGGTGCGCACCTATGTGATGGAGTGGGACGACATGGTGATCCGCGAGGCCCTGCTGCGCGAGCATCACCGCGGCGGGCAGAGCTTCATCGTCGTGCCGCGCATTTCCGATATGGCAGATGTCGAGGAATGGCTGCGCGAAAACGTGCCCGAGATCAAATCGGTCTCCGCTCACGGCCAGATGAGCCCGGGCGAGGTCGAGGAGCGCATGGGTGCCTTCTACGACCGCAAATATGACGTGCTGCTCTCGACCACCATCGTCGAGAGCGGTTTGGATATCCCGAGCGCCAACACCATCATCATCCACCGCGCCGACCGCTTCGGCCTTGCCCAGCTCTACCAGCTGCGCGGGCGCGTGGGCCGCGCGAAGCTGCGCGCCTATGCCTATCTGACGCATGAAAAGGACGTCGCGCTCTCCGAAGTCGCGCAGAAGCGGCTGAAGGTGCTCGGCGATCTCGACAGCCTTGGCGCAGGGTTCCAGCTTGCCAGCCACGATCTCGACATTCGCGGCGCGGGCAACCTTCTGGGCGACGAGCAGTCAGGCCATATCCGCGAAGTCGGCTTCGAGCTCTATCAGGCGATGCTGGAGGAGGCGATTCTGGCCGCCAAGGCGGGCGAAATGGGCCTCGAACGCCCCACGGACAAGATCACCCCGCAGATCACCGTCGATGCCCCGATCATGATCCCGGAAGACTATGTCCCCGATCTCGCGGTGCGCATGGCGCTCTATCGCCGCCTCAACCAGGCCGAGGGGCAGCACGAGATCGAGAGCCTCGCGGCCGAGATGATCGACCGTTTCGGCGATCTGCCGCAGGCGACCAAGAACCTCATCCGCCTGATCGAAATCAAGCATCAGGCGATTGCCGCCAATATCGCCAAGATCGATGTCGGCGCGCGCGGGACGCTGGTGGCTTTTCACAAGGACGACTTCCCCGATCCCGCGGGCCTCATCGCCTATGTCGCGCGGCTCAACGAAGGCGGCAAGGACACCGCCAAGCTGCGCCCCGACATGAAGCTGGTGATCAACCGCGCCTGGAGCGACCCGCTGAGCCGTTTGAACGGCCTGTTCCAGCTGACCAAGGGGCTGAGCGGGATCGTGAAGAAGGCGTCGAAGGCGAAAAAGGCGGCCTGACGCGCGCGGCTCAGGCGCCTTCGAGCGCCTCGAGCACGGATCCGGCCTCAAGCCATGCCTCTTCCGCCGCACCCAGAGCTTCGGCGGCGCGGGCGCGCTGGGTCATGAGGTTCTGCATCGCTGCCCCCACCTGCCCGCCGGGCTGGCTGCTGAGGGTGAGGATCCGTTGATCCAGTTCCTCCAGCACCGCAGTACAGCGGACAAGGGCAGCCTCGGCCTTGGCAAGATCGGAGCGGGCCCCGCGCCGGTCTCCCACCGCATCGGCGCCGCGCAGCCCCTTGCCTTTGCCATCGCGCGCCGCCTTTGGCTGGTTACGGCCGAGGATGAAGTCGATGTAATCATCCATGCTGCCGGCATATTCACGCGCGGTGCCGCCATCGACCAGCACCAGCCGGTCCGCGGTCAGTTCGACCATATGGCGATCATGGCTGATGAGGATCACCGCGCCGCTATAGCTGTTGAGTGCCTGGATCAGCGCTTCGCGCGCATCGACATCAAGGTGGTTGGTCGGCTCGTCGAGGATCAGCAGATGGGGCGCATCCCGCGTGATCAGCGCCAGCGCGAGCCGCGCGCGTTCGCCGCCCGAAAGCTTGTCGACCCGCTGCTGGGCACGCGGGCCGGAAAAGCCGAAGCGCCCGAGCTGCGCGCGCACCGCGCTTTGCGATTGCCCCTCCATCGCCCGGGTCATCAGATCGAGCGGGGTATCCTCCCCCGCCAGTTCCTCAACCTGGTACTGCGTGAAGTATCCCACCTTCAGCTTGCCCGGCGCATTGACCGCACCCTCGGCGGGGACAAGCTGTGAGGCAAGCAGGCGCGCTAGCGTGGTCTTGCCGTTCCCGTTGCGGCCCAGCAGCGCGATGCGATCATCGGCCTCGATCCGGAAACTCAGCCGCTTGAGGATCGGGGGGGCTTCGCCATAACCCACCGCCGCGCCTTCGAGCGTGATCATCGGCGATTTCATCTCGGCAGGATCAGGGAAATCGAAGCTCAGGCTCGGGTCTTCCATCAGCGCGGCGATCGGCTGCATCTTGGCGAGCATCTTCGCCCGCGATTGTGCCTGCTTGGCGGTGGAGGCACGGGCCGAGTTGCGCGCAACATAATCGCGCAGCCGCGCCGCTTGCGCCTCCTGCGAAGCCTTGGCGGCGGCGAGCTGCGCGGCGCGTTCGGCCCGCTGCTTTTCAAAGGCGTCATAGCCGCCCGGATAGAGCGTCAGCTGTCCGCCCTGCAGATGCAGGATGTGATCGACCACCTTGTTGAGGAGGTCGCGTTCATGACTGATCACCACCAGCGTTGCGGGATAGGACTTGAGGAAGTTTTCCAGCCACAGCGTCGCTTCCAGATCGAGGTGGTTGCTGGGTTCGTCCAGCAGCAGGATGTCGGGCTCGGAAAACAGCAGCGCGCCCAGGGCAATGCGCATCTTCCACCCGCCCGAAAAGCTGTCGACGGGACGCTGCTGCATCTCTTCGTCGAAACCGAGGCCGCTCAGGATCTTGGCCGCACGCGCGGGGGCCGAATAGGCATCGATCGCAAGAAGGCGTTCATGCACGTCGCCCATCCGGTCCATGTCGGTGCAGGTTTCCAGCTCCGCCAGCAGCGCGGCGCGTTCGGTGGCCGAGGCGAGCACGACCTCCTCTGGGGTCATGCTGCCGCTCGGGGCTTCCTGCGCGATATAGCCGATGCGCGCGCGCGCGGGCTTGCTGATCTCGCCCTCGTCAGGCTCGATCTCGCCGATCAGCGCCTTCATCAGCGTCGATTTGCCCGCGCCATTTCGGCCGATAAGGCCGACGCGCGCGCCCACCGGCACGGTTGCGCTGGCGCGTTCGAGAATCGTTCGGCCGCCAAGCCGCACTGTGACACCGTCGATGGTAAGCATGGGCGCGCCCCTAACAGCCTATCGCCCCTCGCCCAATGAAAATCGCCTAGCCGTGCCCCATTCCCCGCGCGGTGCGGGCGAGCGCCAGCACGGCATCGCTCGGCATCGGCTGGGCGCGCAGGAAGCCTTGCCAGAAGTCGCAGGCTTCTGCGGTGATCGCGGCGCGCTGGATCTCGGTCTCGATCCCCTCGGCATAGATCGCAAGGCCGAGCGCCTTGCCGAGCTGGACGATCGCGCGGAACACCGCCAGTGCGGTGGGATCGCCGGGAACGCCCTCGACCATCACCTTGTCGAGCTTCAGGGCATCCAGAGGAAGCTCGCGCAAATAGCGGAAATTGCAGAACCCCGCGCCGAAATCATCGAGCGCGGTGCGAAAGCCCAGACCGCGCAACGCCTTCAACGCGCTCGCCGCCTGGGCGAGGTTCCTGAGCAGCAGATCCTCGGTAATCTCCAGCATCAGCCGCTGCGGGGCGATGCTCGATTGCCCGATCAGCGCGGCGAAATCGGCGGCAAAGCGCGGGTCGCCCAGTTCCTCGGGGGTGATGTTGAGCGACAGGGTGAGATTGTGCGGCCAGTGGCTCGCATCCTCCAGCGCGCGGGCCACCACATGGCGCGACAGCGGGGCGACCAGCGCGGCGCGCTCGGCAATCGCGAAGAGATCGCGCGCACCGATTTCGCCGAGGGTCGGGTGGCGCCAGCGGGCCAAAGCCTCGGCCCCCGTCACCGCGCCCGAGACACAGGCAAATTGCGGCTGGAACAGCACTTCGATCTCGCGCCGGTCAAGCGCGCGCAGCAGATCGGCCTCGAGCACGCCGGGGCGAACGCCGGGAAAGGCGCCGCGCGCCGATCCGCGCAATGATGTCCGGCCCTGCTCCATCTCAGCCCCCTTAGCTTGAGATTGTGCGGCTGCCTTCCATCAATTGCAATCTGGCCAAATCTGGCACATCAGGGCGAACCGCGAGCACGGCGCCGGGGATAAGTGGCAAGGGGGCCGTGCGAAGCCGGTGGGTGGGACCGCCCGTGGAGGGGACGAATGGCGAGCAATGGCACTCCTTTTCAGCGTCTTGCGCTGCTGGCCTCGGACACGCCGCGGGCCGAAGAAGCGCGCGATGTGCTGGCCGCGCAATGCGAGTGGGTGCCGCTCGAAGAGGCCGATGCCGTGGTGGTTCTGGGCGGCGACGGGTTCATGTTGCAGACCCTCCACGCGATGATCGATGCCGGACGGGTGATCCCGGCCTATGGCATGAACCTCGGCACGGTCGGCTTTCTGATGAACCGCTATGACAAGCGAGCGGCGATCGCGGCGCGGGTGGCCAAGGCGCGGCGCTGGACGATTGCGCCGCTCAGGGTCGAGGCGGTGACGCAGGACGGCGAGACCCACGAGATGCGCGCGATCAACGAAATCTCCCTGCTGCGCGAAACCCGCCAGACCGCCAAGATCGAAGTCACCGTGGGCGACCGCGTGCGCATCAACGAGCTGGTGTGCGACGGCGTGCTGGTGGCAACGCCGGCGGGAAGCACCGCCTACAACCTTTCAGCCAATGGCCCGATCCTGCCGCTCGACAGCAAGCTCCTGGCGCTGACCCCGATCAGCCCCTTCCGTCCGCGGCGCTGGCGCGGGGCGATCCTGCCGGACCGGATGAAGATCATCTTGAAGGTGCTCGATCCGGCCAAGCGCCCCGTGGCGGCGGTGGCCGATCAGAAGGAATTGCGCGACATTGCCGAAGTGCGGCTCGAAATCGCGCAGGACCACGAGCTCACTCTGCTGTTCGACAAGGGCCAGAGCCTCGAAGAGCGGATCGTGGCCGAGCAGTTCATCACGTCTTGAATGATCCGCACGCCCTCCGGCGTGCGGTCCTCGCTAGGCGCGCAGCAAGCTGCGCCCGCTGCGGGCGGGCGTTCGCCCTTGCGGCCCCTGCGGGTCCGTTTCTGGTGCCACACGGCAGGTTTGAGTAGCGCTTCCTTGGGTGAAGGATTTCTCCGCCTTTTGGAGTGCGGAAACCAAAAACCCTACTTGCAATCCCCTTTGGCGGCCCATATAGGCGCGCCTCTGCCAGCGGTTTTGGCCGCCGGTTGCTCCCCGATAGCTCAGCGGTAGAGCATTCGACTGTTAATCGAATGGCCGTAGGTTCGAATCCTACTCGGGGAGCCACTTTCCTTCAGAAGCGATTGTTTTTGCGAAGGGAAAAACTCCCGGCCGGCCGCGGCGTCCCGCCCCCTGCTGGTGGAGTGGCTCACGATCCTCTCGATTTGAAAACGTCGCGGTTCTCAGCCGTCTTCAGCCCAAACAGAAAGGCGGCGGCGCGGGTTTTCCCGTCGCCGCCGCGTCTGGCCGACCCGAGGGGCTCAGACTTGCAGCCGAACTCCAAGCAAGGGGACTTGGTGTGCCGTTCGGCGTACATGCTTATTGGAACTTGCCGGCGCCACACAAACATCAGGCGCGACTGAAGGGGACGATCCGGCGATAAAATCAGTCGCTACAGCCACACCTTGAATTGCCGGCAGCAAAGATTGCCAACCGGACAGCTGCAGTGAGCCTGCCTTCAGAAACTTCCTTGAGAATTCGCAGCTTCTGACGTGCTCCCCTGATTGTTACCAGTCAGAGGTAGAGTCTGGCTCCTTCATGATGGTTGCTTGATGGGATGGCAACGTGTCTGGGGGCATGCCCCCAGACACGTTGGCCGGCGA
>Ga0315900_10004365_pt1 | contig 20001 bp, 14 predicted proteins | sample LakEriMetagenome_FD_203521 | JGI IMG/M metagenome (GOLD analysis project Ga0315900, IMG submission 203521) | Freshwater fungal communities from buoy surface, Lake Erie, Ohio, United States - Buoy 12 MA114 | ecosystem: Environmental > Aquatic > Freshwater > Lake > Lake biofilm | place: USA: Lake...
CCGAAAGGATCTACTGATGGACAAATGATTCAACCATATTGGGGTCAGATGCCATTCACTGATGCAGCAAATTATATGGGCATCGGAGTTTTGGCACTGGCAATCATCGGAATCATAGCCTATAGAAAAGAGATCTTCATTCATTATTTGATTGTATTGGCTCTTCTCTCACTCTTTCTTTCTTTTGGTAAAAATTTCCCTCTAGTATTTGACATGTTCTATTACAATCTTCCGGGTTTCAATAATTTCCGAGCACCCATGATGGCATTATGCGTAATGCAATTTGCCGTACCCATTCTATTTGGTTATGGACTTTCCGCATTGAATGAATGGCGGAATTCAGGTTGGGAAATGAGTAAGAATACAATGCTTGGAATGACCGGAGCGATGGGATTATTACTCATCTCAGGATTTTTAGTTTCTGAGTCCGGATATATCGCCGATGTTCAAGCAGCTGGTAAAGTACCCGAACAATTATTTGAATTTCTCTATGAACAAATGAAAGCCGATTGGCTCCTTACCTCGTTCATAGGTCTCGCCGTGATGATTTTGTCAATTCTATATGTAAGAGGCACTCTTTCAAAAGGCATATTCTACACTGCAATAGTTACCTATCTTTTCATTGATTTGTGGAGAGTTGCATATAGACCAATGGAAGTTGAGAAAGGCGATATCATCAAGTCGGAATTCGCTCAACCGGAGTTTATTTCTTTCATGAAAAATGACAAATCTGTATTTCGCATCGCAGATCTTGTCTATATGAGCATGGGAAAAACAAATATCCCCGCTTATTTTGAATTGCAGAATGTACATGGATACCATTCAGCAAAAATGAGAGTCTATCAAGATCTACTAGATGTTGGTGGTGGTGGTGGTGGAAATTACATTACCAATATATTTCTCCTCAATCTCCTGAATGTAAAATACATGTCTGCGCCTCAGCAATTGTTCCAAGGCATCAAACCTGTATTTGAAGGAACTATGCAGACAGAGCAAGGTCCTATTCCTACATTGGTTTATGAGAATCCAACAGTTCTCCCGAGAGCATTTTTTGTCGATTCTGTAAAGAAAGATTCCCCACTTTCCATTCTTCATCATTTGCGCGATGGAGATTTCAATCCTAGATCAGTTGCCTTTATTGAAGATAATTTGCCAAGAAGTATTGAGCCTGCAGGACCAAATGCAAAGGCCACTCTCATAGGATTTGAAAATCATAAAGTCACATTCAAAACAGATAATCCAGGTCATAATTTCCTGCATGTGAGTGAAGTATATCTACCTATCGGTTGGAAATGCACCATTGATGGCAAAGATGCTCCAATTCACAAAACGAATTATGCACTTCGAGGTGTAATTGTTCCACCCGGAAAACATACTGTTGAATTCACTTATCACAGCGACATTTTCAATATCGGAAAGACAATAAGTTTGAGTGTGAATATTGCCACTACTTTAAGTTTGCTCCTTGCTTTCTTTTTGCAAACAAGAAAAAAGAACAAAGTTGAATCAAATGATGAGAAGCACTCATCATGAGTAGAAAAAAACAACAGGAAAGAGTATATGAAACATTATCCATTCAAAGCATGGGTAATGAAGGCGTCTCAATAGCAAGAAATGAAGAAGGCATCGTACGATTTATGAAGTACGGTGCGCCCGGTGATATTGTTCATGCGGAGATTAGACAAAAGCGCAAGAAATTTGCAGAAGGAATCATTCAGCAGGTCATCGAACCATCACCTGATAGAATAGAACCTAGATGTAAGTATTTCACGCATTGCGGAGGTTGTTCATGGCAACATCTTAACTATGAACAACAGCTTCATTGGAAAAGACAGATAGTTGAAGATGTCTGCACTCGCATTGGTAAATTTCCATTTCCCGAAATCGAGTCTACATTACCTTCTCCAAGACAATTCAATTATCGCAATAAGATGGAGTTTTCATTTGGTTCATCAGCGTGGTTAACCGAAGACCAGATTGCTAGCAATGAAGAATTCAGAAAAGGTTTTGCTTTTGGTTTACATGTTCCCGGAAGATTTGATAAGATCATGAATATCGAGGAATGTCATTTGCAATGCACAGATGGCAATATTCTTCTCGATGCCATACATGCAAAAGCACATGAATTAGAACTCTCCGGTTATGATCCACGATCACATGAAGGATTCCTTCGGTCTCTGATCATCAGATCTTCAAAGCATTCCTCTGAAATCATGGCTATACTCATAACTCAGGAGCCTAATTCTGAACAAGATGAGGCCTTTATTGCATGGTGGCATACAATCAGAAGCGCCTTCCCTTTTATAACATCAGCATTACATTGCATCAATCTCTCTTGGTCGCCAATGGCTCAAGGAGATATTGTTTTTTCCGATGGTCCATTATACATCACAGAATCCATTCTTGATATCAAATACACGATATCTCCTTTTTCTTTTTTTCAAACGAATTCCTATCAATTGGATCAATTTGTAGCTCGCATCATTGATCAAGCGCAGATTGATTCGAATGCACATGTTTGGGATCTATATTGTGGCGCCGGAACAATCACATTCCCTGCTGCGAAAAAAGCACATTCAGTTATTGGTATTGAACTTTCTGAATCTTCAATTGCAAATGCAAAACACAATCAATCACTGAATGATATTCATAATTCTGAATTCTTTGCTCATGATTTGCATATTACTTCAGCGATTGAATTATTGAAATCTCTAAAACAACCTGATATCATCATCATAGATCCACCTCGTGCCGGAGTGCATGAAACATTACTTAGACATATGCTTGAAATTTCTCCAAAACGCATTGTTTATGTAAGCTGTAATCCAGCCACTCAAGCAAGAGATATAGCTATATTGTCAGAGAAATATGAAGTTACTTCCATGATTCCCGTTGACATGTTTCCACAAACAGCCCATGTTGAAAGTATTGGAACACTTGAATTAAAAGCACAGTGAACTGAAATCTTTTACTATTTTGAATGGTATAATGTATTGGAACTACAATGATACGCATATTCATTCTTTGTCTATTCTTCCCCATTTTACTTCATTCCCAGGATTCAACCATTCAATATGGTTCAAATGCTCCTTATGCATTTGGATTCCTTATTGGACATAGTTCCATATCAAATCAAAGTAAGATTCCAGTCATCCCCAATGCCTTGACATGTGGTCAATTCGAAGATGGTAATTCCAATGGTTTATCAATGGGAATCTTTGGAGAATTGACACTCATACCTTCATTTCTCACTATCTCAGGTCGTGCTTATTATGCACAACATCCGGGTGCATTGCAATCTTCACAGTGCGAGTATATTGTCTATAATCAACAAACCGGAACATATGACTCTCTGAGATTGAAGAATCAATATACGGTCAGTCTCGACAGAATGCTCTTTGATATCGGCTTGTCATTATATCCAATTCCCGAATTCCCATTATTTCTTCGTGGTGGTGCATCTGTTGGATTTGGTATTTCCGAAAACTCATATGAAAGAACACAAACTATAATTGAACCTGCATATGTGAACTTTCCAAATGGCTCAAAAACAAGAGTAATTGATAAAGGAAATGCTGAAACAAATACACTTATTGGTGCAAATGCTTCGATTGGATATCATCTACACTTATCCCCTACTTTTTCAATCATGCCTGAAATTGGCTATACACTTGCTTTTACGAGTTTACTCAAGAATGAAGATTGGAAATATCAGTCATTTGACATTAGACTTGGCTTGACATATAGACCACTTGATGAAAAAGTTAGAGATATACCCAAAGAACCGGAACCTCCAATCATCATTGCAGAGGAAATTCCTCCTCCACCGGCTCAGGCAATTGTGAACCCAATTAGATTTGCAAATATCAATGCACCTGATTTGGAATTACAACAAACCATCATCACACAAACTTTTCCAATTTTACCCTATATCTTTTTTGATCCGGGTTCAGCAGTCCCTAATTCAATAAAAACCGATGTGAGTCCGGATTTTCGCGAAGATCAAGTTTCATCAAATACTTTAGAAACATATAACAATCTATTGGGCATCCTTGCCAAAAGAATGTTTACTTCTCGAGATTCAAAAATCACATTGATTGGAAATTCAGATGGCAAGGAAAAATCGAATCTGAAGGAACGCAAAGCTCTTGCCCAAGAAAGAGCCCAAACAGTAAAGGATATCTTTGTAAACAATTGGGGTATACAACCTGATAGAATACTCATTCAATCACGAGATATTCCAAGAATCTTGTCGAATAAGGAATACATTGAAGGTGATGCCGAAAACAGAAGAGTGGAAATTGAAACAAATTCACCTGAGATATTGAGTCCGGTGATATACTCCAAATTCAATGAATATATTCCCATACAAAATACTGTCAGCATTGCATTGGAAACAGATGCAAAAGCAGAGATTACTGATTGGAAATTAAGTATCCTTCATCACGACAAACAATTATATGCAAAGAGTGGCATTCAATTACCCGATGCTAAATTTGACATACCATTGGATTCTGGAATCATTTCATCATTGGGAAATTCAATCTCCGGGATCCAAGATTCTGTAGATATCCTTTTGGAATTCAAATTAGCTTCCGGAGAAGTGTTGTCAAGCAGAACAAAACAATCAATTAAGAATACGAAAAACACTTATGAAATCAGCAGACTAAGTCTGATTGTTTTTGAATATGATGAAAGTACACTTTCCGATAAGAATGCAATGATGATGCGAGAATTTCTCAAGAAAGAGATTGGTCCCCAATCGAGGATTGACATAACAGGTTCAACAGACAGATTGGGCGAGGCCATATATAATGTTGAATTATCACAGGATAGAGCAAAAGCAGTTGAGAAATTCATGCGCTCAGTGCAGAATAACTTGAATATCACTTCTGTTAGAGGCATCGGATCCTCTCGGATGTTATTTGATAATTCCCTTCCGGAAGGTCGCTATTATTGCCGAACTGTCTCCATTGAAGTGAAAAACCCAATTCAATCATTACCAGGCAAATAGACTGTCAAGCTATTATTTACAGCATTAAATTCAGTTTTGAATACCGGTAAATTTGTTGCAGTTCCTTGATTCGGTTGCTTGATAACTTCTCCGGTCAATGGACTGAATTCGGCAAAATGGCAAGGACAGAATATCTTTGGTTTATCCATCGAAGGAATATTCACTTGACATCCTTGATGCGTACAAAATGAAGAAAGTGCAAGAAATGAATCATTATCGACTCTAATGATAATGAAGTCTTCGCCATTATTGAGCGATGAATCATTATAATACATAGCTCCACCAATTCGAGTCAAATCTACATTTTTCTGATCATCGATAGCTATTGTCAAGGGGAAAGTAGTTTCTTGTGGTTGAATCGGATCTTCATTCATTTCACAAGAAGATAGAATTGACATGATAGATCCCGCACAAATTGTAATGCCAAGTCCTTGAAGTCCTGACTTTATGAATTCTCGGCGTACTTGATTGTTCATATTCATCATTTCAATAATAAAGATGTAATTGAGCGCCCCATCTACCTATCATACCGGGACGATATGTGTCAAAGATTCTATACTCGGGTCGTAATTCAACATTAGGCAATAAAAACATCTGTGCCCCAATAATGAATTGTCTGATTATTGTTGACTGCATATTTGCATCTTGATTCAATTCAGCATATTCTGATCGAATATATGGAAGTAACCAAGGTTCAATCTGATACATGAGTTCTGCTGAAACAGTTCTCGATTCGCCAGGTCTGAAAGTTATATTTCGCGGTTCAATACTTCGATCATGCGAAATATTTGATAATGTCGATTCCATATTTAATGACAATCGATCTGTCAGGCCGACTCCAAGCATCAATTGCGTGATAGACATTTCCCCATTGAATAAGATTGATGCGCCAATATATGTATTCAGTGAATTTTCAAAGAATCTTGGCCAAAACATGATTCTTGATGTAAAAGCCAATGAACCTGAAGTGTCATGAGTCACTGCATTTTGATTGAGTATTGCATTGGAAAATACACCTGCATGAATACTCAACCAATGCAATCCTTCATATCCCAATTCTATTCCCGGACTTGCAAAATGAGGCGCAATAAGGGACATTTGGCTATAAGGAGCTAATATTTCAGGGGTTAACCAATCAGCCGCTATCTGTCTATTGAGTGTTGTATGATCATCATTCTTTACACCAATCGTTGGTTGAAACATCCCGATTCTGACTTGTGGAAGATCAATTCCGGGTTGCAATAATACTGATCCCGACCATGACTGTTGACCTTTATAGCGGATTGGACCTACATTATAGGCCCCTTCTATGCCAAGCCATGGAGTGAACTGATGATGTCCATATATTGAAAATTGCATTGGAAAAATTGATGCTTCACTCTCAAGATTTCTTGACCTGATATACTGAAATCTCATGTCGAAACCAATATTGGATTTAGCACCGATCCATTCTCTTAGAGTATCTTGAATTCCCCAAAAGTCTTCCATGATGCCTTTTGCCGGTTGCAATGCTGAGACATCACGATATGTATACCAACCAAGATCATTGCGAGTTCCGCCTCCCTGTTGATTCACATGACAGCTCGAACAACGATTACCTGATAGTAAACTCATCTGTGGGAGAGCAAGTATATCAAAAACAAAGGAAAATGATATAATCACAATGAGAATCAACTGTTTCATATTTCAAGTCACTTATGATGAGCCGGAAAGAAGAATCATTACAATTCTTGGGGACTATGCTTGCAATAAGGCAAAGAATTTGAATATAAGGAGACTTTATCCCCGAAGATTCCCTTAAATATCGTATATTTTGGGTTAAACCATACCATTGTTTCGACAGATTTACAGTCATGCATCAGTCAAAGATTTTCATACCAACATTGAAAGAAGCGCCTGCAGAGGCGCAAATTCCATCGCATATTCTCATGATGCGTGCCGGTCTCATCAGACAACTCGGCGCAGGTATTTTTTCTCAGCTCCCTTTGGGATATAGATCACTTAAAAAAGTACAACAAATCATTCGTGAAGAAATGGATGCGATTGGTGGACAAGAGTTTCATCTTCCCGCTTTGAATCCTATTGAAATCTGGGAACAAACGGGTCGTGTTGAAGCGATGGGTGATGTGATGTTCCATATCAAGAATCGCGATGGTTTGGTGCTTGCACCGACTCATGAAGAAATCATGACATATCATGCCAGACAGCATATCAAATCATATCGTGACATGCCACAAATCTGGTATCAGATTCAAACAAAGTTTCGCAATGAGCCGAGACCGAAATCAGGCGTTTTGCGTGGCAGACAATTCACCATGAAAGACGCTTATTCTCTCGATAATTCAAGAGAGGGTCTTGATAAGAGTTATGACTTGCATGCTATCGCTTATCGAAATATATATCAGCGTTGTGGGTTGAAATTCTTTGTTGTTGGAGCTTCTTCCGGCGCAATGGGTGGAAGTGCTTCACAAGAGTTCATGGTGGAATCACCCTATGGCGAAGATACATGTGCAATTGATGAAATATCTGGATATTCAGCTAATATTGAAGTTGCAGTAAGCGCTGTGAATCCAATTGGAAGAATAGACAATATCAATTCCATTGAAGAATTTCCAACGCCCGGAGCAAAGACGATAGATGAACTTGCAATAGGATTTGAACTTGATGTGAATCGATGCGCAAAATCAGTGGTTTATATCGCAGATTCCAAAGCTTATCTCATTTTGATGCGTGGTAATGATCAATTGAATGAAGCCAAGTTTCAGAATTATGTAAAAGCCATTCAATGTCGTCCGGCGGAACCTGAAGAATTATTTGAACTTACAGGAGCTCATGCCGGTTCAATTGGTCCGATAGGTCTTTCCTCAGAAATCACCATTCTCGCTGATTCACTACTTGAACATGCGAATGGTCTTGTAAGCGGTGCAAACAAAGATGGTTTTCATTTGAAAAACATCGATCTTGACAGAGATTGCACTATTTCTGCTTTTGCCGATTTTAGAACAGTACTCGATGGCGAACCATGCATTTCGGGTGGAAATCCACTGCGAATTGTAAATGCCATTGAGGTTGGACATATTTTCAAATTGGGAACAAAATATTCCGAAGCTTTGAATGCAGTGTTCCTTGATGAACATGGAAAAGAGCAACCAATCATCATGGGTTCTTATGGAATCGGACTTGAGCGCATAATTGCATGTGCGATTGAACAACACCATGATGAAAAAGGGATTGCATGGCCAGTATCAATTGCCCCATATACAGTGCATTTGATTGGTCTTGGATTGCATAAATCCGAAGAAGCTGTAAAGGCATGTAAAGCAATTCACGATGCATTGGAACAAAAAGGGATAGATGTACTATTTGACGATCGTGATGTATCACCCGGAATCAAGTTCAATGATGCAGATTTGATTGGACTTCCCTATCAATTGATTGTTGGTGAAAAGGGCTTGCAACAAGGTCAATTCGAACTTAAAATCAGAAAAACACATGAGCGATTGTCAATTGCGATTTCCTTGGATGATACAATGGTATCAACTGTTGTGAACGCAATTCAATTGCAAATGAACATAATGGGACAATGATGTCATTAATCGCAGATTTACATACACATACCACATACTCTGATGGAATTCTTTCTCCGGAGCAACTTTTGGATAAAGCCAAGAGTGTAGGTCTGCATTCATTGGCTATCACTGATCATGATACCATGCAAGGATATATCCATGGTGTAGAATATGCAAATTCCATTGGCATCCAATTGATACCCGGTTTGGAATTGAGTTGTTATGAACAAGGAAGAGATTATCATTTACTTGGATTTTTCACCGATCCCGATAATCCACAATTGAATCATTATCTGACCATGTTCAAGCATGAAAGAGAAAAAAGAGCTGAACGCATTGTGAAGAAACTCAATAATGCGAATATGTCGATCACGATGGACGATGTTTTGCAAAAGGCCGGAAAAGCTCCGGTTGCAAGACCACACATTGCATCAGTAATGATTGACAAGTCATATATCAATGACCTGAAATCTGCATTTGACAAATATCTTAGCTTCGGCAAGCCTGCTTATGAACCAAAATGGAACTTCCCTGTTGAATTAGGCATAAAAATCATCAATGAAGCAGGTGGTGTTGCTGTATTGGCACATCCCGGACGATATCTTCCTCAACAAGTGCTCTCTCGTTTCATCAAGCAGGGATTGGATGGCATAGAAGCCGTTCATCCATCACATTCCTATGAAACTCAGCAGTATTATCGCTCAATCATAGATCAATATTGCTTGCTTTGGACAGGCGGTTCTGATTTTCATGGAAGTCGAGAATACGATGAAACCAACTTTGGGAAATTTACAGTCAGTACAAGCGCCATTGATGCCATTCAATCCTATTTAAAACATTGATATAATTTAGAAATGAAAGCTACAATCATCGAAGGACATTTTGATGTCCAGAATGCAAAAATTGCAATAGTCGCAGCTCGCTGGAATGGTTTTATTGTTAATAGCCTCATTCAAGGAGCATTGGATGCATTGAACAGACATGGCGTGGAAGAATCTACAGTGACACTGACATATTGTCCGGGTTGCTATGAAATCCCACTTGTCACTCAATCACTTGCAAAGTCCGGTAAATATGATGCCGTTATCACTCTTGGAGCTGTCATCCGCGGTGCCACACCACATTTTGATTATGTGGCATCTGAGGTGTCAAAAGGTGTGGCTCAAGTTGGTCTCGAATCAGGCATTCCTTGTATTTTCGGTGTTTTGACAACTGATACAATCGAACAAGCAATCGAAAGAGCGGGAACAAAAGCTGGAAATAAAGGCGCTGAATCAGCAGTGGCTGCAATTGAAATGATTTCACTCATGAAAAAGTTAGCTTGAAACTCGACAATTCAATACTAAGCAGATCATTCGATCTGCTTTTTTTTTGTAGTTTTCCCATCATTCATCATCCAGCAATAGATCATGGAATCGATTTCTTCTCTACTCCAAGAACATAGAATTTTTAATCCTTCCAAGGAGTTCTCCCAGAATGCAAATATTGGTTCCATGGAATCATATGCAAGCATGAGGCAAATTGCGAATCTTGACCCATTGACTCATTGGAATGAACAAGCAAACAAAATTCATTGGTTTTCAAAATGGGAAACGATACTCGATTGGAAATATCCTCATGCACAGTGGTTCAAAGAAGGATATACAAATGCTGCATTCAATTGTTTGGACATTCACAAGAATACTCCCACAATGCAAAAGACTGCATTGCTATGGGAAAGAGAAGATGGTTTACGGCAATCACTAACATATGAGGAATTACATTCCAAAGTATGTCTTCTTGCAAATGCACTTCAATCAATTGGGATCGTAAAAGGAAATGTGATAACGATTTATATGGGTATGAATCCAGAAGCCATCATCGCAATGCTGGCATGTGCTCGTATCGGCGCAGTGCATAATGTTGTATTTGGTGGTTTCTCATCAGACGCACTTCGAGATCGCATCAATGATTCTTCATCTGTTTGCATCATTACGCAGAATGCGACACTGAGACGCGGAGCATCAATTCCATTATTGACTTCAGTTGAACAAGCCGTCAAGGAATGCCCTACTGTTCAATCAATTATCTGCAAAGATGCAATCAATATTGTATCTCCATTGATTCACGATTGGGATACAATCCTCTTGAATCAGAATGATATTTGTGAAGCAGAACATCTTGAGAGTGAGCATCCTTTATTCTTTTTGTATACAAGCGGATCGACAGGAAAGCCCAAAGGACTTGTTCATACAACAGGTGGTTATCTAACTCATGTCCGATACTCTTTTGAAATGGTATTCGATCCCAAACCGAATGATATTTATTTCTGCAGTGCTGATATTGGTTGGATTACCGGACATAGTTATGTGGTATATGGTCCTCTCATGCATGGCATGACAATACTCATCTATGAAGGAGCTCTCAATCATCCGCATCCCGGTAGAATATGGGAATTGATTGCATCTTATGGTGCCACAATTCTGTACACCGCACCAACAGCCATTCGATCATTCATGGGAGCGGGTAATCACATACCTGAACAATATGCACTAGATTCACTTCGATTATTAGGAACGGTGGGCGAACCAATCAATCCAGAAGCATGGATGTGGTATCATGAAGTTATCGGTAAGTCAAGGTGTCCGATTGTGGACACTTGGTGGCAAACAGAAACGGGTGGAATTATGATTGCTCCTGTCCCCGGCGCAGTTCCCACAAAACCCGGCACGGCAACACTTCCCTTACCCGGAATCTTGGCAGATGTCATTAAGAAAAATGGTGAATCATGTCTAGAGAATGAGGGTGGTTATCTTACTATTACATATCCTTGGCCGGGAATGGCAAGAACCATTTTTGGCGATGATGAACGATATAAGAGTGTTTATTGGTCCGAGTTCCCCCCGAATGACTTACATCAAGGCATGTATTTTACCGGAGATGGGGCAAGAAAAGATAAGGATGGATATTTCTGGATTATGGGCAGAGTGGATGATGTAGTGAATGTGAGCGGACATAGACTTGGCACTGCAGAAATCGAAAGTGCACTTGTTTCTCATCCCGCCATAGCAGAAGCTGCAGTCGTTGCCAGACCGGATGAAATCAAAGGTAATGTACTCATTGCATTTGTAACAGTCATTCAGCAGAAAGATATAGATCTATCTAGCTTGGAAAATGAGCTTAAGCAACATGTAGCAAAGGAAATCGGGGCTCTGGCAAAGCCCGAAGAGATACGATTTACGAGTAGTTTACCCAAAACAAGAAGCGGTAAAATCATGCGGAGATTACTCAGAGAATTGGTTTCTCATGGTACCATTTCCGGTGACACCACAACTTTGGAAGACTTTTCGGCATTGGAGCAGTTGAGACCGGACGAAGAATGAATCACAGATCCGAAAATGATGTAAATGCAATTTCTTCAGGGGACTTTCTCGTTCTTGGTGTTAATTCACGACTTTTGAAAGGCTCTTCCAGGTCATCGGCTTCACCCAAATATCCCAATGCTAAAATGGATACTATATCCAATGAATCCGGATATTGAAATATATTTTTAGCTTTTTGTCTGTCAAATCCACCCATTTGATGACCATAAATACCATGCTCCGCACCCTGCAATAGTAGCTTAGTACAAGCTGCACCCACATCATGCCATGCATGAAGATTCACATTTCCATCATCAAATATATTCTTCGCAAAAACAGCCAAAAGAACAGGTGCTTTGCTCGCCCAAATGGCATTTCCGGGCATCAGAGTAGAAAGAATTTGCTCATATACCTCACTTCCCATCTTTGCATAAACAAATCGCCAGGGTTGTTCATTCATGCTACTGGAAGCCCAAGAAGCAGCCTTGAATAGATTCATCAATTCATCATCGCCAATCATTGATTCAGAAAATGATCTAGCACTCCATCTTTTGCGCAATAAATCATGAATTCCTGTCTCTTTTGGTGCAACCTTGATCATGGCAATTTCTTTGTAATATTCATAAATGCTATGCTAGAAAAGCATTTTTTCTGTTTTTAAGTTCCAAAACAAGAAAATTCAGCATTATTCACTATAAATATGATTAATGAGGCATAGTTTTTGATATCATTCTAATGCCCTCATAGGGCAATAAGCAGCACACTTTCATCGAAAAACAGTATATAAGAAAGGAAGGAACATCATGGCTTTACCTCCTGATTCCATTATCATCAATCGTAAGAAGAATTCCATCATAGACTCATTGTTTGATTCTGATGATTTGGAACCAATTGTCAGCAAGCCCAAGAAATCGAAGAAAAGTTTTCAGCCAGAACTACCTGAAGAACCTGAAACTGAATCTCATCGTGCTTTGGCCATGCAAATACTGGGAATATTCATGGCATTAAGTTCCATGTTATTGCTTCTGGCATTGATTTCATATACTCCAAAAGACGAAGCGAATGCAGATATGACACTATATGACATCATTGCCGTATTGAAGGGTGATCCAGCCATGCAGGCAAAATCCGATACCACACAGAATTGGTTGGGATTATTCGGTGCGGTATTTTCTCACATGATGTTCAATGGTGCGATCGGTTATATTGCTATCGTTTTTCCATTTCTTGGATTGCTTTGGTCAAAAGATATCTTCTTCATGGAAAGAATTGCTTCCAGAACTCTGAAATTTACCGGATTGATTTTGTTGATTGCGGGAATGATTTCCGGACTGCTAGGTACGATGCAGCAGATTATTCCTTCCATGGCAAATGAATGGAGTGGTGTATTTGGTCAATTTGAAGCATTTGTTCTTTCTTCACTCATCGGCAAAGTGGGATCATTGCTTTTCTTCATGGTTGCATTATTTCTCACAATCACGCTTGGATTTGGGATATCAATCAAAACTAGCATTGAAACGATAATTTCCGGATTCATGAAGCTTTCAATCGTTATTGATAAAGGAATAGATTTTATTCAAAAGAAGAAAGTTCAAGAAGAAATAGATTCAGAATTTATCGAAGAAGAAGATTCTTCTGTTCAGCAGACAAATAAAGCTGTTTTTTCTCCTGAACCGGATGATGAACCTGCGAAGATAATCAGAAAAAGAACTCAAGGACTAACGCAAACATCTACTGCCGAGACAGATTTTTCGAATCAAGCACCAATTATCATTCGTGGTCAAGAGCAATTTGAAGAAGAACCGATGTTCGTAAATGTTACCAAGAAGCAGAGAGCTGTTCCAAAGAAAACAGAGCCATTGCCGACAATTCCTGTACAATTCAAAAAAGACATTCAGCATTTCGAAGATATAGAGCATGATAATTCTCCATCTTTGACATTGAATGTTCAGGAACCGATCATCAATACGGAAGACATGAGTGAAAGAGATATTGCAAAAGTACGCTCAATGATACAGGATGAAGAAATCAGTTATGAACCACCAACTTTGGATTTACTTACGCAGCAGAATGAGCATGTCATCAATGTAGATGATGAAGAATTAAAAGAGAATGCTCGTTTATTGCAAGAAAAACTACGCACATTCAAAATTGAAATCAATGATCTTCAGGTAACACCGGGTCCTGTTGTTACGCAATATGAATTCGTTCCGGCGGCAGGAATCAAAATTTCCCAAATTGAAAATCTATCAGATGATATTGCCTTGGCATTGAAAGCAAGAGGAATTCGAATCATTGCCCCTGTGCCTGGTAGAGGTACTGTTGCAATTGAAATTCCGAATCATAATCCATCAATGGTGTTATTTAGCAGTATCATCAAGTCATCAAAATTCCATGATGTGGAGCAAAGACTTCCATTGGCGCTTGGTAAAACAATATCGGGTGAAGTCTATTGCGCTGATTTGGCAAAAATGCCCCACCTTCTTATTGCCGGTTCAACTGGAGCCGGAAAGAGTGTGGGTATAAATACAGTAATCTGTTCCCTACTTTATAAAATGCATCCACGCGATTTGAAATTTGTGATCATCGATCCAAAGCGTGTTGAAATGACATATTATGGATTGATGCGCAATCATTTCTTGGCACTCTCACCGGATGTAGATGAACAAATCATCACTTTACCACAAAATGCAGTAGCAGTCTTGAAATCACTGTGTAATGAGATGATGAACAGATATGATATTCTAGCAAAAGTTGGACAGAGAAATATCGTTGATTACAATACGAAGCTGGCTGAGGGAAAATTCAAAGAAAGCGAATTGGAATTGAAGAAATTGCCCTATATCGTCTGTGTGATTGATGAATTGGCTGACTTGATGCTTACTGCAGGCAAAGAAGTAGAAGAACCGATCATAAGACTTGCTCAATTGGCAAGAGCTGTTGGGATCCATATGATCATAGCCACGCAGAGACCATCCGTGGATGTCATCACAGGTTTGATCAAAGCTAATTTCCCTGCAAGAATTTCCTATCAAGTTGCCTCGAAAATTGATTCAAGAACAATCATTGATGGTACAGGAGCTGATCAACTTTTAGGAAATGGAGATATGCTCTATTTACCCGGTGGCGCGCCGAAACCGGTTCGTATTCAGAATAGTTTTCTCTCAACAGATGAGGTTGAAAACATCTGCATGCATATTGCAAATCAACAAGGATATACAACTCCATATATGTTACCAACTGCTATTGACAAAAGTGCAGGATTATATGGTGGTGGAAGTGATTCAAGAGATGAATTATTCCCGGATGCTGCGCGTATTGTTGTCAGACATCAACAAGGGTCAACTTCCCTTTTACAGCGTTATTTGAAAGTAGGTTATGCAAGAGCTGCTAGAATCATGGATGAACTCGAATCAGCAGGTATTGTTGGCGCACCGAATGGATCAAAAGGTCGTGAAGTAATGCTCGACAGTGAAATGGAATTGGAAGCATATTTATAATCTACCATGAATAAATCATTTACCCTTATAGCCGGACCATGTGTCATAGAATCAAAAGACTTGCTTTCTGAAGTACTGGAAACACTTCTTCCGATTGCAAAAGAATGTGAATTTGATCTCATTTTCAAGTCTTCTTATCGCAAAGCCAATCGAACCAGCATTAATGGTTTTACAGGTATCGGTGATATTGAAGCATTGGAGTATCTTCGAGATATTTCCACTTTGCATGGAGTGAAATCCATAACGGATATTCATGAATCTCATGAAGCTTCCATGGCTGCTGATTTTGTTGATGTATTACAGATTCCTGCTTTTTTATGTCGACAAACTGAATTATTGCAAGCAGCGGGTGCTACAGGTAAGATTGTAAATATCAAGAAAGGTCAATTCCTCGCTCCAGATGATATGGGCAAACAAGCTGAAAAATCACTGAAAGCCGGCGCAAGTCAAGTTTGGCTTACGGAAAGAGGATCCACATTTGGTTATCATGATTTGGTGGTGGATTTCCGATCTCTTTTGATCATGCGTGAAACCGGATTACCAATCATCTATGATGCAACGCATTCATTGCAATTACCGGGTGGTGGCGAGCAATCCGGAGGATTGAGACAATATATCAAACCACTGGCAAGGGCCGCAATGTCTGTTGGTATAGATGGAATTTTCATTGAGACTCATCCGAAGCCGGAAAAAGCAATGTCTGATTCCGCAACACAATATCCCCTGTCTGAAATCAAAGACTTCTTACATGAATTGGCAGAATTGCGACATGTCATCAACAGTTTTACATAAATTTCATGTGTTGATTGCATGTCTCTTCTTATTGATTTCATGTGATGAGTCAAAGAGTACAGGACAAGTGATTGTGAAAGACACCATCGATCCATTGCAAATTCCCACTCATGAAATATGGGATTTTTCGATGGCATTTACTGATTCCACAAGAACAAGAGCCTTACTCAAAGCAGGAAAAGCACGGGTATTTGAATCTCGAAATGAAACATTGCTCGATTCAAATGTCTATGTTCAATTTATGAATAATCAATCACAGCCTGCCGGTTATATGACATCGAAGTCAGCTTCAATCAATGAAGTGACAAGAGATATGCTTGCCAAGGGGAATGTATATGTGCGTTCTGACAGCACTAATACAACATTAACCACACAAACGCTGATGTGGAAGGAAGAATCCAGACAATTTTACACGAAAGATAAAATCCATATTCAAACTCCAACTGAAATCATCGATGGATATGGTATGGAATCTGACATTTGGCTCAAAAATTACCGCATATTCAAAGTAAGTGGTACTAAATACATAGAGTAATATGCAAATCATTAAAGGCAATCTTGTTGATATCTTCCAAAGAAGCATCTATCCTGCATCAATACACATTGAAAATGGAAAGATCCGATCAATAGAACGCCTATCCGAAGTATTGCATACCTATATTCTCCCCGGCTTTGTGGATGCACATGTTCACATTGAAAGCTCAATGATCATCCCATCAGAATTTGCGAGATTATGTCTTCCTCATGGTACCATTGCAACGGTCAGCGATCCTCATGAGATAGCAAATGTACTTGGCATGCGTGGCATTGAATTCATGATTGATAATGCAAAACTTACGCCATTGACTATTGTATATGGAGCTCCATCTTGCGTACCAGCAACGAGTTTTGAAACAGCGGGTTCTTCCATTGATATTGATGACATAAAGCAATTATTCAAGAAACCTGAAATCGGTTATCTCAGCGAAATGATGAATTATCCGGGAGTTCTTTTTTCTGATCCGATGGTCATGGAGAAAATTCGAATTGCTCAAGAACAAGGGAAACCTATAGATGGTCATGCACCAGGGCTTCGTGGTGAGAAAGCGAGGATTTATGCAAATGCAGGAATCACTACAGATCATGAATGCTATAGTCTTGAAGAGGCCATTGAGAAGATAGAATACGGAATGCATATCTTGATTCGCGAAGGTTCTGCGGCAAAGAACTTTGATGCTTTGCATCCACTCATCAATCTCTACCCTGAATTTTGTATGTTCTGTTCCGATGATAAACATCCCGATGATTTAGTTCGTGGACATATCAATGAGATTGTGAGAAGAGCCGTTTCAATGGGTTACGATGTATTTGATGTACTTCGAATTGCACATTTACATCCCAAAGAACATTATGGAATCAATATCGGATCATTGAGAGTGGGTGATAAAGCAGATTTTATACTCTGTGATAATCTAGTGGACTTCAAACCACACTCAGTATATGTCAATGGTGAATGCATAGCGAAACATAACTTGATAACCTTTGATCTTGAAACACCACATACAGACAATTATGCTGTATGTAATATCTCCCCTATCACTCTTGATACTTTATCAATTCCTTCCAAGTCAGAGATGATTCGCGTCATTGAATGTATACCAGGTGAATTGATCACAAAGTCAATCATTGCGAAGATACATCCAATTGAAGGAGTATTGCATTCAGATATCTCAAGAGATATACTAAAAATAGCAAATGTCAATCGCTATCATGAATCAGACATCGCGCTTTGTTTTGTGAAAGGCATGGGACTTAAAAACGGTGCCATTGCATCCACCATTGCGCATGATTCACACAATATCATTGCAATAGGAGCAGATGATGAATCCATGCTTAATGCAATCAATGCATTGATTGAATGTAAAGGTGGCATTGCATATGCAAATGGAGAAAGAGTGGAAATTCTTCCCTTGGACATTGCAGGATTGATGAGTAGTCGAAATGGTTATGACATTGCCAAGCAATATGAAATCATCGATCAAATGGCAAGAGAAGCAGGTAGTGATATTCAAGCCCCATTCATGAGTTTATCTTTTCTTGCATTGCTTGTCATCCCTTCACTAAAGTTGAGTGATAAAGGATTATTTGATGGTGACACCTTTACCTTTACTTCTCTCTATTGCGATTAGATATTCAATTTCATGAATATCTTTTCGGGCAAAGCTCTTATGATCATCATAATGATTCTCCAATAAGAAGGTATATACATCACATCCAGCCCCTGCTCAATTCCACGAATAATTTCTTTTGCAATAAAATCAGGCTTCACAAAGAGTGGTGATTGTTTCAAATGCGAAGTCATGGGTGTTGCCACAAATCCCGGTTTTATTGTCATGATGCGGATATGTTCATTACCGATATCATTCCGTATTCCCGATAGAAAAGTATGTACGGCTGATTTTGCCGAGCCATAAGCATAATTCCCTTTCCTTCCTCTTTCACCTGCAACAGATCCTATACCAATAAGAATGCCGCTATTATTCTTTTTTAAATGATTTGCAATGTACTGCGCCGGAATGATCATGGACATTGCATTCAGCATGAATTCATCATGAAGAAATTGAATATCTATTTTTGCCTTTTCTTGATCGGAAAGTGATCCTTGAGCAAGTACAGCAATATCGATGGAACCCCCAATTTGTATACTCTCATTTATCGCGTGAATGATATCCGATGGATTCATAAAATCGACTACAATGGGATAAATGACATTATTTCCCAATGCAGATAATTCTGAGGCACAAGCATTCAAGCTTTGTAGATTTCTTCCCATGAGAGTAAATACATGATCGCCTTCTTTGGCATATCTTTTTGCGAATGCATGTGCAATTGCCGATGTTGCTCCAAGAATCAGAATATGCATGTTTAGTTCTGATAAGGTGGAAGAATGGTTGTAATAACTACACCTGATCTATCTTGAATCACAAGACCAATCATTTGATCATATTGAAAGAGTTGATTCAAATGAAACTGTGTATATGTACCTGCCTGCAATTCCATTTCTTTTTGATCAATCAAAGCTCCATTCAAGGAATAGATTGAAGAACGATATATACCGTTTTGAGAAATGGTATATCTGTTTTGAGAAGTTGATTCATTCTCCACGGACATCGGATATGAATGTTTCGGTAATATTTGCTCAGGGATTCCACATGGAATAACTGATTCATTCAGAGAAAATACTTGAACTGAATCACGATTCGGAAGTCGTGCAGGATAGATTCTTTGTCTTTTTGCATCATTCACAACTATATATGATTCATAATCACCAGCAGTGATAGTATCTTTCAAAATGTCAATTGCCCAAGCATGAGTGGTATCATGTCTGAATGCAGGAATGGGAATAAATTCTCTCCTTCCTTTTTTTCTATAATGAATTGTGGCATTAAGTACCGGATTCGATGATTGAATGAGATAAACAATTCTTTGATATTGACCCACGGGATAGGTAATCATGGGTGAAACAAGAATTCCGGACTCGAGCATTGCAGTATGCACTCTAGCAAGACCATGTCCTAAAATATTATCTTTTACTTTTGCATTGATTGCAGTTTCATAAAGAGTATTTCTGAGTGTATATCCGGGTATTTCAGGAAAGGCCGATATCATGAGTCCCATTGCACCTGCTATCAATGGAGTGGCAAGAGATGTACCATTTGCAGCGGTGAGTGCCAAAGTATCGCCGGGATTGATGCATACTACTCCCATTCCTTGAGCCGCTATATCGGGTTTGATTCTTCCATCGG
>Ga0315900_10004367_pt1 | contig 19998 bp, 11 predicted proteins | sample LakEriMetagenome_FD_203521 | JGI IMG/M metagenome (GOLD analysis project Ga0315900, IMG submission 203521) | Freshwater fungal communities from buoy surface, Lake Erie, Ohio, United States - Buoy 12 MA114 | ecosystem: Environmental > Aquatic > Freshwater > Lake > Lake biofilm | place: USA: Lake...
CTGTATTGTAATTTTGGCATCAACAGTGCTGCTGTGCTGGGCGTGTTGTCTTGCCCTACAGACATATTGAACAATGATTGTGATGCTGTTGCCATTTGTGTATCTCCTTAATGTATTTATCTTAAAATTTTCTCAAGTTTAACCAAAAATAGTTGAACCTCTTTCGGCTATTTCACCTGTATTCATAATTCTTACAGGTATGTAAATAAACTCAGCTGCCTTAACCGGTTCAATTGCAATATCAATCCATAATTGATTTGCATCTATTCGAGCAGGAGTATTATTGGTACCATCACACACAACCAAGTAATCGTATATACCACGCTTAGCAACAAGGTCAACAAATAGTGTCTGTACTACACTTGTTATTTGGCTTCTTGTTAATGCATCGTTAGGTTCGAATACGAACGGACGTGCCAATACAGTTAGTTTTTCGCGGATGTAATTAACAAGTCTAGCAACGTTAATACGATCAAGTGCTGATTGTGTATCTTTACTATTCTTGTTACCATAGTTTAATAATCCTACGCTAGTAAAGAACGCCAATGGATTAATAAAGTTACTATATAAAACGTCACGTATTCCTACACGATTCTTAATGACTTGGAATTCCAGTCGCAGCATCTACATACCCAATACTTGATGCATTGTCAATTGTACCGCGGCGAGTACCTGCTGGTGCTAACCAAGGATATGCAATTGTATCATTGCGTAGGAATGTACGTAACATCATGTGACTTGGTGGAACTGCGACTGGGGTACCTGTTAAATCAGTGCTTAATCCACTTGGATAGAATAGTCCCATATACTCATCACGTGTTACACATCCATCTTCACCTGTGCTTGCTGCACCTGCTGTATTCTTAGCCCAAGCTTCAATATCAGTAGCCTGATCACTTAAGCGCATTGGAGTATCACCAAGTATATACGCAGTATTACCACGCTCGTTATTCAGTGCTACCATTTGAGGCTGTAGCTCAGGATAATTAGGACTTGCCATTAAGTTAAAGAAATTATCTTCTTCACGTATTGTTTGATTTGTTGCGATAGAAGCAGTCAAAGCTTTAACTACCATAGCTCTTTGTGCTTTTCTTCCCATATATGGGCTACCGTCATTTTTTAATCCACTTGTACTTACCCAAGCATTTTTTACCACTGGTAATGTAACATCACCAAATGTTTGTGAATTAAAATAGTTTGATCTAAATTGTTTTACATTATATCCTGATCTGCGAGTATTAAACAGTAACATACCTTGTGGATATAAATCTGGATCAGGTGCATCTAAATCAAGATAGTTGCTTGTAAGCAAACTTACGATTGTTGGAACAGGATCGCTTACTGGATCAGTTGAACCGTTACCTGCCCAACGTGCGTCAGCGAAAAGTATTCCATCACCTGAGGTTTGATCTGTGTTATCTATTAAAACCCACTGATCAATACTATCAGCATTTTGCCAACGGCTTATAACTGGATAATTTTCTAAATCACTGCTATCTATCCATAAGTCACCATAAACTAACGCTGTACCATCACTTTGAGTTGTAGGAGCTGTTGCACTTATTATTGGTCCATTTGGATCTGTTGCGTTCGTTCCTGTAGTAATTGGATTACCTGATGCGTCATAATTTACATTTCTGTAACCCTTCCATGCGCCTGCTTGCTGGATCAAGATATCTACTTGATCTATCGCACTATAGAACCAATTCGTATTGTTTACTGGATTAGCAAAAGGTGCTCCTTCATTGGCAACATAAGCAATTCTTCTCCAGTTGGAAATTTCATTTACATACCAACCATCTGCTATACCAGATGAATATGTTACTGAAGTTACTGCTCCGCTTGATACAGACATTACTCTTACTGTTAAATTATTAGTAGGTATTGAACCTCCCATTGTGTCTCCACCTAATGTTATAAAATCACCTACATTATATGAAGAACCACCTGAGGCTACACCGTTTACTATATAAGTATCACCCACTTGCTTAATATTAAGTAAGCATCCTGTACCAGCACCAGTTGTACTGTACTGAGGAATTGCTTGCCATATGACTTCATCATATGCCAAAGCATTAATATCTGAATTTGTTGAATAAGATAATCCTGCAGCATTTAACAGTGAATCATCGTTACCTAATAAATTAATACAACCACCTAATGTGTGAGTTAATTGAATTTTTCCATCAGTTGTTACTGCTGCTGAAGTATTAGGAATATTTTGAGATTGCCAAGCTGTTACAAACTCAGCAGCTCCTACTGTTCCTGCACCTGGCATAGTAACTACGTAGAAATTATTATTACCTGTTAATGAAACGTATACTGAAGTACTATTAGGAAGTACAGGATTACTTACAGTACCTGTGACAACTGTTGGTCCTGTTGCAAGTCTTTCATAATAATACAAATTGTTATATATAGGAAGTGTGTTAAGTTGATCAAATATTCCTACAACTGTGTTAGCTGGAATTAAAGCACCTCCTGTTCTATCTAATTCAGTTGTTGCAGTAGATAGATTTGTAAAAATACTTACAGGTCTTTGAACAAAAGCTGCTGAAGTTGTGATGAATTCCTGCATAACAACATTCATTCCGTTTCCTGCAATAGAAGTTTTTAACCAAACACTACCAGTAGGGTGTGGTTTAGTTTGTCCTGATGTCCAAAGTGGCATCTGAGCAGAAGTACCTGCCACCATTTCAGGAGGATAAAATTGAGCGGTTGTACTGATTCCCATATCATCAAGTACAGTTGTTCCTGATGCGAAAGTTATAAATGAAGTGGCATTCGGAACATCACCTATATTAGGAGCATAATAAACATTGAGTCTGCCACTTCTTACATCTGCTGTAAGTTCTGGAATATTTAAATTGTTTATTTCTACACTTACACCTTCTACAGTATTATTAGGAGCAGCAGGAACAGAAATGGATACATCATAAGGCATTTGTGTGCCACCTGATGAAGTTATAGTAAAGGTTGAACCTGCTGCTAGTACTGGATTAGACACAGTGCCGGTTACTGCAGGAACAGTTTTAGCCCATTCAGTAGTTCCTAATTTTACCCAAGCATTATATTGATTCTTGTAAAAGAACGTACTTTGAGCATATGGATTCACAGAAGTGGTATAAATTGCATTAACTGCATAACTTCCGATATTTCCTATGCTTTGTAGTGGATATCCGCCTGCAATGTCACTTGAATTTACAATTACGATAGGAGTTTGTTGTGTAAATTTACCAGTAGATTTGTTAAACTCATAAATCCCCCAATTCGTAGTCGTAGTATCTAACCAGTATGTACCATCAACAGGATTACCTCTAGGACGAGTAAGAGTACCAACTAAACTAGCTAAATCAATATCTGCACGTAAAACCCAAATACCATTAGTAACACCTAGCGTTGAGTAAGCTGCAAGTAAACCATATTCGTTTAATTCATATCCCTGAATAGGTGTTCCATTAGTTGTCTTATAGAAGAATGGATTACCATATAAAGAAACCAAATCACGCTGACTGGTTACTTTATAAACTTTGTTAGCATTAGCTGCGATTGTGCCTGGGGCTACTCCTGTTCCTGCAGCATTCGCTTTATTTTGAGCGGTAGCGAGTAGCACGAATGGAACTGAATTTGTTTGGGCTGGTGCGTAGTTACTTTCATCAATAATTGTTACTTCTACGCCTGGTGATGTTAGAGCCATTTTATATTTCCTTTAATGTTATGATTTTGAGGGTTAACTCCCTAGTATAATTATATTTATTAAATTTTATAGAATTTAAGGTTCTGTAAACTCTTCCCGAAGAGTTGCACTAAATACAGATATGAAAAGACCAATTTGCAAGGTCTGCAATAAAAACCCTTGTGCAGCAAATTACTATAGAGACGGAGTAAGACACTATAGGAGTAAGTGTGAGGAGTGCAGACGCAAAAACAAAAAATTAATTCCGCAGCAGCCAAAATGGAAGCTGGCTGGGTACAAGAAAAAACCCACATGTGATATATGTGGGTTTAAAAAGCTTTATGACAGTCAGTTATTAGTGTTTCATATTGATGGAAATTTAAACAACGTAGACCTATTTAATCTACGCACAGTTTGTCTAAATTGTGTTGAAATAGTAAAGCGCAGGGAGACTATTTGGAAACGTGGAGATTTAGAGGTTGATTAGTTCAACTGTAACATGTGTTTCACACACTCAAATAAGTCATCAATCGTACTATCGTTATGTATCTCATGATCAAAATCTAAGCCAACACTACTATATTCGCTAGGATGTATTCCTAATTTATTAAGCCTATCTTTCCCCAATGACCAACCTATATGTCTAGGTCCTTTATTAACTGAAATAGCATCTTCATACCAATCTGGTTTAGGACCACGATGAACTCTGATTGTGATGCCACCTAGTCTTTTGATTGCTTTTAATTCGTTGGGGAATCTTGTATCTGTAATAACAATATCATCTTTACTTTGTCTAAGTTTGTTTTCTAAACTTGCTATCCAAATATCGTTATGAAAGCTTTGACGACCTACTTCAGTGCCCCATTGTTGTAATACCCAACGTGGACTGAGTTTAGGCATATCCAGTCGGTCACTCCACCAAGGATCTATTTGCTCACGCCACTCACGACTATATTTTGTTTTACCCTCAAGTAATTCACGATCCCAACCGAACACGTAACTAACAGCATCTTTTAAGCTGCCAGCCCAACTTTCTTTTTTAAATCCATGTTCAGTAATCAAATAGTCGGCAATTGTATCCTTGCCTGATCCTATAAATCCAGTGACGCTGACTAGCATTTTATCTCCTTGTAACATATTATATTACAAAAAAGACTGGTTTCATATGTTAAAGGTTAACCTTGTACCCAAGTTAACGGTTGACTGTAATCAACGTATCTACGTAAATCTTCGATGAGTTGATCCTGTGATGCTTTTGCTTCAGCTTTAAGTGCAGTTCCATTTAACGTTGTGCCTCCAGCTGGTCCTGCGATACTTGCAAACTTTTCACGTGCTTCACCTAAAATACTCTTTAATTGCGCAAGTGTCCAATCTCCTATCCAAACACCTGCACCTGGGTCTTGTAATAGTTCTAATTCAGGACGTTGAATATCTGCCCATATTAAAACTTTTTCTCCTGAACCCTTAGGATCACGAACAATACGTAATTCTTTAGTAACTGGATTAAACGTAAAAATGACATAGCCACCAAACATACGTGCTGCTAATTCAATATAACCTGCATAGAAATCGTATGTTGCTAGACCACCTGCGTAGTTATAGTTGAGTAGATACGTGTTTAGTATTGCACTACTGAATGGGTCAAAACTACTTGCTGCTGGCCCTGTTTCTAATCCTACTGTTCTACGGAACAATTGTCTCACGTTTATAAATTCATCAGGAAGTGTGTATACCTCTTGATTTTTTTGTATCTCAAATAATGTGTATGATTCAATTGTAGCATTTTGCGCACGTTGACGATATACTTTAATTGCATATCTGTATGCTGCTTCATAATGCTCAGGGTCGAGTTCTACGTCTACAATTCCGTCACCTAAACGATAGCGCAAATCTTTAAATAAATTATCCTTAAGTTGTTGTAATGTGTATGATGATGGCATAAAATAATCCCCAGATAGTGTATTTATCTGGGGAAGCCTTATTAAAGATCGTTCTCTTTTCTATTTTCACTGTAGTATGGGTCAAAGCTTCCGCCCGGATAACGTGATTCAAGCTTCTTAACATTCTCTGCAATAACTTCATTTGGATCTAGCTGAAGTGCCCTACAAGCATTGATCCAGTACCACATAATGTCACCCAGTTCACGTTTCATATGAAACACGTTTTCATCAGTAAGTGCTTTACCCTGAAAGATAATCTTCTTAGGGATCTCAATAAACTCACCTGATTCTGCTGCTAACCCCATACATGCTGTAATAAGTAGTGGTAAATTAACGTCAGGTCCATGCTTCATTACACCGTCAAACACTTCGTAGTTCGCATCAAGTCTGTCTAACTCAGACATAAAGGTAGTCAAATCATTACTTGGCTGACTAGTAACTTTTTCTACAAAGTGTTGATATTTGTTTAAATCAATATTCATCTTAAAATGCCTTTAGAATAATCATGTTTTCGTTAAAGCGACCGTTTGGTACTGTAGCAGTTGCTTTGATACCCTCAAAGAATTTACGTGCTGCGGGCTTACTGCCCATAATTTCTTTAAGTTGTTCACCTGGCTTACGCAATGTTTTAATCTCACTCTTGCCTGTATCAAAGCCAAGAATAGTATTACCCTTAATAGTAAATGATTGACTGTATTGATCGGCAATGTAGTGATGCAGTTTGCGCTTTGCAGTATCATATACCCATGCTTCGCTAGCACCATGTAGCTTTGTTGGGTGTACACTAACTAAATCTAGTTTAGCTGCAGTATCTTTAAATTCTTTAAGATACTTGAGTTTAGCAACAATTTTCTCAACCGGTACTGGTTTGCGTTTGCGAGGTGTCTTGCTTGCTTTTTTGATGCTGATATAACTATTAAGGTCGCTGATGACTTGCTCAATAGCCTTAATCATGTTTTTCACTTGCACTTTACCGAACTGACTATAGCCCTCTACAAGTTGTGGGTCTTTGCCTTCTTGCACTTCGTACCATTCGTTAAGTTCTTTCTTCCAAACGTCAAGAATGATGGGGATATGTTGTGGAAGAATGTTATGCTTTGCAAGAATGTCAATAGGTTTGCCTGGCAAATTGCCCTTCAATCCAGCCTGAACAAAATCATCAAATAAGCCAATTATTTCACCTGTCGCCTCACGTGCTTTTTCACGCATAATTTCTTGCACATTGGGACGATTCACAGGTTCTTTTTCTACTTCTACTTCCTGTGGTGTTAGATTACTTTTAAAAACAGTCTCAGGTTTATGAACACAATTTATTAATCTTACAATTTCATTTTGCAGTGACAATTCTTCATGCTCAGTTAGTTGCAATCCACGCAATGTCATACGTGCGAGCCAACCATATGTAGTTAGAATTTCACTTTCAGGTGCTTTTGCTAAAATCTTAGCATCAGCCTTACGGTCGTTCAATTCAAGATATTGAATTAGTAAATCTTTTGCATCTTTACGAACATAGAACCTTGTGTACCAGCTAAAAGCCCTAGCCATTGCACTCGTTCTAAATTCACTATCTGGTTGAATAGCAAAAAAGGGCTCATCCCCTGTATATTTGGTATCACTATCTTTTGGATTTAGGGCTTTGATCATTGCATGATCTGAATTTTTGGACTTACGGGACATGCTTTGCTCCTATTATTAACGAACTGCTATTATAGCATACCCTGTATTTAATTGCAACCTTTTGGAATTGTCATATTAGTAACGGATTTATGACTAAATACTATATTATCGGAATGACAAATGCCTAGATTATCACTTTACCGTCCAGACAAAACCCAAGACTATAAGTTTTTGGACAGAACTATTAATGAAATGTTTACTGTGGGTGGAACAGACCTGTACATACACAAGTATTTAGGGCCTGCAGATCAAGGTCCAAGCAAAGATTTCACCCAACCTCAATACAATAATCTAGACCCATTGAATATACAGGACTTACTGTTTTTAGAGAACCGAGATAGAAAGTACGCACCTGACATATTTAGAATACGTGGTCACTATAATGTACAAAATCTAGATTTTGATTTAAGTCAGTTTGGCTTGTTTTTAAACAATGACATAATTTTTATCACTGTTCACTACAATACAATGATTGAACTATTGGGTCGGAAATTAATGGTAGGTGATGTATTAGAACTTCCTCATTTAACAGACTATCATCCACTAAATGAAACTATACCCATTGGATTGCGTAGATACTATCAAATAACAGATGCGAACTATGCGAGTGAGGGCTTCAGTCAAACGTGGTATCCACACTTATGGAGAATTAAGTGTGAGCCACTAGTAGACAGCCAAGAATTTAGTGACATACTTGAACAACCAATTAACAAAGAAAATTACTTAGGTGACTGGGATAAGACAAAAACATATGTGCCTGGCTATATTGTGACTTATGGTGACACAAACTGGACTCCAGTAAAAGAGGTCCCAGCTGGTATTCCCTGTCAGGGAGTAGCTTGGTCGCAAACAAAAGAATATCCAATTGGTACTACAGTAACAAAAGACGGAAAAACATACGTGACCACACAATTAACTCCTGCGGGAACACCAATAACAAATACTAATTATTATGAATTGTATTGGGAACGTGATACTGCTGATAACCTGAAAGACATAATTAGTAGGTACAATAAAAATATACAAATTAATGAAGCAGCTATTGCAGAAGCAAAACGTATTGTACCTAAAACAGGATACGATAGATCGCAACTTTACATTTTACCAACTGAGGCTGATGAACCTGCTCCACCTGTAAGCCTTATTATTAGAAATGGCGATCCTGAATTAGCATTAGGTTCATTAGAAATAGTTCAACCGGCAGGCTTTACTCCTAGTCCTATCATACGTATAAGTGCTGCTGCTTTAGCGTCACTGCAAGAGCAGGCAGGTGATATGGATGCAATACAAGCCTTTATACAAATGAGTTTAGAATTAGCAGAAATAGCGCCTGAATTAACAGACACAGGATCAGGACCAGTTGAGCCTGACATTGTATTAGCAGTTAAAGCGTTTGGTCCTGTTTCAGTACCATTTGGTACTTCGGATAACACATATGCATTTGCTGACGCTGATCCCGAACAACCTGGATTTGACACAACACAGTTAACACCTGATATGGACTTCCGTGCTGACTGTGACCCAAGATTTAGATTTATTGTTCGAAGTAGTCCAACTGGATTTGGTTATTTAGATGGTTACTTAGTTGGTACAGGTGAGGCTCCAAATGGCGAACCGGTTACCTCAGCTATAGAATTTCCACCTAATCCAACAGTTGGGCAATACGTTTTACGAATTGATTATCTACCACAACAATTGTTCCGCTATGACGGTGCTATTTGGGTTAGAATAAGTGAGAATGTCAGAACAGGAGTCGCATTCGAAGATGGCGATCAATCATTGCTTTCATCCTTCATTAATAATAGCAATGTCACTGCAACAACAAGTGGAACAATCCCACAACAACAACCGCTTTCATCAATACTTACAATTACACCAGACTAAGGAATTAAATGGCACAATATTTTTATGACAATCAAATAAGACGTTTTTTAGTGCAGTTCGCAAGAATTTTTAGTAATTGGTATGTTACTAAAGGAAAAGATCCTGCAGGGAATGAAATTCTTATAAGAGTTCCGATACAATACGGTGATCAAAGTAGACAAGCATCAACTGTTATAGCAAATAACAGTCCAAGTAGTTTACCAAGTGCACCTATGATTACGTATTATATCTCTGGTTTAGAGTACGATCAAACAAGAACACAAAGTCCTTATTTTACTGATAAAACAAGTGTTCGTCGCAGAACCTTTAATGAAGATACACAACAATTTGAAACCACGCAAGGTGATGCCTTTACAGTTGAACGTTTGATGCCTGTACCTTACACATTACGTATTACTGTTGATTTTTGGACTACAAACTATAATCAAAAATTAGAATTATTAGAACAATTAGGCGTTTTATTTAACCCGTCAATGGAAATTCAAAGTACAGATAACTTTATTGACTGGACAAGTCTAAGTGTTGTTTATCAGGATAGACTTACTTTTAGTAGCAGAACTATTCCAGTTGGATCAGGCAATCCTATAGACATTATGACTTGGACATTTTACATGCCTATTTGGATAAGTTCTAGTGCTAAAGTTAAAAAGCTTGGTGTTATCTACAAAATTATTGCTAGTATATTCCAAGGCAATGCGCTTACAGATATGCAAGATGATGATTTACTATTAGGAACTAGACAAAAAATTACGCCTTATGGATACAAATTATTACTATTAGGTAATTCATTGCAAATACTACCTGACGGAACACCTTTTTATCCTAATAATGAAAGCATGGATTTACCAACTAATCCTAATACGAATGTATATTGGAAAGCATTTCTCAATGTATATGGTACAGTAAGACCTGGCATAAGCCAAATTTGGTTAGAAAATCCTTATATGGATACAGAAATAGTTGGCACTATAGCTTTTAATCCAACTGATGATAGATTATTAATATTCAACATTGACCCTGATACGTTACCTCAAAATACATTAGGGGCAGTTGATAGTGTTATAAATCCCTCAGTTAAATCACCGGGTAATGGTTTACCAAATGCAGTTGCAGGACAAAGATATTTAATTGTTGAAGATATTGGCAGTAATATCCCACTAAGTGCCACTGAAGGATGGGGAGCCTTAGTTGCACATGCTAATGATATAATTGAATACGATGGTGTTATTGGTGAATGGTTCGTAAGCTTTGATAGCACAGTACTTACTAACGTACAGTACGTTACTAATTTAACTACAGGCTTACAGTATAGATTTGTTAATAATTCATGGATGAAATCTTGGGAAGGTTGGTATGCTGCTGGAGATTTTAGTATAGTAATTTAAATTTGATAAATTACTATATGAGCAAGTCAAATACAAGTGCAGGAGTTTTTTTCTACTCTACTTCTACAAATAGATTTTTATTTTTATTGCGCAGTGATGATAAAAATTTATCTGTTTGGGGTATTCCTGGTGGCAAATTAGAAAATAATGAAACAATTATTCAAGGATTAGAACGTGAGTGTCATGAAGAAATACAGTTTTTTCCTACTACCCCCAAACTAATTCCGATTCAAAAATTTGTAAATAACACATTCACATATCATACATTCTTTTGTCCAATAGATAATGAATTCATTCCATTATTAAATGAAGAACATATAGGGTATTGTTGGGTAGATGTTAAGAACTATCCTAAACCATTACACCCTGGTTTATTCAACACAGTAAATTTTGATGTTGTTAAAGATAAATTAGAAAGATTAACAAATTCCCATTAAAAAAGCGACCGAAGTCGCTTTTTTAAAACTAAGTTATAAATTAACCTTTTTGTATTGATATAACTCCGTTAGGATAACCCAAATCTACATTTGCTGCAACTGCACTGTTAAAAGTTACAACGTATTTCGTACCTGCATTTTCATCAGTACCGTTATCAGTAAAGTCTGTAGCAAAATAATTTGTCAGACTGTCTAAACGAACTGTAGCAGGTGCATCAGTAGTGCCTACTAAATTCATGGTGTTTACAGTCAAATCTGCATTTGCTAAGTTTGCTGTTCTGCAAGTACCAACTAAATTTACTGTACCTGTTCCTGCACCAGCTGCCGTCGCAATGAAAATTTTTCCTGCTGCCGCATCAGCACCTGCACCAACAGAATTCCAGTCAGTATTTCCTACACTAACTATTCTGTAAGCACGTCCTGCTACCATATCTTCGTCATTTACAGTAGTAGCATCACCTACTAAATATTTACGTTTTCCTTTTTGACGAATAATATAACCTGCAGCATTATCAGCGTATACATATTCACTTGAAGTGGCGTCTGCTAGTGAATTTGCTGAGAATGTAGCGAATGTGGCATTCGCATTTGCAATGTCAGTTATGTAACCTAATACTGTACCGTCACTTGTAGATACTGCTGTACCATCTGAAAATGTATTTACTAAGTCTGTTCCTATTCCTGTTATGTCTGCAGAAGCAGTGCTTACTGTAATCGTGCCTACACCAGCAATTCCAATCGCTACACGTGTTAAAACTTGATCTCCTGTTAAAGAAGTTACTCCGCCTACAACACCATATGAAGGTGTGCTGGCAGGTGTTGCATCAGTTGTACCATCTGGATTGTTGAATCCTGTATCTACGCTAGATGTTGTTGGCCAACTGCCAACTGCTTTTGCTATTTTTAATGCTCTACCCATTTTGTTTAATCTCCTTAAATGTGAACGTTCTAGGTCCTACGCAGTTGGGGAACTGCATAAGTCTCCCATATAGAGAGAGAACATATGTATTTATCCCCAACTGGAGTTTTTAGGTTATGCCCCAACCATTAACATACCAGGTATTCGCTGCTACTTTTATTAAGGTAGTATCTGCAAAAGGTGCTAATGTTCTTGTTCCTGTTCCACCTTGATATCTAAGAGTTACACCTAAACCAGAAGCTAAAGTTACGTTTTGAGTACTATCCCCATTTATAATACGAAGCTGACTTCCAAAAGGTATAGGTTGTGTTGTCTCATTAGGAATATTTAGTTGAGTTCCTCCTGGTTGTCCTGCAAAATAAATTAAAGTATCTGTGTCATTTGTAGTTACTGTGTAGCTACTATTTTTTGTTTGTACAGGCGCAATTCTGTAACCAATTTGAGCGGACCCACCTACGGACGCTGATATGCCTACATTACTGAAACCACCAGTTATTTGTAAATTACCTGGCAGTGAAGTATTACCTGTTTCATCCAATAGGATTAACTGTCTTGTTACTGTACCGAATGGATTTCCACCATTATTTGCATACTGCCTTACAAAGATAGGTTCGTTACCATTATCTGCAGTATCAATAGATATGAATCCAGCATTAGCACCTGTACCACCGACTTGTATTCTATAGTAGTCATCTCCTGCAATGATACCAGTTATAGCATTTGCAGTCATACTTGCATTTAGACCAGGTGTAACTATACTACCAATTACACTTGAAGCACTAATAATACTCGCTGAATTTATGTTTCCAGTAACACTTAAGTTGCCAGGCATTTGTGTATTACCAGCACCATCTAGTAAAGTTAATGTACGTGCTACTACACCGTACGGATTTCCACCGCTTTCTGTGTATTGTCTTACAAAAATTGGTTCAGTACCTTCGTTTGCAGTATCAAATGATACAAATCCTGCATTTGACCCTGAACCACCAACTTGAATTCTAAAGTAATCATTATCAGCAATTGTAGTATTAATAATGCTTGCTGCATTAGTTCCTGTTAGTGATATTTGTAGATTTCCAATAAACGTATTAGCAGTAATATTATTAGCATTAATATTATTAGCAGTAGATATATTGCCCACAACTGATAAGTTACCAGGTAATCTTGTATTTCCGGTAGAGTCAAGTAAGGTTACTTCTCTTGTTATAGTGCTAGGTCCAGTATATTGCCTAAAGTAGATTGGTTCATTACCATTATCACCTATATCAAATGATACGAATCCTGAATCTGCTCCAGTACCACCAACAGTTAATCTAAAGTAATCGCTTGAAGCAATATTTGCAAGTATTAAATTAGCATTGTTTGTACCTGTCAAATTGTTACATGTTAAAGTACCAACTAAGTTACCACCAATAAAGTTGTTAGCTGTGAAGTTATTCGCAACTAAATCACCACTAATAGTTACATTACCAAATAAATTATTTGCAGTGATATTACCAGTTAACGACATATCACCTGTGTAAGTCAATGGATTATTACCTGCACGACCTAATCTAGCTGAATTATTACCATTACCAAATACAATATATCCATTAGCTGCATTAGCTTGACCGCTAATCATTAAAGTTTCGTTAACAGATATATCACCTATCCAAGCTGTTGTTCCAACTCTAAAGTTCTGTCCTGCACCTGTTGAACTTGATATAATAATGTTACCTGTTACATTACCTGTAACACTTGAACTTATTCCTGTCACACTTGTAATTACAGCAGAAGTAGCACTTAGATTACCAAACAAACTAGCACCACTTATATTACCTAAAACTGAAACAGTATTACCAAGATGTACATTAGAAGTGATATTACCTGATGGGTTAACAATATTACCAACAACGCATAAATTAGCACTGGTTCTCATATTTCCGAAAGATTCAATGAGACCGGTCGCAGATATACTAGCTGGTGTTGTAATATTTGATAATGCGCTTAGTGTTCCTTGTGACAATATTGAACCAGCTGTTATTCCAGATACTATACTTAAACTTGTTAATCCAGTAATATTACCTGTAGCAGTAATATTACCTGATAGTGAAACAGTAGCACCGGATACAAGAACATTACCTGTTACACTCAAGTTAGGAATAGTCATATTACCTGCTGCTGAAATACTACCAGCAATAGACACACTTCCTGGGAATACACTGTTACCAGTTGGACCTAACAGTGTTAATTCACGCACCAGTGTGTTATATGGATTAACTTGTGTGGAGCTATATTGTCTTACATATATTGGTTCAGTACCTTCGTTTGCAGTATCGATAGAAACGTAACCACTGTCACTTGTGCCACCTATTTCAACTCTGAAGAAATCAGAACCTGCAACAGTAGTATTAATTATACTAGCACTCACTCCACCTGCCACAGAAGCCGCTAGTGTCCCAACAAAATTATTTGCAGTAATATTAGCTGTAGTGTTAACGTTACCAGCAATTGATAAACTTCCTGGTAAAATAGTGTTTCCACTTGCATCAAGTAGTGTTAATGTGCGAGTTGGTGTTGATCCTGTAATTTGTCTTACAAATATTTGTTCGTTGCCGTTATCACCAATATCGAGTGCTGCAAATCCTGCATCAGCAGCAGTACCTCCTATTGTCAATGCAAAGAAATCGCTTGTTGCTATATTTGCTCGTATTATTTCAGCATTGCTTGTTCCAGTTAATGCATTTGTAGTTAGTCTGCCGACAAAATTACCACCAAAGAAGTTATTTGATGTAAAACTATTTGCGTTGACATCAGCATTAGCAATTGTGAAATTACCTACAAAATTATTAGCAGTAATTGTACCGGTTGCACTTACATTACCAGTATAAGTTAATGCACCTAAACCGTTCCGACCTAACTTAGCAGCATTGTTTCCATTACCAAATACTATGTATCCATTAGCTGGATTAGTTAATCCAGTAATACGTACTGTATCAGCATCACTTATATCTCCTAACCATGCAGCAGAACCTATTCTATAATTATTTCCAGTTCCTGTGCCAGTAGAAATGAACATATTACCTGTGACATTGCCTGAAACGCTTGAAGTAATACCTGTTCTATTGCCTACGTTTGAATTATTAGCTGTTAAATCACCAACTAAACTTAAAGCTGTTAATGTAGAGGTTACATTAATATTATTAGCAATAACTCTATTTGAAGTTAAGTTACCACCAGCACTTATATTTCCACCAACACTTATATTTCCTGTTGTAGAAATTTGTGAACCGGATGCTGTTATGTTTCCACTTGTACTGATGAATCCATTACTGTACAATAATATAGGGGTTGAAACACCAACCTGTAATGTGTTATTTGCCCATAAATTGTCACCTCGTATTGTACCGGTCGCACTTAATGTAGTTCCACTAATACTTCCTACATTAACAATATCACCACCGCCAAAGAAAGTAAGATTATATCCACTTAAAATATTAACTGGGCCACTTAGATTAGCAAAATTGCCAGCTGTTACAGAAAGCGTACCTGCTGATCTTACTCCGCTGTTAGCAATTACGGTTCCTGGGAATATAGTATTTCCACCAGCATCTAAAAGTGCAGCTTCACGAACAATACCACCAAAAGGATTTCCACTTACATTTTGATACTGTCTTACATATATTTGTTCTGCAGCATTATCACCAGTCGCAATTTCTACGAACCCTTGATCTGTGCTTGTGCCGCCAACCGCTAATCTAAAGAAGTCTTGACCACTGCCACCATTAGCCATAATTGCACTAACAAGAGTTGTAGTGGCAACTGAGTTAGCAATTCCAGTAAGAGTACCACTAAAATTACCTGCAGTTATATTGCCGATAGTGCTTATATTACCGCCACCAGTAAGTGAAATATTTCCTGGTACAGATAAATTTTTGTTTAGAATCGTGTCGCCAGCTGTAGATAACAGAGTTAAATTACTTGTGGCAGTATTACCAGTATACTGTCTAAAGAATATTGGTTCATTGCCGTCATCATATGTAGCAAATTCAACATATCCTTGGTTAGTAGCAAGTCCTCCGGCTGTTACAGTGAATATATCACTATCAGCAATATTAGCTCTTATTAACTCTGCTGTATTGGTGCCTGTAAGATTAGCTGTAATTAATCTACCTCTGAAGTTACCACCAATAAATGTATTTGATGTAAAGCTATTGGCATTTACATCACCGTTACTAAAGTTAACGTTACCTACAAAATTATTTGCAGTAACATTACCAACAAGTGACATGTCGCTTGACCAGGTAAGTGGTCCAGTTCCTGCACGACCTAAACTTTGACTGTTGTTACTAGTACCAAATATAATATATCCATTAGCAGAATTTGCTTGGCCTTTTAATATTATTGTATCTGCAATGTTAACATCGCCAATAAAAGCGTCATTTCCTACAGCGTAGTTATTTCCTGTACCATTGCTTGTTGCTATGAAGTTATTTGCAGTTATATTACCTGACAAACTTGCCGCAATACCAGTTAAACTTGTAACATTAGCAGTGGTTGCAACTAAATTACCTATTAGACTACTACCTGTAATATTACCTGTAACTGAAACTATATTACCTGTATGTCTATCTCCTATTACATTTCCTATAGCCGTAATATTACCTAATGCTGTTATTTGGCTTAGTGCTGTAATATTTTGTCCCTGTAAGTTTGCAGTTGCAACTATATCAGTTTGTGCCCTTACATTTCCTGTAACAGAAATATTTGTACCTGTCACTGACGGAGCTGACATTGTTCCAGTAGCAGAAAAACTTCCTGCATTAATTGCACCAGACGTGCTTAATACAGAAGCATTTAGTGTGCCTGCGACAGAAAGATTTCCAATTGCGCTAAGAGTTCCCTGTACTGAAACATTACCAGGGAAAATACTATTACCATTTCTATCAAGTAATGTTAAAGAACGAACTAATGAAGCATATCCAGCACCATTAAACTGGTTTACAGTTATTGGTGTGGGTGAATTACTTGAGCCATCATTAGTATCAATGGATACAAATCCTTGATTAGTTCCTGTACCACCAATTGTTATTCTAAATCCATCTGTACTTGCCATTGTGCCACTGACAATACTTGTATTAGTAAATACTGTAGGAGTTGAAACGAATAAATTACCTACAAAATTATTTGCAATTGCATTTTCAAATATTGAATTGCCATTTGCATCTAATAGTGTAACTTCATTTTGAATACTTGCACCATTATATTGTCTAAAGTATATAGGTTCATTTCCTTGATCACCTGTTTCAAATGATACGAAACCTTGGTCAGTTCCTGTGCCACCAACTATTACTCTAAAGTAATCATTATCTGCTATATTGGAACGTATTAGCTGGAATGTGTTTGATCCAGTAATAGTGTTTGTAGTAAGTGTTCCTACAAAGTTTCCACCAAAGAAATTATTAGATGTAAAACTATTTGCATTTATATCAGCATTAGCAAATGTAAAGTTACCTACAAAATTATTAGCAGTAATAGTACCTGCAGTACTAATATTTCCAGTATAAGTTAGTGGACCTGTTCCTGATCTTCCTAATGATTGACTATTATTACCTGTACCAAATACAATATATCCATTAGCAGGATTATTTTGCCCCTTGACAATAACTGTATCTGCTATACCAATATCGCCAATAAATGCACGGTTACCAACTGCATAGTTATTTCCAGTACCAGTACTATTGGATACAAAGTTATTAGCAGTACTGTTACCAGTAATACTGGATGTGCCACCTGTGTAAGATATTACATTAGAAGTTGCGGCACTTAAGTTACCAACTAAATTTGAACCTGAAACTGTGCCAGTTACACTAACTGTATTTCCTGAGAATACATTACCACCAATATTAGAAGCCGCATTACCTATAACTGGGGCCTGTATTACATTTGTCGCAACAACATTTACTAAATTTGCATTGGTACCATTTAAATTACCTACGAAAGTACCTGCGTTTATGTTTCCAGTCGTGCTAATGTTACCAACAAGACTTGCAGCCGTAACTGTTCCGGAAACACTTAATGAAGTAGCACCTAATCTATTTCCTACAAATAAGTTTGCAGGGAATGTAGCGTCTCCGTTGTTACCCATCAGTGTTACTCTGCGTTGTTCTGTAGCAAAATTTGCACCAGTAAATTGTCTGAAAAGCACCTCTTCAGAACCTTCATCGCCAACGTCAAATGCAACATAACCATTGTCAGATATTGAACCACCTAGTTGTAAACGGAAGAAATCACTTCCTGCCATTATACCATTTATTATATTAGCAGTTCCTGGAGCATTAACAACTGCTGTTAAATTACCGCGCAAGTTACCAGCAGTAATATTACCATTTGCGCTTATGTTGCCAGGGAAGAATGTATTGCCGGACTGATCTAATAATGTAACTTGATTTTGAATAGTTGGACCATTATACTGTCTAAAATAAATTGGTTCCGATCCGTTATCACCTGTATTAAACGAAACGAATCCAAAATCTTGATTAGTTCCGCCTACATCAATACTAAAGTAGTCGCTATTTGTTGGGCCTGCTATGTTAGCACGAAGCATTTCAACAGTATTTGCACCAGTAACTGTAATTGTATGTCTACCGACAAAATTACCACCAAAGAAGTTATTTGCAGTAAAAGAAGCTGCGTTTATTTCTGTATTTGCAAAATTAAAGTTTCCTACAAAAGTATTAGCTGTAACTGTGCCTATAACGCATAAATTACTGTTCCAAGTAAGTGCTGCTGTACCACTACGACCCAATTTAGCAGTTGAGTCTGAACCAAATGTGATGTAACCTACTGTTGGATTTTGTTGACTTCTTACTGCTAAACTGTCAGCAGTGTTAAGATCACCTAACCAAACACTATTACCAACTCTAAAGTTATTTCCTGTACCTACGTTGTTTGAATGAACTATACCATTAGCAACAACATTACCAGATACACTAATATTTCCTGTATTGAATACAGGTGCTGTTATATTTTGTGCATTAACATTACTTACTTGTAAATTTTGAACATTAGTTATGTTACCATTAGCATGAAGTCCAAGTAAACCACCTAATATTATACTGCCGTTACCTGTGACATTGCCTGTAGTAATATTATTCGCAAAAATATTTGCAGTGCTATTTGCCGGTGTACTGGCATTGCTGCTTATGGTATTAACAATCAATGTCGGTGTAGTAACATTACCTGTTACATTAGCGAACGGTGCAGTAAAGTTGCCTGAAGCAGAAATATTTCCAGTAGCGGTGATATTTCCATTTACCGTTACGTTAGCGTTATTGATTGTTTGAATTATGGAGCCGCCTGCACGAATAGCTATTTCACCATTACCGGTATCACCGTTAGTAATAAAAATGTTACTTGTGCTACGTCCAAACAGATTACCTGTTAATTGAGTTATGTTAGCAGCAGGAGAATTGAATGAACCACCGATTGAAAGGGCTCCTGCTATATTTGCATTTCCACCAGCAAATACATTTCCACTGAAACCTGCACCACCTGTTACAACTAAAGCTCCAGTTGTAGTAGAAGTTGATTGAGTTCCTGATCTTACTCTTAATCCAGCAAGATATTCTGACTCAATTCTAGCAGAAATAAGATACTTTGATCCATCACTAAAGACATAGAAGAATTGACCAGTTGCAAATGATATTATTGCTGTGCCGGATCCAGTGTATCCTGAACCCTCAAACGTTCCACTTGGTGTTACTAAAGTTACAAATTGATTAATCTGTCTTAATCTGAAAGTAAAGTTAACACCTGAATTACCTAATGGTGTAGGTAAAGTAATATTATAGCTACTATTTGTAACATCAATAAGTGCACCTGCTCTAGCAGTCGTAAGAGTAGTAGTAGAAGAAATACTAAGGTATGAAACTTGTAACCCTGATGTTCTAATAATATTATTAGCGATTATGTTATTGACATTATTAATGTTACCAGTATAATTTGGTAAGTAATTTGCTACATTAGCATCATTATAAATGTCAGTATTAACACCAGTTAGGAAAGCACCATTACCGTAAATATAATTACCAGTAATGTT